>Ga0163144_10008082_pt1 | contig 22844 bp, 21 predicted proteins | sample OliLak19BULKMAT1_FD_123175 | JGI IMG/M metagenome (GOLD analysis project Ga0163144, IMG submission 123175) | Freshwater microbial mat bacterial communities from Lake Vanda, McMurdo Dry Valleys, Antarctica - Oligotrophic Lake LV.19.BULKMAT1 | ecosystem: Environmental > Aquatic > Freshwater >...
AACTGAAAGATATATATCCTTTCTACAGAGCAAGGCTAGGTTAAATCTTATTTCTTGTTAATCCTACGGGTTAACTATTTAGGGCCTGTTGCGAAACTCACTTCTTCTGAAAAAAAAAGAGATCTTTGGCCTGCGACTTCGTCAGTCATCTAGAGAAAATCCTCAACATATCCCTGTGGATATGCTTGGGGTTTTCTCTCTCGATTTCCTCGTCTCGACTCAAATCTTTCTTTTCTCGTAACGGAGGTAGTTTTGCAACAGGCCCATTATTTTTGAAAATAAAAACACTATTTGACTTACTTAGAAATGACTTCTAGGCGAGATAATTTTTGTAACACTTAATGTGGCTGGTAAGCCAAACTTTGCAACGACTCCTGCCGCAGGACGATTAGCAATACTTACTGTAAGAGTTATCCCAATCTTAACTGAATGACGGAGATAATTACTAATAGTAGCTCCATTATAGGCGTTCGATGGACCATAGTTTGCTTGCAAGAAAGCTCCTTTTGATTTGGATGGTATAGCAAATGCTAAATATTTACCCTCGGGTCCTGTAAGATCTGCTTCTTGAGAAGGACTACAAGGCATCGTAGTAGTTAACGATGCTGGTGGTACAGGAAACTCTGGATTACAAAAAAGAGTTGAAAGATTGTTGTAATCCGGTGGATTAAGATTCCCATTTTGAAATTTGCGAAAAGCTCGATAATGCGAATCTCCAGTAGGACTAGAACTATCTCCCCAATTAGATACAGCAGTAACTTCCCCACTCATTTCATTCACTGCATAGAAAACAAAAGCGGACTGAACTGAATATCTATTAACATCTTCGCTATGGTATAATTGAAAAGCTGAAGTTAGTTTACCTTGAAGTTCGAATGAAATATTTTGGGTAAATGTACTAACTTCATTGGTTCTTGAATAAGTATAAAACCCTTGATCTCCAGTTGTTAATTTCAATGTTTTTTCAGAAAAATTTCCCAGGGATTCGGTAGCAAGATTTCGCAATGAAAGCATGCAATAAGCGTAGTCAATAAATCCAACTGCTACAAATAAAGTTGGTAAAATGAAAGCAATAACAAGTGCTGTTTCTAGTAATGACATCCCTCGAAAATTATTTTTCTTATGCATTTTTTACTGCCCTAAAAAGACGGCTTGTTCTGATGTTGGTAAAAATCCAGCAAGCTCAGTAACTAAGGAACCGCTATCTGGAACTCTTACTAAACTAACTTTTAAATTACTCCAATTCGCATTCCAATTTTCGATCCTATCAAAAAGAAATTTATGATCGTTGATGTAGGAAGTACATAATTGTCCACAGTCAGGATACATCTGTTCGTTTCTTACTAAAAGAATATATATGAAAATGGATCTATTGCTTGAGATAGCATCTGAATTAACATTATCTAAACTATCTCTGATTTTCTGTCTAACCATTGCCTTATCAGCATCGTCTTCAAGTTTATACCAAACACCCGACTCTTTTACACGTGGCATATGTCCGAGAATAATATATCCCGTGCGACTAACATTTTTATACAAAGCCCCCCTTTCATTAATTCTTAAAGGGGCATTGTTTAATGCATCTCCAACAGTATCAATCGCTGTCCTCGTATCAAGCACCCTATCAACACTGGCTCTTCTGGCCCAGACTGCCTCTCTAACAGAAAGATATTTTTCATTGCCCGGAATAAAATTTCCATTGTTGTGATCAACAAAGAGCTGAAAAGGTGGCATATAATTATTATTTAAAATATCGGAATTTACATCCGAGCTAAATGAAGGAAAGGCATGTGCCGTCTTTGCTGGAGGAAATTGATTTTCTTGATTATCTTGGGAAGTTATACTTCGCCAAACATCTAATTCTGCTTGTGCGATCTCTGCCGCAGCTAAGCAATGCTCATCTCGTAACTGTTCAGTTGAATTAGCAATATTTTCAATGACCGCCTCCCCTTCTAAAGAAGAGGGAAAACCACCTTTTCTTACATTACGAATCGTAAAAGTATCCCCAATTGCAGATGGACCAGAAAAAACACCTACGGAATTTAGGTTAAACAATGAGAGTGAGTAATACAATCTTATGCTAGCTTCCTTAAGTGCAGAATAAGCAGGATTAAAGCACTGTTGAGTTCTAACATTTGCAACCCTTTGTGGATAATTATCATTGCCAGGATCGAGTGCAGTTGGTGAAGGAAAATTCATAAAAAAAGTTGCGGCTCTCCAATCGGGGGAATCAAACAGTAACGTAGTATCTTTAAAAACTACCCAATCATTCCCACCACTAGTTGAAGGCAATCCCCAAAAAATTGGATTGAGACTAGAAGCTGTGTTCAAATCTGGAGTTAGGTACCTACTTGAATCAAAATAAATCGCAACATCTCTTGGTTGCACCCGAGCAAGAGATCGTATGTGATAACTCAAATTGTTTGGTATATTAAAATTTTCTGCCATTGGAAAATGCATCGGCATCGTCAGTACTAATTGCACTGAATCTGAAGTCACGCTGACGGCTAAACTTTCCAAACCATACTTTTTTACAGTTGCACTTTGAGCTGCCATGATAGTTTTAGCCGCTAAATCTGCATTTTGAAGGAAGGGTAATTGTTGGGCGGCATACATGGCAGCATTATCAAGCGTTTTTTGCTCAACACCTCGATCGTAAAAGGCAGTTCCGACTTCAAGGCCAATTGAAAGCAATAAAGTAAGAATTGGAAGTATCGCAACGGCTAGAAGAAGGCTGATGACACCACTTTGATCTTCTAGAAATAGATGTTTTTGCCTTGTTGAGGCAAAGCCAGATTCAGAATCATTACTTCTTAAAGAGCCCAGCATAAGGGAGTTTTAACTCTTGAGTACGAGTGACTATAATTAAGTTTGATTTGCTAATCAAGAAGCTTTGAATGCATATATAAACTAGGGAATATTTGTTTGATTTATCCTGTAGATCAATTAGAATGCCACCTGTTAATTAACCTCATGATAAAATGTCTTTACTTAAAAAACATTCTGGCTCCATTACTCTTGAATTAGGTTTCTCTGTCATTGCTTTTATCATAATATTAACTCTTTTGATCGATACAGTTACGCTTTTTAGAAGTCGATCTGCCATACAAGAGGCAGCTTTTCGGATGGCTAGTGAAATAACACACCTTGAATCCGTTACTGACACGACTCTAACTGGAGTTTCTCCTCAATCAGCAATTGCAGTTGCTAATGCAAAAGCTGAGCTTACTGCAATTTTACCAAATGCAAATTTTAACTGTGGAAATATCCATAATCCAAACTGCATCCATATAGATCCAGATGTTGCGCAATCTCCAGTAATTACTCCTCCGAGTATTCGTGTTAAAATCGAATATGATGTACCAACAATTTTAGCTGGAAGCTGGACTTTATCGGCCTTGGAAACAAGAGCATATGAATCTTCAAAAATACCTACCAGTCTTTCGGTTATTCAACATGGATTTTTAACCCCTTGATTCTCTTTACTCGGCCCTCTTTACGACTCTAAATATATAGTATAAATAATTTCCGAATACTTTTCTGTTGAAAATCTTTGGTCTAGTTGAAACATTTATGCCGACCAGAGGGAGGCAAAATAATTAATACTAAGGGTCATTAGAAAAACTGTCTTTAGTCAAGAAAGGAGAGCTTCATTACTTGTTTTCACTTTAGATGAAATTTCTCTCCGTTATTCTGACACTTGGTATAGTTGGGATAACTATTTATGCTCCCTGCGGCTGATCGTAAGTCCAAATAAAGATTTTCTTTCGGAAAGTTCTTTTTGGACTTACTATAAGTGTAAAAAGAAAGCTTTAAACCAAAGTTTTTACCTTGAAATTACAATGATAGATCTACACGACCTGCGAACTAATCCAACAAAGTATAAAGAAGCTTGTCTTAAAAAACGAATCAATTTTGATATTGAAGAATTTTTAAAACTCGATGCTTCTCTGAAGGAACAGAGACAAGTAATAGAATCTCTGCGAGCCTTGCAAAATAAAACCAGTAAAGAAATTCCAACTCTAAAAGGGGCTGAAAAAGAAACTAAATTGCAAGAAATGAAAGAAGTTTCTTCGAAACTTAAAGAAGCAGCACCGGCCTTAAGCGCAGCAGAAGCTACTTGGAGAAAACTACAACTTTTAATTCCATCTATCCCAAGCCCTAGAGTTCCCGAAGGAAAAGACGATACTGAAAATGTTCAAATAAGAACTTGGGGTGAGATTAGGAAATTTAATTTTACTCCTAAAAGTCATGTTGAGCTTGGAAATGAATTAGATATTCTAGATATCGAACGAGGTGTAAAGATTGCTGGTTCAAGAAATTACTTCCTCAAAGGAGATGGTGCTCTTTTGCAACATGCTGTCTTATCCCTGACCCGCGATCTACTTTCTAAAAAGGGATTTATCCTAATGGAGCCACCTCACATTGTTAGTTATCAAGCTATGGAAGGCACGAGTTATTTTCCAGGTGGCGAGGAGCAAGCATATCATCTCGATGAACGTGACGATAAATATTTAATCGGTACAGCCGAAGTTCCAGTCACCGCATATCATATGGACGAGATTCTAAATGAATCTGAACTTCCAAAGCGTTACGCTGGGTATTCTCCATGTTATAGACGAGAAGCTGGAACATACGGCAAAGATGCCCAGGGTCTTTATAGAATACATCAGTTCTATAAAGTTGAGCAGGTTGTGATTGCCTCAAATTCAGTAGAAGAAAGTGAAAAATTACATGCTGAGATCTTAGGCAATGCAGAAGAAATATTACGACTATTGAATATTCCTTACCGAGTAGTTGATGTTTGTGGTGGCGATATCGGGCGTGGTCAAGTCTATAAAAATGACATTGAATCTTGGATGCCTTCCCGAAATAGTTGGGGTGAAACTCATAGCTGCTCAACTTTTCATGACTTTCAATCTCGCAGATTAAATCTTAGATATCGGGATTCAAACGACAAACTTCACTTCTGTTATACCTTGAACAACACCTGCATTGCTTCACCAAGAGTTTTGATTCCAGTTATTGAACTGAATCAAAATGAGGATGGTACGATAACAATTCCTGAAGCACTCAGACAATATATGGGCGGTAGAAGTAAGATTGAGAAGAGGAAGTAGCTTTCTTCCAGTGTCTCAAATCTGAATTTTTCTACTTACGTGCCGACAGTGAATTGTCAAACATAGTTTCAGAAGAAAGTATAAACCGGCCATTATTTAACATTCTAAATCAGCCTACAACCTCATTAAAAACAATTGAAAAAGTCAAAATCACTTTTACAGCAGATCGAAGTTTTGTGGAAAAGATTGAATCTCTAAAAAATCTTCTTTCCGGCAAGTATCCCCAAGGAGTCTCGCTTGAAAATCTATTCACCGAAGCTATAGAACTCTACATCGATAAAAAATCACCGGAAAAAAGATCTCAAAAAAGGGTAGTCAAATTAACAAACGAGAAAACGAATATAGAACATCCGAATAAAGTACAACGATCAAAAGTAAAAATTACAAAGAGACATATCCCCGTAATCCTACGCGATGAAATCTTTATACGAGATAATGGCTGCTGTAGTTTTATTTCACTCGCGGGACAACGCTGTAGTTCGAAATGGGATCTAGAAGTAGATCATGTTCAACCATTTATGATGGGTGGCAATCATACTTCGGAAAACTTAAGACTACTTTGCAGAGCACACAATGTAGCAAGGAATAGTGATGAATTTAAAATGGCTGCTGGTTTTTAGATTTTCTGATTTTTTTAAAGAACGTGAGGATTTTATTTTAAAAAATAAGCAAATGGTGTTTGTGATCTTCCAATCACACTTCCATCTTTTCTAAAAATTCTGCATTCAAGTGGGCCGATTTTCCCTACAGGTGTTCCATCAAAATTTCCAAATTGCACATCATATACTTTATTATTAATTACTACGGCCAAAGACGAGTCGTTTACAATTGTGGCTTCAATCCTAGTATTTATAAGTCTAGAAGTAGAAATGCTTAGTTGTGAAAAAGACATTGCAAGTGCCTCATTATAAAGAAGTCCAAGGGCAGTTTTTAAATTTTTATTTTCTGTTAACTCCCGCTTCAACCAACCTAATGCCTCTGGCTCTTTAAATCTTTGATCGGAATATATTGGACGAATTAAAATACCGTTGCTGGAAAAAGGGACGTCAATCATTACTAAAGACGCCATCTCATATGGAGTTATATAATATGATTTTCCATCACTTGAAAAAGCAACTGGAGCATCTAAAAGCCTGGGATTCTCGATAAAGCGAGATCTAAAATCTTCCAGAAAAACTAGCGATCTCGATCCAAAATAAGAATCTCTATTAAATGTATCTGGATGAGATACGACTAAAGGAGATCTCGCCTCTTGCATTATTTCAGAGAGCCCATCATTTACAGCATATTGAAATTCCGATCTTCTAAGATATGCTTTCTTTTGATATTGGCTGGGGGCTTCGGATAAAAGATGATACCCCTGATCTAAGCACATTCTAGCAAATGGCCCTTGGGTAGTAGGCGAGCCGAGAAGTCTGTCGTATAAACTTCTAGATATCTCAAAATCCTGGAATGATCCCGTATCGCTAGAAGCGTTGTTAGGCGAATCGTTTTTAGATCTATCTGAGTTCTCTGGCCCAGGCATGTACGTTAGGACCGAAAAATAAAAATCAGATTATTATAAAGCTGGGGCTGCGTTTACTGTCTCTTTCTTTGACAAGACAACTTGCGGCTTCCGTCTTAGAACAGGAGAATTAATGCTGAGAGTCGTACTTCCTGAGTCTCTTTGATACTGAACATCTAGTCCATTATCTTCTATTACAAAGTATTTTTTGAGAACATTCAGCAGATCTAATCTAAAATCTGACATCTCATCACCATTCAGTCCTGTGCGATCCTGTACTAAAACAAGATGCAAACGGCTTTTCGCCTTTGACTTACTAGATCCGTTACCAAAAAACTTACTTAGAGCAGAAAACACGGCTAAGCTCCACAACAGGACTAAGTTAATTTTATTAGGCTACACCGAAATGACGTCCAAGCCTACCCCAAAAACTCTGACCATGGATGTAATTCTTAATTGGTACATCCTCACCACAAAGTCTTCGTGCAATTCTTATAAAAGCTTGGCCAGCAATAGATTTTGGGTTAAAGGCTACCGGCTCTCCAGTATTCGCTGAGATAATGACATCCTCATCTCTTTCGATAACACCAACAAGATCGATACCTAAAATCTCCTGAACATCGTGAACAGACAACATATCCCCACGACGAACCATATTAAAATCTATTCTATTGATTATTAATTGTGGCTCTATGCTACGGGAATGAAGGAGTCCTAGGACTCTATCGGCATCACGAATCGAAGCAACTTCAGGATTTGTAACGATAATTGCTTTCTGAGCTGCTGCACAGGCATTTTTAAAGCCTTGCTCAATACCAGCAGGAGAATCGATAAGAATATAATTAAACTCTCTGCGATACTGCTCAATTACTTTTTTTATATCTTCTTCATTTATCACATCCTTTTCATCAGTCTGAGACGCTGGTAAAAGGTAAAGATTGTTAGATTTTTTGGATTTAATAATTGCTTGGCTAGGTTTGCAAACTTTTTTTGCAACATCGACAAGGTTAAAAACCACTCGACTCTCCAGTCCTAAGATCACATCGAGATTTCTTAGACCGATATCAGCATCCACAACTAATGTGCGCTTTCCTTTCAGTGCAAGTGCAGCTCCCAAGCTAGCAGTGACGGTAGTCTTACCTACTCCACCTTTACCAGAAGTGACGACATAAACATCACCGAGCTTTTTACCATTCTCGTTACTACCATTAGCAAGGCTCATTCCAATATACCTCTATAACACTACAGTTAAAGTATTCGATCTTAATTTAATTACCACCTCTTTGGTCCAGACTTTTTGATAAAAGGCTCCACTACTATCATGTTGCCTTCTACCTTGGCTATTTCTGGTACTTTCCCCCCTTCTGACGATCCCCTTGAAATTGTTGTTCCAATTCGTAATTGAGTCGGCTGCAAAATAAGTGCAAAGATTGTTCTGCCACCGCCTGTTTCATCATACGCGCCGGCATGAGCGACTCCACGCAACGATCCAAGTACGAAAACATCGCCACCGGCCACGACTTCTGCCCCAGGATTAATATCCCCAATAATAATTAATGAATGCTCACTCTCAATTCGTTGTCCCGAGCGCAGGGTGCTATAAATAACTCTAGCATCAGGATCATCCCACAAGCTCGGATCTGCCAAAGAGAGTTTTTGTGATGCATCTTTTTTTGACCTAGAAGTTGGCTCATCATCAATTGGCGCAAAATCATCAATCCCGGCAAAAAGCCCTCTCTCTTCGTCGTCTCCATGAGAATCATGAAATATAGCAGGAGGTGGCTCTGCAATTGGAGTCTTGGCTACTGTTATTTCTCTCGAAGATATCGAATCACGATTAATACTTGAAGCTGAATTAGGAATAACTTGTGCAAATCCAGATGATGTAGGTTCTTTAGTTTTAGAAGTCTTTACAGCAATTCCAAACTGCTCTTGAAGTAATAAGGTTACTTCGTTTATTAAAGTTACTCCTGGGCGAACCCCAATCCATTCAAGAGATATCTCTTGGCCACCTAAGAAGGTTTTTCTGGGCTCCATAAATTCAGAGAGTGCAGCTTTTAAACTAGTATCAGGTACGCGACCATCTAGCCTAAGAACTACGCCATCCGAAGTGCCTCGTGCAGAAACGAGCCCACCTCGAGAAGTTGCAAGCAAAGAATCCCCAGTTTCTTGTCCGCCAACATTATCCATGAAATACGACCTTCTGAATATGCAAAAATAACAGGAACTTATCTCCTATTACTTTAAGTAACTTATAGCAAGGGCACTCTAGCAGAAATTTTGGGAGCTTCGCAAGAACGAAATTTTGGTCAATACTGCTTATCCCATGACTAAAATATCTCATTTCATAGCTAGCGGTTTTTATTCAGGCTTTTTACCTCGGGTCCCTGGCACCTGGGGTAGCTTAATATTCATACCAATATGGTGGCTATTTATTGGAATCTTCAAAGTTCCGGAAACTATCTTCTTTGGTATCCTGCTTTGTCTAGCAATATTAACAATTTCTCGATGTATTCAATCGAGCATCAATTCAAACGAACTTGCAGAAGTGAAAAGTAAACAAGATCCAGGCTATATCGTAATCGATGAATGGGTTGGAATGTCGATCAGTCTTTGGGGCATTGCTTCAAATAATTACATAATGATTCTAATCTCATTTTTAATGTTTAGATTCTTTGATGTTCTAAAACCAGGACCAATTAAAACCTCCGAAAAACTACCAGGATCAATCGGAATCATTGCTGACGATCTACTCGCGGGCTTAGTTGTGACTTTTTTAATACAAGTCTTCTTAATATAGTACTTAACGAAACAAACGAGATTACTTCCAGTGAAGAATTTTTTTATAGCATTTTTATGTTTAAGTATATTTGGATGCTCCCCAGGTTTTTATATCCGAGCTGCCTACGAAGAGAGTAAGATACTCCTGGCTCGTCAAAATATTCAAAAACTCATTAAAGAAAAAAACATTAATCCTGAGTTACAAAGAAAATTAAAGTTAGTTACAGATGCCCGAGACTTTGCTGAAAAGATGGGTTTAACGCCTAAACAATCATTTACCACTTACTCACAAGTGGATAATGACGTACTTGTTTGGGTCGTTGCCGGATGTAAGCCAACTTCATTTGAATTGCATACCTGGTGGTTTCCTATTGTTGGAGAAGTTCCATATAAAGGTTTTTTTAGTAAAAAAGCAGCGGAGAAGGAGGAGCGTCGACTTCAAACACTTGGCTTTGAAACCTCAATTAGAGGCAGTGAAGCTTTGAGTACTTTGGGCTGGTTTAACGATCCAGTGCTCTCAACAACTCTTAAAAACCAAGATGACTGGATTGTTAACACTGTGATCCACGAAACAACTCATTCTACTGTCTGGATTCCAGGCAGCGTGCCATTTAACGAAAGCTTAGCAAGTTTCGTTGGTTTTCAGGCAGCTATCGAGTTCTATACTTCCATTGCTGATCCACATTGGATTGGGATAGCTAATAAAAGAAACGATATGGAATTTGAGATCGCATTGGTACTTGAAGATTTGTACAGCGAGCTTGATGAACTTTATAAAAGCAAGGCTTCAGAACAAGTTAAACTTATTCTAAGGAGTAAAATTTTCACAAAACATGTAAATCCGCTGCATAAAAAATATCCAGAAATGAGGATTTTGAAAGAGATCAACAATTCTCAACTTATGCAACTAAAATTCTATATGACTAAACTTACTAGCTTTAAAAAACTATGGATTAAGGTTGACAGAAACTGGCCAAATTTCTTCACTGAGATAAAAAAAATCTCTAGCCTTTCTAAAGACAATAGCAAGTTAGATCCTTACAAACATCTCGAGCAGGCCTTAGAATAATCAACTACCAGTATTCCTGGATACCATTGATAATCAATACGAAAAGACAGATAATGAATCTGAAATTTTCTTTCTTGGCCATAAATGTTTGCAGATACTTTATACTCCTCTATTAAAAGCTCTAAGAGCGTTGTTGTTGCTGGATTTGATCCTAGACTTGAAGCCATACCTGAATTTATTCTCAAAGAATCATTCTCAAAAAACAGAAGTGAAGAAGACTCTCTAAATGATGCCCTCTTTAATTTTCATAAAATTGCTCTTGAGTCTTTAACTGGAAAGATTGCTGCCATTAAACCAAATTTAGCTTTTTTTGAGCAATATGGAATCGCTGGGGTTCGTGCCTTTGCTTCAATCTGCGATCTTGCTCATGATATGTCCCTGCCAGTTATTGTTGATGGAAAGCGAGGTGACATCGGCACAACTGCCGTTGCCTACAGTAACGCATATTTAGGAAAATCTATCGTCAATAATCACAAAAAAAGTTTCTTTAGTTGCGATGCCCTAACGGTAAATCCATTTCTTGGCTTTGATACTCTCGAAATCTTTCTGAAAGATTGCATCGAATACGGTAAGGGCATCTTTATCTTGGCTCAAACTTCTAATCCTGGAGCAAAAGCATTACAAGGTCTCGTCGATAAAAGTTCCAACAAAACTCTGAGTTTTATAATTGCAGAATGGATTTATAAAAATGGCAGTGCCTTAAAAGGAAAATCTGGATTTTCAGGTCTGGGAGCCGTTGTTGGAGCAACATATCCCGAACAAGCTGCGGAACTTAGAAATATTATGAAAGATAATTTATTCTTAGTTCCCGGATATGGGGCACAGGGAGGAACTGCTAAAGATCTTCTACCAAACTTTGATGCTAGAGGTGCTGGAGCAATTATTAATATCTCTAGAGCACTTTTAAGCTCGTTCTCTTCACTGACCATCACAGAGAGTATGATGCGTGAGGAAATCAACCAAAAGATCTCTGGCTTTAACAACGATATTAATTCCACTCTATCCTCGGCTGGTCAATCCTAATGAAATTATTTCCTGCCAATTCTTCACGTTCAAATCCTGATACAAGTTTCTCTGATGGATCAATAGTAATCTATGAGAACAACAGTAATCTTATTTTGGGCGTAGTTCTTGGATCAAAAAAAGACAAGTATCGTATTCTCAATAATAAGGGTAGCGAAATCGATTTAAGCTCCGATCGTTTATATTCATTGGCTGGAAGAATCCCTATTAACATTGAAAAATCTTCTCTGAAAGCAAAATTTCTTGACGATCTATTATCTAAAGCAAGTGTCGCAAAAAATGAAATCAATCTAGAAACTGTCTGGGAATCTTTTGAAGGACAAGAGAGCGAGGTCAGTACTCAAGAAGTATGTGAACTTTTTTTTGGTAAAATTGACTTGGATAGTCATCTTGCAATTAGACTGACACTCCAAGATGACAAGACATATTTCAAACGAAGAAAAGATACCTTTATTGCAAGAAGCAAAGAGGCCGTGACTTCAATGATTGAAGCTCAAGAGGCCGAGAGTAAAAAAGAGCGTCAACAAAATGAACTCATAGAATGTTTTGCACAAAAACTAAAAGACAATTCAATCCCCTTTTCTATAGCGGCTCTTAACTGGATACCATTAATCGAAGCACTAGCTGCTGAATCGACAGAAGGTCCGGAAACCAAAGAGTCAAAAGATCTAATAAATCTAATTGCAGAAAGATTAAATCTTTCGCTGCCAGGCAGACCTGATGATAAAGCATTCGAGTTGTTAAAAGCCGTGGGTCATTTCAATGAGAGAACAAATTTAGCATTCTATCGATATAATCCTCGAATTGAGTTTTCACAGGATGTCATTAAAGAATCTGCTTCCCTTGAATTTAAATCGAAGGATCTTAACTCGGAAGTTCGCAAAGATCTTACTCAGCTCTTTGTTTTTACAATTGATGACATCACAACAAAGGACATGGATGATGCTCTCTCAATTGAACAAACCGATACCGGATTTACTCTAGGAATTCATATTACTGACGTAGCCTCCTCGTTAGATATAAATAGTCAAACTGAAAGAGAAGCCAAGGCTCGTGCAACATCCGTATATTGTCCCGAGATGACAATTCATATGCTCCCTACTTCTTTGTCTCAGGAGCACTTAAGCTTAAAACAAGGGGAAATCAGGCCCTGCTTATCTTACATGATCGAACTTAATTCTGAGTTTGAAATTTTAAAAACAAATTTTTATGTATCAAACATCAAAGTTGGCAAAAGATATAACTACGATGAACTTGATCAACTTTTTATCTCTAACCAAAGCCCAAACTTCACCTCCCAAGAAATTACGGCTCTCAAAACACTTCAGGAAATCTCAAATAAATTCGAAGTTGATCGGATCGATCAAGGTGCAATTAGAGTTGATCGCAAGGATGTTTTTGTTCAGGTTAAAGACCAAGCAAAGTTAACACTGGGTGAATTTGATGAAGGCAGTCCAGCCCGAACTCTAGTTGGTGAAATGATGATCTTCGCAAATCATCTATCAGCAAAATTTGCTAAAGATAACAACCTGCCAATTATTTTTAGAACCCAACCTGATTCAGATGTTGATCCATTTAGTAATCCAAACAATGTGCCGGTCGGTCCCGCCTATGACTACTTAGTTCGTTCAAGACTCAAGAGATCTTCTATCACCACAATATCATCAAACCATTCTAGTCTTGGCTTAAGTCTATATACACAAGTCACATCTCCCATAAGAAGATACCTTGACCTAGTAGTGCAAAGACAATTAGTAAATTTTATCTTAAAAGCTGAGCCTTTTTATTCTAAACAAGAATTAGAAGATATTATTATTGAAACTGAAGTGCCTCTTTCTTCTGCTCGATATCTCTCTCAAGAATCTAAGCGATTTTGGCTATTGAAGTATTTACAACAGGAATTGAAAAATATTCCGACAATTGGCGCAACTGTTATTAGAACCGATCTAAAGAATCCAATAGTTCAGTTAGATATAATATTCATAACTGTACAAGTTTCTCTAAACAGAAAAGTTTCTCCAGGCGATAAGTTAAAATTCAAAATTAATATCCTTGATCCTAAAAGAGATTTTATTCGGCTTGAAGAAGTATTATCCTAAGTTTACTCATAAGCTCCGAGCGAAACCGGTATCGATCGTGAATTTCCATCAATATCAATTGGAATAACGGAAACAGTACTACGATTTTTAATTGCGGCACTCACACTTGGAGTAAAGTCGTCGAGGGTCATATTATTATATCCAGCAACACCAGTCGATACATTCGTACCAGGAGCAAAATTAATGCCCACGGCATTAGTTACAAAATGGTTGTAATTGACATCTTGCTGATCAAGAACATCGTCCGCCGCAGCTCCAAAAGCGGTAAATCCTTCCCATGAATTGTTCTTCATAGAAATAGCTGAAAGATTATTCTTGTCAGTAGACCAACTAAACTGCTGAGTTGAGGTAATATGCCAAAAAAGAATATGTGAGGAGATCACATCGGTCCATTCACTAAAAGTAATCATCGATGAGGGTCTATAGTCAAAAAGTACATTAACAAAAGCCACATTATTCAATGACTTTACCCCATCACCAACGACTACAAATCCCGGAGCGGTAACATTTAATCCTGAAACTCCGTAATAAATTCTATTTTCAACATCTCCAGAAGATAAATCAAATCTTATAAAATTTGGATTAAAAATTGTATCTCCAGCATCTATATCATCGACACTTGAATTAACTACCAAGCGCGCACCAGAGAAGGCATCAGAACCCAGATGATCCATGGCAACATTTCTTACTATCTTGGCAGGCAATCCATTTTTAGTGGCTGTAACAATACTGTCAGTAATATAAAATTCGCTCCACCCGGAACTCCCCGATACGAATCCATCTCCCATATCATCAGGAACAGTATCTGGACCATTTCCTTGAACCTTACAGTTCTCAATCCAAAGATAATCTGTAAGAGCAATATTTGATTCTAGTTCAACTTTAATTGTTAAATCTTCAAGATGAACCAATTTTGTGTTTAAGCCATCAGCTGCCTTGGCTGTTAATAATACCGTTGCTTTTGAAAGGCCGGGGCGTGGCCTAACTGTTATCCATCTATTTACAGTAGTTGTATTGAGTGCCTGAATATGAGTACCAAAGGTGTAATTACCGGATTCTAAATATACACTGCCTCCATCTGCGTTTGCTCCACCATTTGCAACCTGCAAGGAATTTACAGCTTTCATAATAGTCAGATATGGTGCTGTCGATGTTCCATTTCCTGTCACATCATTTCCACCCATTGAGACATATCTAACATTATCTGGAAGGGTTAGATTTTTATTTGCATTTAGAAATAAAGACTCAAGTAATCTTGGTTGACCAATACTTGGATAAGCTATGGCCCTTATCTCCACTCTCCCATCAGTTAGTTGACTTGCTTTAATTTTAACCCAGTATTCAACAGTTGAAGTTTCAGGATTCTCTGTTTTTGTATCAACGGCAGTCCAAGCTCCCCCGTTAACAGCAAATTCTACCCTATCTATTCCATTCATATGGAAGGCTACGACACCTATGTTCATTTCATCATAAAATGTTTGAAATGGTACAGTATTCCAATGAGCAATAACCTTGGCACCATATCCTGATGAAGCAGGATTGCCCACTGGGCCTGGTTCAGTAGTTGGCCCTGAAAATCCACTCCCTGGAGGAACGGTAGTGCCTTCAACACTACAACTTACGGAACAATTATCTCCTGAAACTAAGTTTCCATCATCACATTCTTCACCTAGAAGAGGCTGCAATACATTATCACCACAATTTTCATTTAAACAAAGACTTGAGCAGCCATCGCCGCTTATACTATTTCCATCATCACAAATCTCAGCACCTTCAAGAAGTCCATTACCACATTGAAAAGTAGTTGGCGGTACTGGAGTTGGAGTCGGCGTTGGTGTCGGGGTGACTACTGGAGGATTGTTATCTTTACAAAGTTTTAAGTTAATTTTATTTTTTTTCTTTTCTTTTTTGAAGGCATTACTTAATTTTCCTTTTGTCTTAGCTATTTTATTTAATTTAATTTTATCATCTTTCCAAATGTTACTGAGGCCGCCACTTAGAACAACAGAGGACTTTTTACCGGCATATTTAATTCCATTCTTAACATAGCAGGTAATCACCTTACCTTGCGTTGGCAGAACTTCATAAAAACTTGCTTGATTCTGAGAATCGATAATTATTTTAGGTAACGGTTTAGCAAAAGTTGGCATTGCCCATAATAGGACTGATAGGAGTAATAGTATTTTTTGCCAACGACCGCTGTAAGAAATCAAGTTAGTAACCTTTTCATAAGTTCGAACCTGCAATATAAATTGCAACTTAGAGACCAGAACCTTGTTTAAACCTAAGTCTCAGAACTTAATGGCAAAAGCCAATATATAAACTTTCGGAAATTTTAAAGAAGAACTCAATGTAACGGAGCTATGATACTTACTTCGTAGAAGAAAAAATAAGAAAAATTATTAGATTATAGTGAATTTCAAAAGTCCTTGCCGAAAATAATCCTCCTTGCCCCTTCTACAAGCTCCCTTCTACAAGCTCCCTTCGACAAGCTCAGGGCTTCGGCGGATATAGTCTTTTCCAGAAGTTTTGCCTCATTTCATTCTGCAAAAAACTTCTGAAAAGTACTATAGATCTAAGAATGCCCTTAAGAATGCTGATTATTTAAATCTCTGCAAAATCAATTTTAATCTGTTCAATACTATTAAAACGCTCATTAATCTGAACACTGGCCAATTCAAGTGAAATCTCGTAAATCTATCAACTGAGTTATATATTTTAAATTTTTTAGGACAATTATGGTCTATAAATTTCTTGGTTCATTACTTATTGTTTCTTTAGTATGGAGTTCCTCACTTATGGCTGCAACAACAACACCTTCTGGTTTAAAAATTGACGATACAGTTGTAGGAGCTGGGGCTGAAGCAGTAAAAGGAAAATCTGTATCTGTGCATTATACTGGTTGGCTTCAAGAAAACGGAACTAAAGGTAATAAATTTGACAGTTCAGTGGATAGAGGTCAGCCCTTTAATTTCAATCTTGGAGCAGGTCAAGTCATTAAAGGTTGGGATGAGGGAGTTGCGGGAATGAAAGTTGGAGGCAAAAGAACATTAACAATTCCTTCTGAACTTGGCTACGGTACTGCTGGTGCACCTGGTGCTATCCCACCGAATGCAACATTAGTATTTGATGTTGAATTACTTGGTGTGGGTTAAAACTAAGCGAGTATTAATAGACTGCGAGATGGGCCTTATCTGTCACAAAGATCAATAATCTTACTGACTATTTTAGGGAACCTATAGTGTTTTTCAAAAGTCTTTGCCGAATCACAAGATAAAGCAATGGAGACTAAGTTAAATCTTTTTTCTTGTTAACCCTTTGGGTTAGCTATGATTTTTGAAAATGAAAAACACTATTTATTATCCCTCCGAGAGATAGTAACTTTCTAAAGTCTTTGTTTTTGGGCAAAGACTTTAGAAAGTTACTATCTCTCGCAGCAAGCCTACTTGCACTTCGGAAAATTTTACCTCAGAAAAAATTCTAAATTATAATATAGTGGAAAATCTGACCAGGGTGTTGGGTTTTTGACACTTACTATCCATTTCTAGCTTATCTAACTAGCTAACTTTATTAAGTAAAGTAAAATTCTTCTTAAGCAGATCTGTGCTTATTCCGATATCTCATATGGTCTACTTCGTGCAAGGTTTCTTAAGCGGTTCAATTAGTTTTAGGGATAGGGTCCTCATGAGAAAACCAAATTTCACTCAAGAAGAAGCTTTTGAAATAATTGAATTAACTTCGAATGATTTTGAAACTTTGGCTAGAGCCTTCGATCTGATCAACGATCTCTGCGGATGTGAGGAAGAAGAAAACTGCCTCCCAAACCCAACTGCATCTCAAGCAATTCATTAGTTTTCATTATTTGACATCAATCGCCAAAATCATCCCTGATTCAGGGGTTGCATCAGTTCCTGTAATCATTGTTTCGGGACCACTAAAATGGAGGCGAGTATCAAGAAGGTTCATGCCATTTTGATCTTTCCAGTTAATCCAAAGACAGACTTTGCCATCTTTCTTTGAGACTGGACGGAGTGTTACTTTTTGACCATCGCTTAATGTAAAAGACTCCTTAGTATTTATCGGCACGATCTTATTTTCTGAACCTATCAAGTTAAAAGAATTATAATTTAACTTTCTGAGTTTACCCTTAATATCAACAATCTCTGGACTTATCTCTCGTAAAACTTTGTGCCCAGCCTGATTAACTTGATTTGTAGTTACCCTAGATGCCTGGATGGCTCTAACAGAAATGAAAACGGAGTTATCATCTGCAAAAATATTAGAAACCCCGATAATAAAAATCAGAGGACTTGCGCAGAAAATAAACTTGATAAAAGATTTTAACATTGAACTACTCGGGGGAAGAATCAAGTGGAGAGGTAACTAACTTTGGTTCTGCTTCTAACACTATTGGCCTACTAGGATTTTGAGATCCCTTATTGACCCAGATAACAGTAGATCCTCTTCTAGGATCTTGGATAAAACTAACCTGGCCATCACTTCTCATCCAATCAACTTTAAATGGAATCTCCATTCTCTTTAAGGTACGTAAATCCTTTTGATTTCTAAAACCGTTATTAGAAGAAACTTTCTTTTGAGCAAGACTCTGATATGCCGAAGAATCAGAGAAAGAAGCATATTCAACTTGATTGGCAACATTATGATCAGAATTTACGAAAGGAGAAAATCTTGCTTGAGAAGCTTCGTTAATTACAGCAACAGAATTTCCCAAAGATATATTTGGAGTAGACTCAGTTCGATTATCTAAGGCGACAAAAGCCACAGCCGCAGTTGCTAAACCAACTGTCATTCCACCAAAAACACTCTTATTAACAAACTGTCCAAACCAATTTGAGGTAGGTAACTCAGATCTAGCAGTATCTCTTGTACCAAGAAAAAATTCTGCTCTCTCTTCTTGATCGATACGTCGTTCGATACGATCCCAAAGATCTACTTTATTATTCACATTTATATCTGCTTTAAAAGACCTCAGGCTAGCTGCAACCTCTTTTAAAGATCCAAAATATTCACGAGCGAGGGGATTAGATTGAAGTAATCTCTTAGCTAAAAAGTTTTGAAATAAACTAAGCTCACCATCGAAGTGCCCGATCAAAAGCTCTTCTTCTTTGTCTGATAATTTTATCTTCGATTCATTCATATATTAATTTTCCATACCGTTATCTTCGTCACCTTCTATTGCGCAAGCCCCGGCCGGAGCAAGCTCCTTAAGAGCCTTTTGCAATCTTCGCTTTGCATAGTGGATCCTACTCATTACAGTGCCCTTTGTAATACCTGTAATATCAGCAATCTCAGTGTAACTCATGCCATCAACCTCTCGAAGCATTATGACGGCCCTATGTTCATCAGAAAGTTTTGCCATAGCGTTATCAATTGCAGAACTAAGTTGCTTCCTCTCAAAATTTTCATAAGGATCTGCAAGCTTACTACTCGGACCATCAATGAAAGAGCCGTTCTTTCCTAAATTGATATCCCCGACATTTTTTTCCTGACTGTTTGATAAAACCTCGCCTCTTCTACCAACCTTTCTCTTAAAGTCGATTGTCATATTAAAGGCGACTCTATAAACCCATGTATAGAAAGACGAATCTCCACGGAAATTCTTCAAAGAAAGATAGGCCTTTACAAAAGCTTCCTGAGAAATATCCTCAGCATCTTCTCGCGACTTAACCATGCTAAATATAAGGGAAAATACTTTTTGTTGATATTTTTCAACGAGGACCTGGTAGGCATCTTTGTCACCTTTTGCGGCTCTTTCAACCAAAGAGTTCTCAGATTCCTCCTTTGGGGAAGAACCAGTAGCTATCTTCAAATTCATCAAAAATCCTTTTTGTACCTCTTCCACAAATACAGTGCCTAAATTATTAAATCAATTAATGAGCATCATTCCAATTTAAACCAACACCAATGCCAACCTTAAGTGGCACAGCCAAAGAAACCACTCCTTCCATCTCTTTTTGTATCAGTTCAATTGCTTCGCTTTTAAAGTCCTCTTGGCATTCAAATACTAGCTCATCATGCACCTGTAAGATCATTTTAATGGGTTTTGCTTTGATATAATTATCAATCTTAATCATGGCTAACTTGATAATATCTGCCGCAGTGCCTTGAAGTGGGGCATTGATTGCAGCTCTTATGACAAACTCCTTATCTCGGCCGGTTGCATCAATATCTGCGATGTTACGTTGCCGCCCAAATAAAGTAGTTACGAATCCCTTTTCGCGAGCATCTCGTTCAACTGAATCAAAATATTCTCTTACTTTAGGGTAATTTCCAAAATAATTTTCGATGTAAGCTTTAGCCACTGACATTGGAATTCCAAGTTCCCTTGATAGTCTATACGGTCCCATTCCATAAATAATTCCAAAGTTAATAGTTTTACCAATTCTTCTTTGATCAGTACTTATATCAAACAATGGTCCAAGGCCCAAGATCTCTCGAGCTGTGCGGGTATGGATATCAACATTCTCTATGAAAGTTTGAATTAAATTTCTATCGCCACTTAAATGAGCCAGTAACCTAAGTTCGATCTGGGAATAGTCTGCAACTAAAAGAACATTACCTTTTTCAGCAATAAAGGCACTTCTTATTCTAGAACCCTCTTCTGTCCTTATTGGAATATTTTGTAAGTTTGGATCCGAACTTGATAAACGTCCAGTTCCAGTTACAGTTTGGTTAAATCTGCTATGAAGCCTTTCGGTATATGGTGAAACTAACGTCGGTAAAACATCTACGTAAGTACTCTTCAATTTAAAAAGTGTGCGGTATTTTAAGACTGTATTTGGGAACTCGTGTTGAGTTGCCAATATCTCAAGCATAGCTTGATTAGTTGAAACCTTTCCTGTTTTGGTTTTTTTTATTCCCTTGGGAGATAGTCCCATCTTATCAAACATGATCTTTGAAAGTTGTTGAGTCGAATTAATATTAAATTCCTCTCCAGCCATCGCATAAAGATCGGTTTTTAATTTCAACAGTCGAGAATCAATTTCCTCAGAAAGTGCAGATAGTAAATCAATATCGAGCTTAATTCCCTGTCTCTCAAGCCTTGCTAAGACAGAAACTAGAGGCATTTCGATTTCATCAAAAAGTTTTTGTAGATTTCGTTGCTTTAAGATTGGCCCAAGTTTATCGATCAAAAGCCAGGCCATATGAGCATCTTCTGCTGAGTATCTTGTGGCAGCTTCAATTGTAATATAAGAAAAATCAGCTAACTCTCCGACAACTTCTTTGTATTCAATGACATTTATATTTAGATGATCTTTGGCTAATGCTGCTAAACTATTACTCCGTCTGTCTGGACTTAAAAGATAGGAAGCAATCATCGTATCAAAATAAACACCTTCAACTTCAATTCCGTATTGCATTAAAACTTGAATATCATATTTTAAATTTTGACCTGATTTCTTAATACGAGAATCGGCCATTATTGGTGTTAGTTCTTTTAAAATCTCAGTCTCATCTACTTGCTGCAAACCACCTGGATCTTTATGTCCAATCGCAACATAGAAAGCTTCCTGAGCAGACCAGCAAAAAGACATGCCAACAATTTTTGCGGCAAAGGTATCTAATGAAGTTGTTTCGATATCAAAGGCAAAATATTTTTGTTGTTTAAGGTTAGATAGAAATTCTTGGAAATTTTGATTGGTAATGGTTTTATATTCTTGTTTTGGAGTAGATTCTTTCTTTGAAATAGATCCAACCTTGATTCCCTTTAGCAATGAAGCAAATTCAAATTTTTCCGCTAAAGATTGTAGAGCATCATTATCAAGATCTCTCCTGACCAATAGATCGTATAGTTCGCTATCAGGAACTTGACTTAAGGTTCTCTGTGAACCATTAAGTTCGAAATTAAGAGGCATATCACAGTCTATCTCAACTAATTTTCTACTCAGACGTAGAATTTCGAGATTTTCTTCAATTGACGCTGCAACTTTCTCTCTTCCTCGAATTGCCTTTGTTTCCCGAATCTTACCTACTTCTTTAATAACTGATTCGACATCACCAAAAAGCTCAACGAGTTGAGTTGCTGTTTTTGGACCTACGCCTTGAACTCCTGGAATATTATCTGAGCTATCACCCATTAAGGCTAAAACCTCGACAACTCTATTAGGTTCTACGCCGAATTTTTCCTTAACTTCCTTGGCTCCGATCCAAGTATCTTTCATTGCATCAAAAATCTGAACTTTGTCGCAAACAAGTTGCATTAGATCTTTATCACCACTCACAACCACAGTCTCAATCTCTGCCTTAGAAAGTCGTGTAGCCAAAGTTCCAATTATATCATCAGCTTCATAGCGATCTTGCTCGATAACCTTCAATCCGAAAGCTCTAGCGATATCTCTAAAAAAGGGCATCTGTTTTACAAGATCGGCTGGGCACTCAGCACGATTGGCTTTGTACTCTAAATACATCTCATGACGAAATGTCTTTGCTCCTGTATCAAAAACCATAACAAGATGTTCTGTGGCTGAATCATTAATAAGTTTGGTTAGCATTTTTACAAAACCAAATAGAGCATTGGTTGGGAATCCATCTTTAGTAGATAGAGGCGCAACTGCATAAAAAGCACGAAAAATATAGCCCGAGCCATCGACTAGAAAAACTTTACTCATTTGAGCCATGCGAAATTTAATAAGGTATTAGACTATATCCGTTAATACGAAATATTAAAAATCGATTTTAGAATCATTTAAATATCGGATAGGTTCAAATTTAAGCGAGCATTGAGGTTCTTTCTCAAACGCTCCCTAACCCCAGATGGCATTGGTGCGTCATGGAGACTTTTTGCAACAGCCATAATTGTCATGAGATCATCTTGAGCTTCGGTGCAACATTCGCAGTTTAAAATATGATTTGCCACTCTTGCTTTAAGAGATGAGATAATTTCATTATCTATATAGTCCGAGAGAATCTCTTCGATGTCACTACATTCAATGACTTGCTTTTCAAGAATTCTAAGTTGTATTTGATCGTAATTGTCCATTTGCTTATAAAGTCCACAGATAAAGTTTCAGCCTGACTCGGATCTGCTATAGAATTCTGTCCTACTACAAAAGCGATCTATGACCTGCATCTCGGTCAAATTTCCCTTTTCTGGTCACGGACAAATATAGTAACTTTCAAAAGTCTTTGCCGAAAAGAAAAGGCTTTAGAAAGTTAATATTCCCCGGAGGGATAATAAATAGTGTTTTTCATTTCCAAAAATCATAGCTAACCCCAAGGGTTAACAA
>Ga0163144_10008083_pt1 | contig 22843 bp, 21 predicted proteins | sample OliLak19BULKMAT1_FD_123175 | JGI IMG/M metagenome (GOLD analysis project Ga0163144, IMG submission 123175) | Freshwater microbial mat bacterial communities from Lake Vanda, McMurdo Dry Valleys, Antarctica - Oligotrophic Lake LV.19.BULKMAT1 | ecosystem: Environmental > Aquatic > Freshwater >...
ATACAGGGGAGGAACTGATGAAAGTACCATGGGACCAAAACTATATTTCACCAATAATAAAATCGTCATCTGCCATTATAATGCTGAACTGATAAAATTATTAGGTGTTCAACTATCTCTTTTACAAAACAATTTATTCAGCAACTCAAATACAAATAAAGCAGTTGTGCTTTATGAAGATAATGTAAGAGCAAATCACGAACAGAAAAATAACAAATTCATTAACAGCGGGAAAATTTTAGAAAACAAATTTGTAAATAATTTAAAATAAAGTAAAAATGAGAATCATTCATCAAGTGCATCCTGAAGACTTTGTAAAATACAACACTCAACAAATCAGGGAGAAATTTTTGCTGGATAAATTGGTAGAACCAAATGCCATCCATTGTGTTTACACCCATTACGATCGTATGGTTGTGGGCGCTGCAACTCCCACTATTGCTGCATTAGCCTTAGGTACTTATGATGCCCTAAAAAGTGACTATTTTTTAGAAAGAAGAGAAATGGGAATTATTAATATAGGCAGCACAGGCTCTGTATCTATTGATGGAGAAAAATTTGTGTTGAACAAACTGGATTGCCTGTATGTGGGTAAAGGAAAAAAAGAAATTGTATTTGCAGGAACTGATGCTGGTGAAACAGCAGCTAAATTTATTTTCTTTTCTTGTCCTGCTCATTTGGAATATCCGGTACAGTTAATGAAATCTGCAGATGCCACTCCTGCAGAAATGGGTAGTGCAGAAACCGCCAATCACCGCACCATTAATAAATATGTGCATCCCGAAGGATTAAAAAGTTGTCAGCTGATGCTGGGTGTTACCAATTTTAAACCCGGCAGTATCTGGAATACCATGCCATCACATTTGCACGACCGTAGGATGGAGGCATATTTCTATTTTGATTTACCTGAAACACAACGTGTCATTCACTTTATGGGAGAGCCACACGAAACAAGACACATGTTCCTAAACAATGAAGAAGCCATTGTATCTCCATCCTGGAGTATTCATAGTGGTGTAGCTACAGCAGCCTATTCTTTTATTTGGGCAATGGCCGGGGAGAATGCATCATTCGCTGATATGGATTTTATCAATATTAAAGAACTTCAATAAAAATTGTCATGTTAAACTTCAGAGTAGATAACAAAATTGCACTTGTTACCGGATGCAGCAGAGGTATTGGAATGGCCATAGCTATTGAACTGGCAAATAGCGGGGCAGATATTATTGGTGTAAGTAACAAAATGTTTAAATCGGGTACTGATGTAGAAAAAGAAGTAACTGCAACAGGTAAAAAATTCTATGCTTACGAAGCAGATTTTACCAACAGGGAATCATTGTATGCATTTTTAAATAAAGTAAAAGAAGACCATACACGGATTGATATTCTTATCAATAATGCAGGCCATATTAAGCGCAAGCCTGCAGCCGAACATCCCGATGAGTATTGGGATATGATTATTGATATTAACCTGAATGCACAATTTATCATCACCCGTGAAATTGGCAAACAAATGCTCGAACACAAGTATGGAAAAATTATTTTCACCTGTTCCTTATTAAGTTTCCAGGGAGGTGTTAATGTGCCAGGATATGCAGCCAGTAAAGGCGCTGTTGCATCATTGCTAAAAGCATTTGCCAATGAATGGGCACCACATGGCATTACGGTTAATGGCGTTGCACCTGGCTATATTGCTACAGATAATACAACTGATTTGAGAGCAGACCCAGAACGTAGTGCCGCAATATTATCCAGAATTCCAGCAAACCGGTGGGGAACACCGGATGATTTAACGGGCCCCTTTGTATTTCTTTCGTCGCCGGCATCTGATTATGTAAATGGAACCATCCTTACAGTTGATGGAGGATGGATGGGAAGATAATTTTTTTTTACAACGCTGCCTCCATACTTTTTAAGCTGGTAGAAAAAGAGGCCACAATTTCCTTTTTTTTTAAAAGTACTAAAATTTACATTGATTGAGAGGTACACTTCAAAAGGGAAAAATAAGACTAAGGGGTAGCTGAAGCAGATAAGAATAATTATTTTCTCGAAAACGGTACAGGTGAATATGAATTCGAAGGTGATACAATCCGGTTTGAGCCAGGTTCATTAACTCATAAAAAAATAACAGAGCTGGAAGGAGAAAGATACAGTACACATTTCGGAAGTTTAAGAACGGAAGGGATGCATGTATATATTACAGGTGTAACAACGTTTAATCATCAACTCAAGTTCAGTAAGAAACCACGTTGTTTCTTTGAATGTGTGAATAATGTAACACAAGCATATAAATATGTAATACTTAACAGAACAAATAAATCCATCTTTACAATACAAACTTAAACATCAGGCAATCGATTTCTCATAGCAGTTAGTTTTGGTTAAAGCCCCTGTTTTTACAGGGGCTATCTTCTTAAAAGAAGGGATTTTCCGCTTTTGGCAGGCGGTTTGCAGGAATGTTTAAAGAGAATATCTATAGTAAAGAAAATAAGCATTTATTAATTGTAAACAACAAAACAAAATAGTATGAAACGTTATGTAAGTATGGCATTGGCCTTCATGTTAATGGCAGGTACAATCAACGCACAACATGTAAATCTTGGAGTAAAAGGAGGGTTAAATCTCTATAATATCCAAAATGATAATGGTGCTGAGTATGATAGTAAGGCAGGATTCCATTTAGGCTTGCTTGGTCATATTCATCTTTCCAAGAATTTTGCAATACAGCCTGAATTAGTTTACTCACAACAGGGAGCAAAATATACAACTTCAGGAGCAGAAACTAAAATTGATCTTGGTTATATCAATATACCTGTGATGTTTCAGTATATGTTTGATAATGGTTTCAGAATCCAAGCCGGTCCACAGCTTGGTATTATGGTGAATGCAGAATCTGAAACCAATAATGTTGAAACAGAGTTGAATGATAATTTAGCGGCAATTGATTTTGCTTTAGGAGCAGGCCTGGGTTGGATTCACACTCCTTCAGGTTTTGGTGTTGATGCAAGGTATAATTTCGGGTTGACAAATATCAACGAAAACAGTTCTTTTAAGTCTTCAAACAGGGGTTTTCAACTGGGTGTTTTCTATCAGTTCAAACATAAATAAATAAAAGCAAACTAACTGGAAAGGCCAACATTTGTTGGCCTTTCTTTGTTGTTGAGATGTTTTTATATTGTTCTTGAAGACTTGTATTTAATCCATTCATATCAATGTTTTATTTGCTCACTTTTTTTTCAACTATATCTCCATCAGAAAATCCTCCGCCAATTGCATGCATCAGGCTCGATACGGGCCCTTCCATTTTATGGGTACGGTCATCAAGTGTATCATCATGCAGCATTTCTCCCATCTGCAAAACAGCAGGAAGAAAGGGTAATATATTATTTCGCTGATTGGCTAAAAATTTCTTTACATCATGGGCTGTAGCATTGTCGGGCAGCTTTTCTTTGATATCATTTACTGCATTCGCTGCAATTGAATTCATCTTGTTGGTCGCATTTTCAATTGTGTAATTTGAATAAGCAGCAATTTTTTGTATGATCGCTTCTTTGTTATCTGAGAAAATCCTGTCCGTCCAAACAGTTAAACTGCTATACTGTAAAATGGTGAGTGCCCCCACATCGGAGCGGCTGAAATTGTATAAAGCAGTTAATACTGCCGGTATAGCGGCCTGGCTAAATAAATGTTCATCGGGTGTGCTGTTATCTTCAGTTACTTCCTGTGTATTCGGATCTATTTTTTGCAAAGGAGGATAGCCCATTTTACTTTGAATATCTTCCAGAAGATTGATTGACATAATATTGAGGTTTGGTTAAATAAAGTATTTTAAAAACCAGCGAAAAATCCATGAATCTGCGTCAACATTTCTACCTATCTAATAATTCCCTCTGCTCAAAATTGTATGCCTAAGTAAACCGGTTTGCAGGTTAATTACCGCATCATTAAACTCTAACCTGCGTAACTGAAAATCATCAGAAATGCCGCAATGAGCAAAGTGGTTGCTAACAAAAAGCCTGCAGCTAAGCTTACATTTACAAGTGATTTCATTTTTATTAATATTAATTAAGTATAGAATTCAAACTCCCATTAATAGCTATGCTGTAGAATTCTATTCTACAAGTTCACTCCTTTCAAAGAATTCAAAACGCCAAATGCTTTTAATAACCAGATCACTACAATAATAACAACAACAATGTTGAGGATATTCTTGATCTTTCTATCCATTGGGATATAAGTGTTTACCAACCATAACAGAACTCCTACAACAATCAATACAATTAAAACAGTGAGCAATGGCATAATTATTAGTTTAAAAGTGATACTGGTAAAGTTCACCTACTTACAAGCAGTGTGTGTTACATCAATTCATAAAACTGTTGCAACATTCACACATTTCAGGAAGAAAAACTCTAATCAATCTGTATAGTTTATTGCTTTTCGTAGATTGGGAGCCTATGGCAGATTTTAAAGTTGTTATATTCATCATGACCATCCTGATCAGTTTAACAGCAATCATCAATAAAAAAAAGTTTCCATATCCTGTTTTATTGGTTTTTGCAGGTTTGCTGATAGGCATTATTCCGCATTTGCCCAACCTTGAATTGGATCCCGAAGTTGTTTTTGTTATTTTGCTCCCTCCGCTATTGTATGATGCAGCTACAAAAACATCCTGGCACGAATTCAGAGCATCTATACGTCCCATCTCAGCATTAGCCGTTACGTTGGTTTTTTTTACTACAGTAGCTGTTGCTGCAACTGCTTATTATTTTATTCCCGGGTTTACCTGGCCAATGGCTTTTGTATTAGGCGCCATTGTTTCTCCACCCGATGCAGTTGCTGCAACCGGAATTATAAAGGGATTGGGATTAAATAAAAAAGTGATCACCATTATTGAAGGTGAAAGCCTTGTAAATGATGCATCTGCTTTAGTTGCCTATCGCTATGCAGTTACAGCCGTTACTACAGGAACTTTTGTTTTATGGCAGGCGGGACTAGAGTTTTTATTAGTATCAGGAATGGGTATTATCATTGGTGTTATGGTGGGATATCTGTTTGTATTGGCGCACAAAAAAATTGAAAACAACCCTGTAGTTGAAACTAGCCTTACACTGCTGGCTCCATTTGTATCTTACCTTGCTGCAGAACAATTTCACATGTCAGGAGTATTAGCAGTTGTAAGTACAGGGTTGGTTATATCCTGGCGTTCGCCTGAAGTATTTTCATACCAGGCAAGAATGCGTTCAAAGGTTTTATGGAGTACGGTGATTTTTATTATGCATGGTTTTATATTTATTCTCATTGGCCTTCAGTTACCATCGGTTTTAAAAAATTTAGGCAATTATCCATTTTCAGAAATTTTAGGTTATGGACTACTCATTAGTTTGGTAGCAATTATAGTTCGAATCATCTGGGTTTTTGCAGGAGCTTATTTGCAGAATATTTTATTTCGAAAAAAGAATACAACTGATCTTTCAACTAATGAAAACGAAAATGATAACTGGAAAAATACGTTTATCATTGCATGGACAGGAACCAGAGGTGTTATCTCCTTAGCTGCTGCGCTGGCTTTACCCTTATTGTTAGCGGATGGCACTGCATTCCCCAAAAGACATTCCATTATCTTTCTTGCTTTTGTCGTCATTTTTATTACACTTGTTGTACAGGGTCTTTCTCTTCCACTGCTTATACGTTTATTGAAAATAAAACCTCAGGACAATACGCTTGCAGAGGAAAAGGAATTGCAATTATCAATAGCCAGCAACACAATTCATTTTATTGATGAGGAACTTGCGGAAACACTTGATCAACAATTGAAGGAACAGTTGAAAAAGAAATATGAAATGCTTATTGCTGATTTCACAAAGGAATTGCGTCGTCATAAAAAGGCAAAACGGAATGACGAGGAATTAACCACTGCGCCCCCTAATCCCCAGCAGAGTGCAGAGTTAAGCATCCGGAAATTCCAGCGGGAGTTATTGCTTAAACTGCATAAAGAAGGAGAATACAGTGATGTGGTCATCAGGAATATTGAACGGGAAATGGATATTGAGGAACTCAAGTTAAGCCAGGTACTTCCCATAAAAGAGGAATAACCAGACAGGCCAACTGATTTCAAGTGTTTAAAACTGAAGACCCACTCGTTTTTGAAGGGCATTGATTTATAAAAAAAGTACATCCCATACCGTAGATTATATGTGAATTTTATAACATTTTGTGGTTGTTATATAACAGTTATTCAAGGAATCATCCTCAATTTTATCTTGTCTTCTAACAAATCATTAAACAACAGGTATATGCCATTTTACTATTATTTCTTTTTAATGATATCGGTGCTGCTCATTCTATACCTGGTAAGGTCAGGAAAACTCTCAACAAAGAGTACACCTCTTGAATTATTTAATGAGGCATTGAGAGAAGAAAACAGTGGCGATTTTAAAGCCGCTTTTATTAATTATGAGCTTGCACTTTCAGAAGCTGGAAAAAATAAGTTTCATGGCAATCTGAAAAGTCGAATTAATGAAAAATTGAAAGTGCTCCACACTATTATTGAATATGAAAAGAGCATGCATTTGGCGAAACGAACTGTTTCATAAGTTGAACGTAAATGTGGAGCCAAATCTTTGATGTGAAAATGTGTGAATCTTGCAATTGAAAAGAGTAAAGATGTAATGCACAGGATTCAAAAAACACTCAATTTTAAGAAACCAAATATGACTATTAAAAACACTGGATAATGAATGTTACAGAAGCGAAAGGAAGTTGGAATGAACAAAAGGGCAAAATGAAAAAGCGGTTTGCCATACTTACAGATAATGATTTGATGTTTGAAACCGGAAAAATTGAAGAGATGCTGGGAAGATTGCAGATTAAACTGGGTAAAACCAAAGAAGAGTTAAGGCTCATTATTGCAGGTTTGTGATAAGAGTATAAAGAATCGGAATTGCTATTTTTTATTCATTCATAAATTACATCAGTATGAAAGATTTATTGTACATCATTGCTGTTATTCTCATCATTGGATGGCTGGTTGGCTATTTTGCATTTAATGCAGGTGGAATTATACATGTACTGCTTGTTATTGCAGTCATTGCTATTCTTATAAGAGTTATTCAGGGAAGGAAGGTTCTTTAAATAATATTGCTTTGTTTTTAAAAGAGTTTAAAAACAGGTAATGTGTGAATTTTGCAAATTTAATAATAATCCCTGTAACGGCTACTGCGAAAAAGTTGGCATCTTTATAACGCCTTTCAATAGAAAACTGTTTTTCCGTATAGCAGTTGGTTTTGGTTAACGTCCTTGCCTTTTGGCAGGGACCTTTTTTTTAATATAAACTTGCACTCCATACAATTCCCTGTTCAATCAGTATAGGTGCGAATCATGTAATTTATTTATAACTGCTTGTAACAATCTCAACTGAAAGTTCGTGATTTTTACAGAAGCATTCATAGTTGTTTTTACATATTAGATATGCCTGTTTTTTGGGTTAAATTAAATTTTAAAAGCTAAACTTATGGACATCCAAACGCTTGAACAAAAGACAGATGATGTTGAATTGGTAAAATCCAAGGCACTTATTATTGTTGAAATAATCGAGTATATGGCCCATTCGGTTGTGATTAAAACAATCATCAAAAAATCTTCAGGAAATATCAGCATCATGTCCTTTGACAGTGGAGAGGGCTTAACGGAAAAATCATCCCCATTTGATACGTTTGCACAGATCATTGAAGGTAAGGCGGAGATTGTCATTGATAAAATTTCCAACTTACTTGAAACAGGCCAGGGGATCATCATTCCAGCGCATGCTCTTAATTATATTAAGCCCAACGGACGGTTTAAAATGATCTTAACCATTATTAAAAACGTGAATGAATAATTTTCATTTATATTTTACTTCATGTCCTTATGACTTAATTTTCACAGAATGGACAAACAATATCCGCTAAATCCCGAAAGCCTTATACAAATTGCACCCGCTCGTCGTATGAATGACAACCAGGTTGCCAATGTGATTACAAATGGTTTTTTAATGTTAGATCGTAAGTGGACAGTGACATACTGGAACAAATCAGCTGAAAAATTATTAAGAATTGAAGCAAAGGATATTGTAGGCCAAAATTTCTGGGAAGTGTTTGCAGGTATTCTCCCGTTAAGTTTTTATACAGTTTATCAAAAAGCATTTGAAATTGATTATCCGGTTCAGTTTGAAGAATATTGGGCTGAGATGGGAGCGTGGTTCAATGTAATTGCGTATCAAACAGGGGATCACTTATCAGTTTCTTTCAAGTGCAGTAACCAGCCTGAAAATTCAGAACAGAAACTGAAAGTTCTGCACGAACTTTATCTTTTTGTAACAGAAGTTACCAATGACTGTTTGTGGGAATGGTATCTGCAAGCCAAACAGTTTTTCTGGATTGATGGTGGACATAAAAGACTATTTGGTTTCCCTATTGAAAATTCGCTGATTCCTCAATCTTTTTGGGAGAGCAGAATTCATCCTGATGATAAAAAACGCCTTTCAGAAAAGCTGCAAAAAATTATAGATTCCGGTACTATTACAGTTTGGGAAGAGGAATACCGGTTAAAAAAAGCTGATGGTATATACGCTTATGTTCATGACCGTGGACATATTTTTTATGATGATAATAAAAATGCCATACGGATGATTGGTGCTACACAGGATATTACGGTAAGGAAAACAGCAGAGATACAATTACTGGAAAGTGAATGGAAATTATCATTGATAGCCACGCAAACAACCAATGCCGTAACCATTACTGATGCAGAAGAAAAGATCTTATGGGTAAACAGAGCTTTTACCGAAATAACTGAATATGAACCGGAAGAAGTTATGGGTAAGAAACCGGGAAGTTTTCTCCAGGGCAAGGACACCGATTCAAAGACCATTCAATATTTACATCAGCAGGTAACAGATAAACAACCATTTGATTGTAATATTCTTAACTACAGCAAATCGGGGCGTGCTTACTGGGTACATATTCAGGGCCAGGCTTTATTTGATGAAGAAGGGAAATTGGAACGATACTTTACTATTCAAGCAGATGTTACAGAAAAAATAGAGTTGGAAAATAACCTCCAAACCGAACAGCTCGTTAAACAAAAAGAAATTACTGCAGCCATACTTACTGCTCAGGAAAATGAACGGGGGGAAATTGGAGTAGAATTACATGATAATGTAAACCAGATACTGGCTGTAGCCAAGTTATATCTTCAAATGACCAAGAAATCGTATGACGGAGATCAGGAATACCTTGATAAATCGATCAGTTATATTATGAGTGCGATAGATGAGATCAGAAATATTGCTAAAAAATTAATTATTCCCGCTGTAAATGAAATTGGCTTATTCGACAATATCAAAAACTTATTAGCTGATCTTTTATACATTCAACCCGTTGAGTTTGAATTTCAGGCAAAAGGAATTGTTGAAAAAGAACTAAACAGTAAACTTCAGGTTGCCATTTTCCGTATTGTGCAGGAACAGGTCAACAATATTTTAAAGCATGCCAATGCTTCTCAAGCCAGTATACATTTAAGCAAACGTAATGGCCAGCTCGGTTTACTTATTTCAGATAATGGGGTGGGCTACGATTTTGCGAAAGATAAAAACGGGGTTGGGATTATCAATATCAAAAGCAGGGTTGTATTGTACAACGGCAAAGTAGTTATTGCTTCCAAACCGGGGAAAGGATTTAAGTTAAAAGTTACATTGCCCTTAACTGAAGTTGTGGTTCAGCAACGTAAGCTCACTTTATCTAACAATTAGGATACCCGGTGGAATAACTTCTCCATCATTTTACTAAACAGCTTTATACGCATATGTTTCATTTCAATTTGATGTTTCTTGCAACACTTAAAAAATATCTTTTTTTATTAAATACTGAATAGGTACCTGTGCGTTTTTTAATAACCACATGTATACTACACTATTTATGCTTCAATACAGCAAGCAGGTTAACATAAAAATAAGGCTCCTGTTTGGGAGCCCTATTTGTTTTCATCAATAGATCAGATCATAGTCTGGTTCTTCAATTCTTTGATATCGTAATTCGTTCAATACTTTGATTTCCTGTTTCTCTTTCAACAACACGAATCATATAAATACCTGGAAGCAGGTTTTCGATTCTCAGTGTATTGTTTGTGTTTCCACGCAGTTGCTTAACAATACGCCCAAACATATCTGTTACTGTTACATCCCTGGTGGCTTCTTTGTTATCAAATGCAACGTTTACACTGCCATCGGCACTTGGATTTGGATAAACAGTGATCTTTCCTTTTTGAACATCACCACGCACTAATTTAACATCACTGAACAAAGCACGGCCATCTAAATCAACCTGCCTGATGCGGTATTGAGTTACGCCTTTATTGGAATTTGGATCAGTAAATGAATAGCTGAGTTTTGAACTGCTGTTACCACCAGAAACGGCTGAAGGTATAAAACTCACTTGCATCCATTTGTTATTGCCCATCATTCTTTCAATGGCAAACCCACTATTATTTAGTTCAAGTTCAGTTTCCCATTGTAACAATGCATTGCTGCTGCTGATGCGGTTTGCAGTGAATGACCGGAAGGTTACCGGTAAGGCTCCACACTGGGCCGAACGGAACAGAATAACCCTGGAGGCTCCCGATGCTGCACCCGAAGTTTGTGTTATAACGATGAACACATTCTGATTAATGTTTTGCGGAGGAACTGCACCACTGACGGTTGTACTACCAAACGCTGTTACACTAAAGTTTGTGTTGCTCTGAATAAGTGTGTCAGTAGTTGGGGTAAAATAGCCGTCGCTGTTTACATCTGCAAACACCCTGTAATATCCATCAATTGATGTACCTGTATTATTTGTGATTGTACCGGAATATCTGAGGGTAACGCAATTAACTACACCAAGTACACTGAGGTAACCTGAAGAGCTTCTGATGCCGCAATTAACACAATGGGCACGTTGTGCATTAGATGATTGACTGGCCCAAAGATCTGTAACAACAACAATGGGTGTAGTACATGCAACAGGTAAAACAACGGTTACTCCTTTTAAAGTAATATTGGCCGAACCATCGGGCAAAACTACTTTTGAAGCTTCATCGATAGTAGCTAGTGGTACACTTCCATCAGCCGGATAGCTACTAAGAACACTAATTGTGGGGCCATCATTATTAAGCCCGATGTTTATAAACTCATTCCCAAGATCTGCAGCTTTAGGGGCAGCAACAGAACCATTGATGGTTGATTGCCCGTTTACACATTTAAAATAGTTTGGATAATCTGCTTGCAGCCAGGCATGAAGAAAAATATATTTATTGCCACCATTGTCTTCAATGTTAAAGGTTACATCAAATTTTGCTGTACAGGAAGTGGCAGTTGAGCTAATAACTACTGCATTTTGAATAATAATGTTGGAGACTGTACACTGCGCACTTGATTTTTGTGAACTAAGCGCCATAAAGGCAAGTAAAAGAAAAGAAAGTAAAAAAGTTTTCATGTTTTTTTAATTAATAGAGATAAAAAAAAAGATTGTTCTTTTTTCAAAGGATACTTTGGATCATTTTATCTCCATCAAATAAAAAACAGGATCAACGTATTTTATAAGATGTAATAGTTTTAAGCTCGTGCTTATCTTAAATACAATTCCAGTTCAACTCTTCTGTTTTGTGCACGTCCGGTTGAATTGGCATTAGTTGACATAGGCCTTGTTTTTCCATAACCAGCAGTAACAAGTCTGCTTTCAGCTACACCTTTACTCAGCAGGTAGGATTTAACCGCATCCAAACGGCTTTGCGAAAGTGTGGTAGGGTTTTTTTCTACGGCATCGGAATGCCCGCCGATTCTTAAATTATAATCAGGGTATTCATTGAGGATATTGGCAATTTCATCTAACATGGGGTAAGAGGTAGTGTTTACCAAGGCATTACCTGTTTCAAAAATGATACGGCGTGTAGCAAATTTTAAACGCTTGGGTATTTCTTTTTTAACAGGAGGACAACCATTGTTAACTGCATCTCCAACAACACCGGGGCATTTGTCATTAGCATCCAACACTCCATCACCATCTGTATCTGCTGCACAACCCGATGCATCTACTTTAACGCCCATTTGAGTACCCGGACATTTATCATCAGCATCTACCACACCATCCCGATCTGTATCTGCTGCACATCCCATTGCATCTACTTTAACACCTCTTGCAGTAGACGGACATTTATCATTGGCATCCTGCACTCCATCACCATCTGTATCGGGGCAACCGTTAAACATGTCCAATCCTTTGGCATTAGGACATTTATCTTTTGAATCTTCTACACCATCTCCATCACTATCGGGGCATCCTTTAAACCGGGGAAGACCGGGAACATCTATACATACATCGTCATTATCACTTACACCATCTTTATCTTTATCCTGGCAACCATTCATTCCTGCAGAACCTGGTATGGTTGGGCACTTATCTAAATAATCAACCACACCATCTTTATCTGTATCAACGGGGCAACCGGTGCCATCAACAAATACACCCGGAGGAGTAGAAGGGCATTTATCCCGTTTATTTTTAACACCGTCACCATCCACATCGTTTTTTAGTTCATATTTTGATGGAGGAGGCGTTGTAGTTTGAGCCATCAGCGGTGAGCAGTAGAAGATAAAAAACAAAACAGAAAAAAATAATAGTAGTTTTTTGAAGTTCATACTGGTGATTTTAAGATCCATGAAGGAATAAAGTTTAGCTACACAAAGATTGATATATACCAACTCAAAGCTGTTATACAACTCTAAAAAAAACTTACAACATTCACAGCTTTTTTGGGGCTTATTTAACAACTGGTTTTTTCTTTCTGGGAAGCTTTAAAAGAGGATCTGTAGTGTCTCCCATCAGAAAACCGAGTGCTTTTAAGGGTTCAATACGATCAAAAATGAGTTTAAGAATGGCCGTAATAGGAATGGACAGGAACATACCCGGAATTCCCCATACAGCAGCGCCGGCAATGACTGCAAGGAGTGAAATAAATGCATTGAGTTTTACTTTCGATCCTATTATTTTAGGAACAATATAATTATTGTCAATAAACTGTATTAAGGTGTAGAGCGATAGAACATATACAACATGGATGGGAGATTTGGTCACCAATGCAATGATGCTGAATAACAGCATGGCAATTAATCCTCCTACATATGGAATGATGTTAAGAAGTGCCCCCGCAATGCCAAGCAGTATGGCATAATCAATACCTATGATCAAAAGCCCCACTGCATTCATAACAGCAATGATCACAAATTCTAAAAACAAACCCACGAGATAACTTTGTATAATGGATTTTGTTTCGGTTAGTATCTCCGTTACATTTTCATTATGACCCACACCAAATGATTTATGTATAAACTCAATAATGTGGGCCTGGTAGAACAAAAACATGAAAATATAAACCGGTGTAAGAAACGTAGTTGCCAGTACGGCGCCTAATGTAGTAATAGTGGTTCCAATGACTGAGTTGCTGTTCTCGATCAACTCATTTTTGGTATCAGTTATCCAGGTGTTTATTTTATGCTGGCTGATATTAAAATAACCCGAAACCCATTTTACGCATTTCTGCAGTAGTTCTTCAAACTTATCTGTGAGTTGTGGCAATGCATCAATGAGGATGCTTGTTTGGGAAGATAACAATACTGTAAGACCTGCAAAAATGAGCATGGCCAATAGGAGAACAGAAGTAATGGCAACAGCCCGGTTCATTTTTTTCTTTACCAAAAAATGAACAACCGGGCTGATGAGGATAGCAATAAGACCGGCATACATCACAGGAAGAAGAATATCCTGTACGATGGACAACATGCTCATTAAAACATACAAGCCAATTAAAAGAAGAACTGCTTTTGCGTAGAACGGAAATTTAAGAGTGCTATTATTCATTTATTTTTCAGGAGCAAGTTCTAGTCCGATACATGATGACCTTTTCCATTCAAATTTTCATGTGGCTTGTACCTGATTTTGCTTAATAATTTGCTGCCCACCGATTTAATAACGTCAGGATTTTTTGCAACGATGTTTGTAACACCAAACATGAGCAAATTTCCAAAAATTCTGCCCACAGGGGTTCTTGTAACTCCCTTGAACAATTGTTTTAAAACAAAGCCTGCTGTAAGACCAACGGAAGTATTTACAATCTTATCTTTTATGTCTTCAGAACGTACAGCCTGCTTCAACGTATTTTTAAGAATATTGATAGGTTGCATACTGCTGTAAGCCACATGGAACTGCTCCTTGAGCAACTTTCCTTCATCGGCCTGTTTCCTTTCCAACTCCAGAATAGCATTTCTGAGATCGTTGTCTGAATTGATCTTGTCCATATACAGTAATTATTGAAGGGCTTGTTTAATGAAAAAACTGCTGATGGGTTTTTTGATCCACTTATGGAGGAACATATTCAAAAGAATGCCTGCAAAAAGGTAAAATCCAGCAACTATAAAAAAGCCATAATACATTTTGCCCAGCAATTCACCCAACCATATAGCTAAGCCAATATTCAATATCAGCACAAATAAAGAGATCATGACGATTACACTTATTCTTGATAAGAAAGAGGTAGCTACCTGAATCGTTGTTTCTAACACTTTGAGTTTTGAAAGTTCGTAGGTTGTTTTTCCATACGCTTCAATTCTGTCAACTAATGTTTCAATTTGGCTGATAGGTTGTTCCATGTTATTTTTTGCAGTTTAATCCCCGCAATATGTTATTGCAGGGTAGTGGTTGCCATTAAAGTTTGGAGTGATGTTTACGACTTACATTTTTGAGCCGGCAGAACCCATCACATCATCCATTCTTTGCTTTCCTAAGTCTATCATGTTAGATGCTTCCTTTTTTACTGCTTCTCCTTTTTCACTAAGACTATCAATAAAACTGTTGAATTTTTCACCTAATTCATCGGCATACTCAGTACCTTTCCTGGAAATAGTTCTCCTGGTTTCTGTACCTTTATCCGGTGCAAATAAAATTCCTAATGCTGCACCTGCAGCAACGCCTGCTAACAGACCTAATAATACTTTTCCTGAGCTCATAAGTTTGTATTTTAAAATTGAAAGATTAGAATAGCAATGTAAAGGTGATTTGGTTTGGATGGATTACTGTTACAATAAATTGATATTTTGTTATATGATTCACACATATTTGAATATTCTGATGAGTTGGTTTTCTTTAATAAATTTTATTCGTGCTGGATTGTAAAGTATATGCTCTTTTAATGACGAAGCGTTTCCTTCTAACCTTTTGTTTCTTCGTTATAGATTTTTCTACTGTTAACCTCGCCATGAGATAACTTACTGTTGACTCTGCACCCTGGTTGAGATTCACATTGTTTTCTTCAAGTCCATCATAACATCCACCCGTACAGGGATTGTAGATAACCTGGTGCAGATGATTGTTGCCTAAAAACCATGTAAAAGAGGTTTCCATTTTATGCAGGTAACCCACATGTTTAAATTCATTGTAGAATTTACTCAAGGCAAGAATGGTATAGGCTACATCAATGGGCTGCTCACCTCCAATTGCCACCGGAATGAGCTCTTTTCCTTTATGCAACCATGTTTTATTTGAAACTACATGAATGATTTTATCTCCAAAGATCTTTGACAAAAGAAAATCAAAAGATGATTTAGCAATTTCTTTAAACGACTGTTCACCTGTTGCCAGCCAGGCGCATAACATCGCTTCAGGTAAAATACTGTTGGCATAAGTAAGATAACTTTCAAACCATTTCCATTCCTTGCCTGCCTCGTGCCTGTACATTTGCACTAACCTGTTTGCCATTTGTATGATTAAGGACAGGTTTAATTCAGACGTAAACTTTGTATTGGAATAGTACAATCCCTTAATGATAAAGGCCATTGCCCTTGTTGAATGAATTTTATCCACATTCAACAAAGCGCTGTTTAATGTTGACACTGCAACAACCGCCATTTTTGCAGGCAGCCGGTTACTCATTGAAATAAGATAACCCAATGCCCAGATAGCCCTTCCATTGGCATCTTCAAGATTACAGGTGGTATTTTGATCAGTAAATTGTTTTTTTTCATTTACATAATTCAGGAAAGTTCCATCGGGTTGTAAACAGAATTTAATAAAATTTAAGTAAGTGAGTATATATTGTACATCTGATTCATCATTTGTTAATTCATAATGCTGGCAGATGGCTATCATGGCCCTTGCATTATCATCCAGTGTATAACCTGAATCAATATCAGGCTGGTTGATTTTTGAAAACTGGATCATCCCGAAGTCAGTTGTGAGTTTCTTGATGTGATCAAGATTAATGGCAGGTAAGGTATAATGCAGTGATAACGGAACAGTACCTGTTCTTTCAAATAACATGGTATGTGCAATGGCAGCATTCTCCCATGCAGTTGATGCCATCCTGTGTAATCCTGATGAGCTGATATTTTTTCTTTTCTCTTCATTTTTCAATAAATCGTTTACTGCTTTTGATAATTGGTTGGAGTTGCCAAAATCAAAAATAATTCCTGCATCTTTCTGTAATACTTCAATAGCATGTGGAATGGGTGTAGAAATAACAGGACAGCCGCAACTGATGGCGTATGAAAATGTTCCGCTTACTGCCTGGTTGGGATCCCTCGAAGTGAATAAATATATATCAGTGAGCTGTAAATATTCAAGCAGGTCGGGGAGTGGTAAAAAGGAATTAATGAATTTTACATAGGGTTGTAATTTCAGGGATGCAACTCTTGCTTCCAGCAGCTCCCGGTATTTTTCTCCCTCCCTTTTTAATACCGAAGGATGTGTTTTTCCAATGATCAGGAACAGTATATCAGGATTCTTTTTAATGATCGCCGGTAATGCATCCAGTGTGGTTTCAATACTTTTTCCAACACTTAATAAGCCAAATGTAGAGAGCACTTTTTTTCCTGTAAGCTGATATTTCTGTTTCAGCAGTTCCTTATCTGAATGTGGCACCAGGTGGGTGCCATGCGGAATGACGGTAATTTTTTCGTTTTGTATTCCATAATCATTGATCAGGATGTTGGCAGATGAATGGGTCATTACAATGATTGACTCAGAAACACCCGCTATTTCCTTCACTTTTACTTTCAGTAATTCATCAGGATGGGGTAAAACGGTATGAAATACCATTGCAACCGGTTTGTTGAGTGCCAACAGGAACTGTTTAAAATCAGGTTCTCTTTTTTCAAAAAAACCAAACTCATGCTGAATCAATACCATCCTGATAGCTGCATTGCTGTTGATGTTTTCAGCTAATTGAATAAATGCAGTTGGTTCATCTGTATTAAGCCGGTATTTTATTTCTTCGGTATAAATAGGTTGTTCATTTTGTGATTCCAGCCCACAGATACTGATTGTAAAAGAATGGTTGAATTTTTTATTTAATGCTTTTATTAAATCCTGAGAATACGTGGCTATACCACATTCCCTTGGAGGGTAGGAGGTTATGAACAGGATTTCAGGAACCAATTGAACAGGCCCTGCTTGATGTTGTTTAACAATCCATGACAAAAAATTATTTTCTCGTCCGTTAACCGGTAAGGAGTTTTCAGTTATTATTTTAGTGATCATTGTTTAACGTATTGGTTAGTAAAAAAAATAGTTTAGCTACTTGCATAAACGCATTAGCTCCAGCCATCAGGCAGTACTTGGAACTGCCTGTTCTTTATTAATAACAGTATCTCCGGGGGAACATGATGTTACTTGATCTATATTTAATACCAGTTCTTTTAACAGTTCCGATAAGCTCAACGAAGCACAAGCAATATGCTCATCAGCAGCACCATAATAAATATAAAGCGTGTCTTCAATTAAAACAGCGCCGGTAGGGAAACAAACATTATTTACTTCTCCAACCAACTCCCAATCATATTCGGGTTTAAACAATGCATAAGGAAGCCGTGCAATTTCTTTTTTAGGGTTATCAAGATCAAGCAATGCTGCACAGGCCGAATAAACAAAACCATTTACAGTGTCATGCACACCATGATAAATCAACAGCCAACCTGCTTCTGTTTCAATAGGAGGGCAGCCCCCACCTATATAACTTACCTCATGGTCATATTTAGGACACAGTAAAATATTGTCAGTGAAATGCAGAAAATAATTTTGCCAGAATTCAGTTGTGAGGTCGTGTAAATTTTCAACAGCAATAATCTGAATATCGGGCCTTACCCGATGCAGGAAGTGAAGTTTGCCGTTGATTCTGCGTGGAAAGAAAATAACATTTTTATCCCAGAGCAATATCTTTTTTCCCTGTTTTTCGATCATTTGTTCATGCTCATTATAGCGGAGATATTTTTCATTCAGCTTACTCTTTGATCCTGCAAGATGATTGAACTCAACATAGGTGATCTGTGGCACAATCAACCCGCATTTATTCCATTGCAGTAAATCTTTTGAAACAGCCAAAGCGCCCAATGCATTAACCCCATCATAGGCGGTATAGGTAAGATAAAACAGGTCTTCAATTTTGGTAATCCTTGGGTCTTCTACTCCGTGCGATTCATAATCTGCTTGCGGAAACAATACCGGTGTATCATACCTTTCAACTATCTCCATTGGATTTTTTAACCGGCAATAACCAATGCTTGAATAGTTTCCTTTACTCACTGCCCTGTAAAAAAGATGGATCTCGCCATTTTCTCTGATGACTGCAGGATTTAAAACGCCTTCATTCTCAAAACCAAGCAAGGTTTTATTTAGCAGCACACCTTCTTTTTTAATTGCTATCATGATTCTTATGAGTTATTTAAAGAACGATTTTCAAATTCAAATTCAAAAACAAATACAGAAGTGATGAACAAGGATTGAATGCTTGTAAAGTTGAATGACTTTAAAAGAAACCTATTGTAAAACCTTTTAAATAAATTGTAATATTCACATATCCGCCCTGATGAATCAATTTGTAAACTTTCCCGTTTAAATGATTTAAGATTTCAGCGCTAGTGCTTTTTGCACAGAAACTGCAAGCAATGGGTTGTTTGTTGGAATAGAAAATGTTGTTGATCATTTTTTGAGCAGCAGGATATTTCGGTTTTAACATTTCGGTTTCTTCACAGTTAAGTTATTATGAAAAATCACTTAAGTGAAAGTGTTTTCTACTGTAAGTATAAAATGTTTTTTAGCAGGTTGCAAAAAGGGTTTTCCGGGTATGGAGGGCATCTTTTTCATAATCATTGAAAGTGTATGCAGAATTATTTTTTTGAACAATTCAAATTCCGAAGGTTTCCTTATGAAATACATGGCTCCTTTCTCGTACATCAGATTGATCACTTCCGGACTAACTGATTTAAAGTTACCAGTTGAGTGGGAACAGATATTTCCTTTAATGGCCTGGCAAAGAAGTGGCGATCGTCTATGTCCTCGTATGCCGGCAATATATTTAGCTGGCGCAGTTTTTTATATCGTTATTAGTTAGTTCATTGAACATGGTATTTGTCACACTGCATATTTTAATCTTTTGCTGCCCGATGTTATACAGTTCTTTACTATTTCTAATACCGTCTCCAGTTCAAAAGGTTTTACAATATAATCATCAGCACCAAGTTCAAGTGCTTCCGATCTGTTAATTGCTTCCGATAGGGTAGAACAGAAAATAAATGGTATTTCATATGTATCAGCAGTATTTAAAAGTAACCGTAAAACTTCGTATCCATCTACTCCGGGTTTTGGCGTATCACATATTATAAGGTCCGGAATAATTTCCCTGGCCAGTTCAATTCCTCTTTTTCCATTGTTGGTTGAGAAGATTTGAAATCCCTCCATCTCCAGGTATTCAATCAAATTGGCCAGTATATTACAGTTGTCTTCAATCAGCAAAATCTTTTTCATTATTGATTTGGTTAATCTTGATTTTTTAAAAATAGAATTTTGGCAATGAAAAATTACTTACCCTTACCTGAAGAGCATTACACAATTGACTAACTAAGTTGCATGATTCACACACCTTACTGTTTAGCCGGATAGTTCAGGTGCTGGAGCGAAGAAATTCGGGATTGGTATAATAAATCTAAAAAATATTTTTAATTTAACACAGACTTCCGAAGTTTTCAAAACTTCGGAAGTCTTTAACACAAAACTTCGGAAGTTTTTAAAACAAACAGATAAATAACATTTGTTAATGGAGCCAGGTAATTTTTATCATATCTATAACCGGGCAAACAATAAAGAGAATATTTTTTTTGAAGAAAAGAACTATTACTTTTTTTAAAAAAATTTGATGAATACTTGTCAGCATTTTCGGATGTATATGCCTACTGCCTTATGCACAATCATTTTCATTTTTTTGATAAAAATAAAAGAGACTTCCGAAGTTTTGAAAACTTCGGAAGTCTTACAAAATATATTTTAATCAGCCGGAATATAAATATCAAAAGTTGCGCCTTTATTTAATTCGCTGGTGGCAGTGATGTGACCTTTGTGGTTTTCTACGATTTTTTTTACAATAGCCAGCCCGATGCCGGTGCCTGCGTAAACTTCTTTATTGTGTAGTTTTTGAAACACACCAAAAATGCGATCGCTGAAATACGGCTCAAAACCAATGCCATTATCTGTAATGCTGATATGACAGTAATTTTTTTCTTCTGAAAATATTTCCTGCACGGCTTTGTCTTTGTCATTTAAATTTACGGAGGCAGGCTGGTTAGCATTTAACTTACTGCCTTTTACAATGCTGCTTTTTATGATGATATGTGATGGGATATCGGGCTTTGAAAATTTAAGCGCATTGCTTATGAGGTTGTACATAAGCTGCCGAAACTGAAAAGGAATGATATTGGCACAGTAGAGATCAACAGCCTCGATGCTGGCGTTTTTTTCTTTAATGGTGTCTTTTAATTCAGCTTTTACATCATCAATAATTGTACTGAGTTCTGTTTTTTCAAATTTACCATCCGTTTTGTTGATACGGGAGAAAGCAAGCAGATCGTCAATTAGTTTCTGCATTCTTTCGGCTAATGATTGAATCCGTTGGAAATAATCCTTGCCATTGTCAGACAGAGTTTCTTTTTCATCTTTAAGAATGATCGAGATGAACGTTTGAATTTTTCGCAACGGCTCCTGCATATCGTGACTTGATATATACGTGAATGCCATCAGCTCTTTATTAGCAATTCTTAACTCTTCTGCCTGTTTTTCTTTTAGTTCATTTTGAACTAATAATTCATTTGTTTTTAAATATAGCTCCACAAAAAATGCCACTTTTGCCTTTAATATTTCCGGAATAAGCGGTTTAATCATGTAATCAACTGCGCCAGCCTGGTATCCCTTAAAAATATGCATAGAACGATCCATACTGGCAGTTAAAAAAATAATCGGAATATGTTTAAGTGTTTCAATTTCCCGAATTAATTCTATAGTTTCAAAACCATCCATCTCCGGCATTTGCACGTCTATTAATATGATAGCGAAATCTTGTTCGTGCAGCAGAATTTTTAATGCCTCATTGCCAGAATTGGCTTTCACACATAAATAATTTTTATTGGAAAGAATTAATTCTAAGGCAAACAAATTTTCGGGCAGATCGTCAACCAATAAAATTTTAATAAGGCTATTTGATTTCATTTTTATTAAAAATTAGTACTCGTTTTGCTGCTCTTATCTTCTGGCGTCATTGCGAGGCACGAAGCAATCTCCTTACGCAAATAGATTGCTTCGTGCCTCGCAATGACAGCAATTCTTATTTGCTTAACCACACACGCATCAATGATAGCAGGCGTTCTACATCAATAGGTTTCGTAATGTAATCATTAGCACCTGCATCAATACATTTTTGTTTATCATCTTTCATGGCTTTTGCTGTGAGTGCAATTACAGGTAAATTTTTGAATTCTGTCTGCATTCGTATTTGTTTCATTGCTTGGTAACCGTCCATTTCCGGCATCATAATATCCATCAATACCATGTTAATATCCGGATGTATAACCAACTGCTCCAAAGCGTTTTTTCCGTTTTCTGCTTTTATTATTTCCATTCCACGTTCTTTTAATATTTTTGATAATGCAAATAAATTTCGCATATCATCATCTACCAATAATATTTTTTTTGCATGAAATACAGTTTCTTTATCGTACAGTTTATTTATAATCAATTGTTTTGATTTGGGCATATTGCTAATCGTTCTGTGAAGGAAAAGAGCTGTTTCATCCAACAACCTTTCTTCAGACTTTACTCCTTTTATAATAATGCTCTCTGCATATTTCTGAAGCTCATTGTTTTCTTCTTTTGTAAGTTCCTTACCGGTGTAAACAATAATAGGAGGAATGTTATTGCCTTTTATATTCTCCAATTGATGAATGAGGTCAAATCCGCTCATGTCAGGCAAACCAATATCCAGTATCATACAATCAAAGTGATTCTGTTGATACAAAGTCAAAGCCTCTTTGCCGGTTCCTGCTTCAAAACATTTTACATCACCATTACCAATGAGTATGCGCATTGCCTTTCTGGAATTTTCATTGTCTTCAATAATTAAGAGGTTTTTTATTTTTCTGTTTACAAAATTTTCAATTCTGTTAAAAGTTTCTTCCAAAACTTCTTTTGCAACAGGTTTCATCAAATACTCAATGGCCCCTTCTCTGATGGGTTCAAGCGAACGTTCTTTAGCCGAAATAATATGCACGGGTATGTGCCTTAAAGAAGGATCTGCTTTTAATTCAAGTAATACTGTATGTCCGTTAATGCCCGGCAGACTCATATCGAGAATAATTGCTTGCGGTTTGTGTTTTAATGCAAGCAATAAACCATCTTCTCCTGTTGCTGCCGATAAACATTTAAATCCTTTTTTGTTGGCTTGCTTTAAAAGTATAGTA
>Ga0163144_10008085_pt1 | contig 22842 bp, 19 predicted proteins | sample OliLak19BULKMAT1_FD_123175 | JGI IMG/M metagenome (GOLD analysis project Ga0163144, IMG submission 123175) | Freshwater microbial mat bacterial communities from Lake Vanda, McMurdo Dry Valleys, Antarctica - Oligotrophic Lake LV.19.BULKMAT1 | ecosystem: Environmental > Aquatic > Freshwater >...
CGTCTTCAATCGGGCGAGCGAGGCCAGGTGTTGCGGCTGCCTGACGGTCATGTCGACGGCGATACCACCGGCCGCAGCGCCGTGGCGCGCTACGTGCTCGTTGCAGCGGCGTCGCTACCTCCGCCGCCGTTGCCTGCGCTCGAGGCTGGTGCGTGGGAATGGCTCGAAGCCGGCAGCGGCATTGCCCGCATCGTGTTGGCCACGGTCGAACAGTTCGTGCCGCAGATGGTGAACTACGAGGTGGTCGGGGGAGTGAATTTTCAGAAGGGCTGCTATCCCGGCCAGGAGATCGTCGCGCGCAGCCAGTACCGCGGGAGCGTCAAGCGCCGGGGCTTCGTGTTCGATTGCGATGCACCCGCAAGCCCCGGCGTCGAGGTCTTCCACGCTGCAGATCCCACGCAGCCGGCCGGGCAGGTGGTGAATGCGGGCAGCTGGCGCGGCGCGCATCGCGCACTGGTCGAAGTGAAGCTGGCAGCGCTGGACAGTGGCAGCCTGCACCTGGGCAGCGCCGACGGGCCGCTGCTTCGGGTTGTCGAGCAGCCCTATGCGCTGCCGACCGACAACGCCACCTGAGCCCAGCATGGGAGGCCTGCCGCCAGCGGCGCAGCTGTACGTGTATTACAGGGTGGCGCAGGCTCGAGAGACCGCAGCGGTTAGCGCGGCGCATGCACTTCAGCAAGAACTCGTTGCGCATCACCCCGGGCTGCGTTGCAGCGTGCTGCACCGCGCTGACAGCGGCCCGGAGGGGCCTGCAGACGGCGTGACGCTGATGGAGGTCTACGTGCTCGAAGGCGGCATCGGTGCGGCGTTGGCGGCCGCCATCGAGCGGGCCGCACAGGCACGGCTCGGGCACCTGGTGCAGGGTGCGCGCCATGTCGAGGTGTTCGTGCCATGTGCCTGATCTCGCTGGCGATCGAAAGGCACGACCGCTTCCCCCTCGTCATTGCCGCCAACCGCGACGAGCGCTTCGTCCGCCCTGCCGCGCCGCTGGCCTGGTGGCCGGTCGAACGCGAAGCTTCGCAAGCCGCGGCCGTGCTCGGTGGGCGCGATCTGGAAAGCGGCGGCACCTGGCTGGCGCTAGGGGGCCATGCGCGGATGGCCATGCTCACCAATGTGCGCGATCCGTCGCGCCTGCGTGCGTCGGCACCCAGCCGGGGCGGCCTCGTGCCGGCCTGGATCACCTCGACAGCCCTCGCGCCAGCCTTCTGGCCCGCATGGGCTGCCCTGCCGCACAACCCCTTCAACCTGCTCGCGGCAGACTTCACCGAACGAGAGAGCGGCCAGTGGTGGTGGGCCGACGACCGAAGTGAGTCGCCTGCCCTGCTCGGCGCAGGCATCCACGGGCTGTCGAACGCCGGCCTCGCAACACCGTGGCCCAAGGTGCGTCGGCTCGAGGCTGCGATGGACCAGGCGCTGAGCTCCGCCAGCGCGAGCACCGCGTCGATCGAGCGCGAGCTCTTCGCTGCGCTCGGCGACCGTTCGCCGGTGCAAGACGCCGAGCTGCCCGACACCGGCATCGGTCTCGCACGCGAACGCCTGCTCGGCCCGGCGTTCATCTGCCTGCCCGGCGCCGATGCGGGCAACGCCTACGGCACCCGATGCTCGACGCTGCTCGTCGTCGAACGCGAGGCCGGCAGGTGCACCGCGCGACTGGTGGAACGCAGCTTCGATGTCGACGGCCGCGCCGTCGGGCAGCGGGGGGTGAAGCGCTTGCCCTGGCCCATTTTCGGCATCACGGGCACTGTCGTCGACGAAGACTTCAGCGCAAGCTGAGCGCCATCTCCTGGTGCACGATGCCGGCCTCTTCGAACGCTTCACCCCGCGGCACGAAGCCCGCGCGGTCGTAGAAGCCGATCGCGCTCGACTGCGCATGCAGGATCACTTCCAGGTCACCCCGTTCGCGCGCGAGTTGAACCAAGCGGTCGAGCAGCGGCCGCCCGATGCCGGCCTCGCGCACGCTTGCGAGCACCGCCATGCGACCGATGCGTCCGACGCCCGGCGCGTGTTCGAGCAGACGCCCAGTGCCCAGCGGCTGGCCGAGCCGGTTGTAGGCCACCACATGCAGCGCCTGCGCATCGGCGGCGTCGAGTTCGAGTTCGGTTGGAATGCCCTGCTCCGCCACGAACACGGCCTGCCGCAGCGCCGAGGCGTCGACCCCCAGCGCGTCCCAGCCGCCGCTGCGCACTTCGAACACCGGTTCGCCGGCTTCGAAGGCCTGCAACAGCTCCCGCAACGGCGCCGGCACTGGCCGTGCGGTCTGGCTCGCCGGGTCGGCAAACACATAGACGAGCTCACCCAGCACGAGGCGGCGCTCGCCGCGGAACACCGCGGCTTGCAGTTGCATCGACGAGTTGCCGATACGGCCGCAGCGGATACCGACTTCGAGCAGCTCGTCGAAGCGCGCCGAGGCTTCGTACTCGAGCGTCGCCTTGCGGACGTACAGGTCGCCGCCAAGCAAAGCCATGGCGTCGTGGTAGGGCAACGCCAGCTTGCGCCAATAACCGGCCACCGCGGTGTCGAAGTACATCAGGTAGTGGCCGTTGAAGACGATCTGCTGCAAGTCGACTTCGGCCCAGCGCACCCGCAGGCGTTCGCGGTGGCGAAACGACAGGCGGGTCAAGGTCTGCAGCGAAGTTTCACTCATGGGCCGAGCATACTCAGCGCCACACGAAACGCTTCCGACCCGACTCCACCATGGCCCATATCCAGTACCTGACCCAGATCCACCTCGACGCCGGCGTGCTCGCCAGGCTCGCCGAAGAATGCCGGCGCTGCGGCATCACGAAACCCTTGCTGGTCAGCGATGCCGGCGTGCGCGCCGCGGGCCTGCTCGACCGGGCCGTCGCAGCGCTCGGCGGCCTGGCGCATGCGGTCTTCGACGGCACACCTTCGAACCCGACCGAGGCGGCAGTGCGTACCGCCCGCGACGTCTACCTGCAAGCCGGCTGCGACGGTCTGGTGGCGGTGGGCGGCGGCTCGTCGATCGACCTGGCCAAGGGCGTGGCCATCGCGGCCACGCACGCCGGCCCGCTGGCAGGCTACGCCACCATCGAAGGTGGCAGCGCACGCATCGGCGACAACGTGGCGCCGCTGATCGCGGTGCCGACGACAGCGGGTACCGGCAGCGAAGTGGCGCGCGGGGCCATCCTGATCGTCGACGACGGGCGCAAGCTCGGCTTCCACAGCTGGCACCTGGTCCCCAAGGCGGCCCTGCTCGACCCCGAACTCACGCTCGGCCTGCCGCCCGGCTTGACCGCGGCCACGGGCATGGACGCCATCGCACATTGCATGGAAACCTTCATGGCGCCGGCCATCAACCCGCCCGCCGACGGCATCGCGCTCGACGGGCTGGCGCGCGGCTGGGGCCACATCGAGCGCGCCACGCGCGACGGCTCGGACATCGACGCACGCTGGCAGATGATGAGCGCGTCGATGCAGGGCGCGATGGCGTTTCAGAAGGGCCTGGGCTGCGTGCATTCGCTGTCGCACAGCCTGGGGGGTGTGAACCCGCGGCTGCATCACGGCACGCTGAACGCCCTCTTCCTGCCCGCGGTGATCCGCTTCAACGCGCCCTCGCCGCAGATCCAGCGCGAACAGCGCCTGCAACGCATGGCGCACGCGATGGGACTGCCGCCCTGTGACCGTGAAGGCGAGGCGCTGGCCGAAGCCTTGCGTGACAAGAGCCGAGCGCTCGGCCTGCCCGCCGGCCTGTCGGAGCTGGGTGTCACGCCCGATGTCTTCGAGCGCGTGATCGACGGCGCGATGGCCGACCATTGCCACAAGACCAATCCCCGGCTGGCCACGCGCAACGACTACCGGGCGATGCTCGAAGCGTCGATGTGAAAAGGTACTTCAGATGACCCGACCCCACGGCCTCGTTCTCGCGCTGGCGGCTTTGCTCGGCGCCTGCGCCTTGCCCGCGCCGCCGAACGTCGGCGCAGTGCTCGAACCCAACGCCAACCTGCTGGCCCAGGGCATCCCGCCGATTCCGATGGCCCTGGTCGAGCGTGTCGCGCGGTACACCGATTTCCGCGGCCATGGCTTCGTCGGCTGGCATCCCGTGCGCGAAGAGATGCTCGTCAGCCACCGCAAGGCCGGTGATAGCGTGCCGCACATCTACCGGCTCGACCGGCCGATGGGCGAGCTCGACCAGCTCACCGAAGGCCCCGAGCCGGTTAGCAGCGCGAGCTACGAGCCGCGCGAGGGCCGCTACCTGGTGTTCGAGCGCTCCAAAGGCGGCGACGAGGCGAATCGCCTGTACCGCCTGGACCTGCCCTCGCGCCAGACGACGCTCTTGACCGAGTCGGACGAAGGCCACCGCATGCTCGGCTGGCTGCGCCGATCGGGCCGTCTGCTCTACACCTCGGTGCCGCTGGACCGGACCGCGCAGGGCGGCACCCGCACGACGATCGAGACGGCGCTCTGGATGCTCGACCCGGCCCGACCGGACAGCCGGCGCAAGGTGGCCGACCTTCCCGGGCCGGGATGGTTCGGCGGCGGGATCGCGGAGGACGAGAGCCAAGTTGCGCTGGTGCGCTACCTGTCGGCCAACGAGTCGCAAGTGTGGACACTCGACCTCGCAAGCGGGCAGCGACGCCAGGTACTGCCGGCCCCCGCCGAGACGCTGAAGGCAACCCACTTCGCCGGTAGCTTCTCGCCCGACGGCAAGCGCCTGCTCATCGTCAGCGACCGTGCCGGCGAGTTTCGCGAGCTGATGTCGCTGGAGCTGGCCAGCGGCGTGCTCACGCGCGTCACCGCGGCGATCCCATGGGATATCAGCAGCGAGGCTGCGTCGGAAGACGGCCGCTGGCTCGCGGCGCAGGTCAACAACGACGGCCGCGACGAGCTGCGCCTTTTCGACGCCCGGACGTTGCGGGAGCTGCCGGCGCCCAGCCTGCCTGCCGGAGGCATCGGCAACAACATGTCCTTCCACCCCCGGGCGCACCGGTTGGCCTATGCGCTCAACAGCAGCAAGGGGCCGAGCCAGCTGTACGTGTTCGACCCCGCGAGCGGGCGCAACGTGCAGTGGACGCGCCCCCATGCGCCGGCAGGCATGGACACATCGAGTTTTGCCGACCAGCAGGTGGTGCGCTGGAAGAGCTTCGACGGGTTGACGGTGTCGGGCCTGATCAGCCGGCCGCCGGCGCGTTTTGCAGGCAGGCGGCCGGTGATCGTGAGCATCCATGGCGGCCCGGAAGCGCAAGCGACGATGGGCTTCCTCGGGCGCTGGAACTACTTCGTGCAGGAGATGGGCATCGCGATCATCCAGCCGAACGTGCGCGGCTCGACGGGCTACGGCAAACGCTTCCTGACGCTGGACAACGGCATGAAGCGCGAGGACTCCGTCAAGGACATCGGCGCCCTGCTCGACTGGATCGCGACCCAGCCCGACCTGGATGCCTCGCGCGTGCTCGTCACCGGCGGCAGTTACGGTGGCTACATGACCCTGGCAGCGGCGGTGCACTACAGCGACCGCATCGTCGGCGGCATTGCGGTCGTCGGGCCGTCGAATTTCGTCAGCTTCTTGACGAACACGGAAAGCTACCGCCGCGACTTGAGGCGCGCCGAGTACGGCGACGAGCGCGACCCGGACATGCGGGCCTTCCTCGAGAAGATCGCACCGCTGAACAACGCCGACAGGATCAGGAAGCCGCTGTTCGTCGTGCAGGGCAAGAATGACCCGCGGGTGCCCTACACCGAGAGCGAGCAGATCGTCGCCAAGGTGCGCGCCAACGGCCTGCCTGTCTGGTACCTGCGCGGCGAGAACGAGGGGCACGGCTTCGCGCGCAAGGAGAACGCCGATTTCGAGTTCTACGCCACCGTCAAGTTCGTCGAAGAGAGCCTGTTGCGCTGATGTTTCAAGCCGCAAACGGGTGATCGAGCGACGACCTCGTTGCCGCTTGTCCGACAGACCCGACGGCGTTTGCGCCGGATAGTCACTGTTCCCCTGTCACACCACGAAGGAGCATTGAATGAACAAGGACCAAGTCAAGGGCCGTATCGACCAGGCAGCCGGCAAGATCAAGGAAGAGACCGGCGACCTTGTGGACAACAAGCGCATGGAGAATGAAGGCCGCGTCGAGAAGAATGTCGGCGCGGGACGTGCGAAGGTGGGCGATGCGAAGGAAAACGTCAAGGACGCCATCGACAAGATCTGAGCCGTATCTGGATGAAAGACGGGGCCCGATGGGTCCCGTTTCTTTGGTCAGTGATGCTCGTCGAAAAACTGCTCGTCTTCGGTCGATCCCTTCAACGCTGCGGTCGATGACAGCCGCTCGATCGTCGTCGTCACCGCGTCGAAGTAGCCGGTGCCGACCTCGCGCTGGTGTTTCACCGCGGTGAAGCCGCGCTCGGCTGCCGCGAATTCCTTCTCCTGCAACTCGACGAAGGCGCTCATGTTGTTGCGCGCATAGCCGTGGGCCAGCTCGAACATCGAGTAATTCAGGCTGTGGAAACCGGCCAGGGTGATGAACTGGAACTTGTAGCCCATGGCGCCCAGCTCGCGCTGGAACATGCCGATCGTGGCGTCGTCGAGGTTCTTCTTCCAGTTGAACGACGGGCTGCAGTTGTACGCCAGCAGCTTGCCCGGGAACTTCGCGTGGATGCCCTCGGCGAAGGCCTTGGCGAACGACAAATCCGGCTTGCCCGTTTCGCACCAGATGAGGTCGGCATATTCGGCATAGGCCAGGCCGCGGCTCAGGGCCTGATGTAGTCCGTTGCGTGACTTGTAGAAGCCTTCCACCGTGCGCTCGCCGGTGAGGAAGGGCTTGTCGATGTCGTCGACGTCGCTGGTCACCAGATCGGCGGCCTCCGCGTCGGTGCGGGCCAGCAGGATCGTCGGCGTGCCCATCACGTCGGCCGCCAGGCGCGCGGCGATCAGCTTGGCGACGGCTTCACGCGTGGGCACCAGCACCTTGCCGCCCATGTGGCCGCACTTCTTCACCGAGGCCAGCTGGTCTTCGAAATGCACGCCGGCAGCGCCGGCTTCGATCATCGCCTTCATCAGCTCGAAGGCATTCAGCACGCCCCCGAAACCGGCCTCGGCATCGGCCACGATGGGCGCGAAGAAGTCGATCTCGCCCTTGCCCTCGCTCCACTGGATCTGGTCGGCCCGGGCGAAGGTGTTGTTGATGCGTTTGACGGCCTTGGGCACCGAGTCGACCGAGTAGAGCGACTGGTCGGGGTACATCTCGCCGTTGTCGTTGGCATCGGCGGCAACCTGCCACCCCGACAGGTAGATCGCCTTCAAGCCGGCTTTGACCTGCTGCAGAGCCTGATTGCCCGTGAGGGCGCCCAGCGTATTGACAAAGGGCTGCTCATGGATGAGGCGCCAAAGCTTTTCCGCACCGCGCTGGGCCAGCGTGTGCTGGATCGGCAGCGACCCGCGCAGCCGCACCACGTCGGCAGCGCTGTAACCCCGGGCGACGCCCTTCCAGCGCGGGTTCTCTTGCCAGTCCTTGTTCAGTGCGGCGGCTTGTTGTTCACGGGTCGGCAGATCGTTCATCGATATCTCCAGGCAGTTGAGGAAGGCGGGTGAATGGATGCAGCGTACCGCACTCTCTTGCATGGATCTAACTTATGTCTTATATAAGACCAAATACGAACCTATTCCAAATCAATGACTTGCAGGCGTCTTTTCGCCATACGAATAGCACTCGCCGAACGTGAAACGGGCAAGCCAGGCGCCATGCCCAGATATTTCGGTATGCGAAACGCTGAACCATGGAAGTGAACGGGGCGTGTTCGAGCGCACCGATATCATCGGCAGAGACTCGCGCGCAGTTCACATGACCGGATTCGCCTTCACGTCCAACCACTGTTTCATGAAGGCCCCGGCCGCGGATCGCCAGCCTTATGCCGTCGCCGGCCTCGCCTGGGACGGCGCCACCAGTAACCGCCCCGGGGCGCGCTTCGGGCCGCGGTCGATCCGCGAGTCCAGCCACATGCTGTGCGATGGCTGGCACCCCCTGTTCGATGTCACGCCGCTCGGCTCGCTCGGCGACGCCGGCGACCTGCCGCTGCCCAACACCAGCCTGCCGGCCCTGCGCGAGGCGTTGGCCGCGCTGGTACCTCCGTTGATCGCGCGACACCACATGGTGTGGCTCGGCGGCGACCATTCGGTGACCTTGTCGCTGCTGCGGGCCTACCGCGCGCACCACGGTCGGCCGCTGGCCGTGCTGCACTTCGATGCCCACTGCGACACGTGGAAGGACCACTTCGGCGAGCCCAGCGGCCACGGCACCTGGGTCAGCGAGGCCATCGAGGAAGGCTTGGTGGTGCCCGCCTGCTTCGTCCAGGTGGGCCTGCGGTCGGCGGCCGACCGCACGGCGCGCGAGTACGTGGCCGACCGCGGCGGCGCAATCTACCCGGCACGCGCCTTGCGCGGCCTCGAGAGCGTCGCGCAGCTGGCGCCCGTGCTCGATGACCTGCGACAGCGGCTGCGCGCCTACGGCACCCCGCCGCTCTACGTCAGCCTGGATATCGACTGCCTCGACCCGGCGTTCGCCCCCGGCACCGGCACGCCCGAGCCCGGCGGCTTGACCACCAACCAGGTCCTGACGCTGCTGGAGGGACTGCGCGACTTCGACTGCGCAGGCATGGACTGCGTCGAAGTGGCGCCGCCCTACGACCATGCCGAGCTCACCAGCTACGCCGCCGCGACCTTCGTCTGGACCTACCTGTGCGCTCGCATTGCGGCCGCGCAGCCCACCCGCGCGACGAGCGAAGCCACCGGTCGGGTGCACACGAAGGAGCTTGCCTAGCGCTCGTCATGGCCTTGCTCGACGCCGACCGTGAACTCGCGCGCGACGGCCTCTACGCCGCCACGTCGCCACGCGTCGACAGCTTCGATGCCCTGCTGGGCGATGCAGGCACCTGCGACGTGGCCGTCGTCGGCGGCGGGTTGGCGGGTCTTTCTGCTGCGATCGAACTGCGACAGCGCGGCTTCGACGTGGCCCTGCTCGAGGCCGCGCGCATCGGCAGCGGTGCGAGCGGGCGCAATGGCGGGCAGGCCCTGCGCGGGCTGGCCTGCGACCCGACAACCATCGAAGCCCAGCTCGGCCTGGACGAGGCGCGCCGCATCGACGCGATGACGTCGGAAGCCGTGGTCCTGATCCGACAGCGCTGCGCCGAGTTCTCGATCGACTGCGAGTGGCGTGGCGGCGCACTCAGTGTGGCCACCAGCGAACGCAAGGCGCGCCAACTGCGCAGCGACAGCGACCACCTGGCACAGTGCTACGGCCGCCCAACGCGCTGGATCGAGCGCGCCGCCCTGCCGCAATGGATCGCCAGCCGCCGCTACGTGGCCGCGACACACGACCCCGAGGCCGGTCACCTGAACCCGCTGAAGTACTGTCGCGGCCTGGCCCGGGCTGCCGCGGGCCTGGGCGTGCGGCTGCACGAGCGCTCGGTCGTCACACACTGTGAAGAAACCGGTGCGGCGCTGCTGCAGCTGAGAACCGAGTCGGGCGCGGTGTTGCGTGCGGGCCAGGTGCTGCTGGCGGGCAACGTGCACCTGCCGCTGCTGGCCCCAGCGCTGGCAGCGCAGATCGGCTCGCGCGTGATGCCGGTCGGCACCTACGTCGTCGCCACCGAGCCGATGCCCGCCGCCGAGGCCCAGGCACTCATCCCCTGCGGCGCCGCGGTCTGCGACAACAACGTGGTGCTCGACTACTTCCGCGTCACGGCCGACCACCGCATGCTGTTTGGCGGCGGCGTCAGCTACAGCGCACGCACGCCGACCGGGCTGACGGCGTCGATGGGCCGGCGCATGCTGGCTGTCTTTCCCCAACTCGCGAGGCGCTCGATCGAGCACACCTGGGGCGGTTTCGTCGATATCTCGATGAACCGCGCGCCCGACTTCGGACGTCTGGCCGGACGGCCCGGCCGCGTCTACTATCTGCAGGGGTTTTCGGGACATGGCGTGGCCTTGACTGGATTGGCCGGCCGGCTGGTGGCCGAGGCGATGGCCGGCGATGCGTCACGCTTCGACACCTTCGCGCGCCTGCGCCACCGACCGTTCCCGGGCGGCCCCGCGTGGCGCACGCCGGCGCTGGTGCTCGGCATGGCCTATTACCGACTGAAAGACCTGTTTTGACTTTCGCTGAACCCACCGTGAAGCCGATCGTGCTGGTGCCTGCCTGCAACCGCAGGTTCGGCGACCACCCTTTCCACGTCGTCGGCCGGAAGTACATCGACGCGGTGCGGCTGGCTGGTTGCCAGCCGCTGGTGGTGCCGAGCGCCGAGCCCGGCGAGCTCGACGCGCTGCTGGCGATGGCCGATGGCGTGCTGCTCACGGGTTCGCCCTCGAACGTGCATCCCGGCCGGTTCGACGAAGACGTGCACGACCCGAGCCTGCCTCAGGACCCGGAGCGCGACGCGTGGACCTTGCCCCTGGTGCCGCTCGCCCTGGCGCGCGGCGTGCCGCTGTTGGCCATCTGCCGGGGTGCCCAGGAGGCGAACGTGGCGCTCGGCGGCAGCCTGCACCAGGCGGTGCAGGAGCTGCCGGGCCTGCGTGACCACCGCTCCGACGACGACGATGCGGTGGAGGTGCAGTACGGGCCGGTGCACCCGGTCGATATCGTGCCGGGCGGCCGCTTGGAAGCCTTGCTCGGGCCATCGGCTTTCGATGTCAACTCACTTCACGGCCAGGCGGTGAACCGCCTGGCGTCCGGCCTGCGCGTGGAAGCCCGGTCGCCCGACGGCGTGGTCGAGGCCTTCTCCCAACCCGATGCACCCGCCTTCAACCTGTGCCTGCAGTGGCACCCGGAGTGGCAGGCAGCAGAGAATGCGGTGTCGATGAAGCTGTTGCAGGCGTTTGGTCAGGCATGCCGGATGCGGATGCAGGTGCGGCTGCACACAAGAACACGAAGCGAGGGATGAACATGGTGGTGCGAGAGAACTTCACTTTCAGCGAACTCGAGAACTGGCTCAACGAACGCCGCGTCACCGAGATCGAATGCCTGGTTCCCGATCTGACCGGCGTGGCTCGCGGCAAGATTCTTCCGCGCGAAAAGTTCACCGAAGACCGCGGCATGCGCCTGCCCGAAGCGGTGGTGGCGATGGGCGTGACGGGCGAGTTTCCCGAGGAAGGACCGTACTACGACGTCATCAGCCCGACCGACCGCGACATGCACTTGGTGCCCGACCCGAGCACGGTGCGCATCGTGCCCTGGGCCACCGACCCGACGGCCCAGGTGATCCACGACTGCTTCGACCAGAACGGCAAGCTGATTCCCTTCGCGCCGCGTTCGGTGCTGCGCCGCGTTTGCGACCTGTACGACGCCGAAGGCTGGGACCCGGTCGTGGCACCCGAACTCGAGTTCTACCTCGTCGCCCGCAACACCGACCCTGACATTCCGCTCAAGCCGCCGATCGGCCGCAGCGGACGCGCCGAAACCTCGCGCCAGGCGTACTCGATCGACGCAGTCAACGAGTTCGACCCGCTGTTCGAAGACGTCTACGACTACTGCGAGAAGATGGAGCTGAACGTCGACACCCTGATCCACGAGGTCGGCGCCGGGCAGATGGAGATCAACTTCTTCCACGCCCACCCGCTGGGCCTGGCCGACGAGGTGTTCTTCTTCAAGCGCACGGTGCGCGAAGCGGCGATGCGGCACGACATGTTCGCCACCTTCATGGCCAAGCCGATCGCCGGCGAGCCGGGCAGCGCGATGCACGTGCACCAGAGCGTCGTCAGCAAGGAGACGGGCAAGAACATCTTCAGTCACGACGACGGCACGCCGACCCAGGAGTTCTTCTGGTACATCGGCGGCCTGCAGAAATACATCCCCGCGGCCATGGCGCTGTTTGCCCCGTACGTCAACTCCTATCGGCGCCTTGTGCGCTCGAACGCCGCGCCGATCAACATCCAGTGGGGCACCGACAACCGCACCGTCGGCATCCGCAGCCCCGTGGCCACGGCCTCGGCGCGGCGCATCGAAAACCGCGTCATCGGCGCCGACGCCAACCCCTACGCCGCGCTGGCCGCCACGCTGGCCTGCGGCTACCTGGGCATCAAGAACCGCATCGAGCCGTCGCCCGAATGCAAGGGCGACGCCTACCTCGGCGACTTCCAGTTGCCGCGCAGCCTGGGCGAGGCCCTGAGCCTGCTGCGCGCCGAGAAAGACCTGGCCGAGGTGCTCGGCGCCTCCTTCATCACCGTCTACACCGAGGTCAAGGAGATCGAGTACGCCGAGTTCATGAAGGTGATCTCGCCTTGGGAACGCGAGCACCTGCTGCTCCACGTTTGAGGATTCGTTCGATGACCGAGACCAGAACCACCGAGCAGTGGCAGGCCGCCGACGCGGCGCATTTCCTGCATCCCTTCACCGATTTCCAGGCGCTGGCCAGGAAAGGCTCGCGCGTCATCGTGCGCGCCGACAACATTTACCTGTGGGACAGCGACGGCCACAAGATCCTCGATGCGATGAGCGGTCTGTGGTGCGTCAACGTCGGCTACGGCCAGCAGGCCCTGATCGATGCAGCCACGCACCAGATGAGGGAGCTGCCCTTCTACAACGCCTTCTTCCAGACCGCCACGCCGCCGGCCATCGAGCTGGCCGAACTGCTGGCCGAGGTGTCGCCGCCTGGCTTCGAGCATGTGTTCTTCTCCGGCTCGGGCTCCGAAGGCAACGACACCATCGTGCGCATGGTGCGCCGCTACTGGGACCTCCTCGGCCAGCCCGAGCGCCAGGTCATCATCAGCCGCAACAACGCCTACCACGGCTCGACGATGGCGGGCGCCTCGCTCGGCGGCATGAGCGGCATGCATGCGCAGGGCGGCCTGCCGATCCCCGGCATCGTGCACATCGAGCAGCCGTACTGGTTCGACAACGCGCCCGAAGGGATGTCGAGCGACGATTTCGGGCTGCTCGCGGCCAGTTGGCTCGAAGCGAAGATCGAGGAGATCGGCGCCGCCAAGGTGGCGGCTTTCATCGGCGAGCCGGTCCAGGGCGCCGGCGGCGTGATCATTCCGCCGGCCACCTACTGGCCCGAAGTCCAGCGCATCTGCGACAAGCACGGCATCCTCGTTGTCAGCGACGAGGTCATCACCGGCTTCGGCCGCACGGGCCGCTGGTTCGGCTGCGAGACGATGGGCTTCAAGCCCGACCTGATGACCTTCGCCAAGGGCGTCACCAGCGGCTACATCCCACTGGGCGGCGTGCTGGTGGGTGACCGTGTGGCCAAGGTACTGATCGAACAAGGCGGCGAGTTCAACCACGGCTACACCTACTCGGGCCATCCGGTGGCCTGTGCGGTGGCGCTGGCCAACATCCGGCTGGTGCGCGAACTGGGACTGGTCGAGCGGGTGCGCGACGACGTCGGCCCCTACCTGGCGAAAGCCTTCGAGGCGCTGGCCGAACACCCGCTGGTCGGCCAGGCGCAGAGCTGCGGCCTGATGGGCGCCCTGCTGCTGGTGAAGGACAAAAGCGGCCGGTCCGGCCGCGGCACGCCGTTCGAGGCGGAGCGCGGGGTAGGCATGGTCTGCCGCGGCCACTGCTTTGCCAACGGCCTGATCATGCGCGCCGTCGGCGACCGCATGATCATCGCGCCGCCGCTGGTCATCACCCGGGCCCAGATCGACGAGATGGTCGCCCTGATCTGCCGCTGTCTGGATTTGACCCTGGCCGATGTGCGCGAGGCGATGGCCGCATGAGCCGCCGGGTTGACTGTGATGAGTTACTCGCATCGCTCGGCGATGACCCCAATGGCGGCCGGTCGGCCACTGTCTAGACTGGCGCGTTCCGTGCTTACACCTTGGCCTATCCAATCCCCCCCGGAGGTTTCTCGATCATGACCCAAGCGTTCTCGTTGCGTTCGATCGGCGTGCTCTGCCTGCTGGCGCTGGCTTCTTCGGCCGGGCTGGCGCAAGAGGAAGAAAAGATCCTCAATATCTACAACTGGTCCGACTACATCGCCGACGACACGATCCGGAACTTCGAGAAAGAAACCGGCATCAAGGTGCGTTACGACAATTTCGACAACAACGAAATCGTCCACGCCAAGCTGGTGGCGGGCAAGACCGGCTACGACATCGTCGTGCCCTCGTCGAACTGGGCCAAGCTGCAGATCGACGGCGGCCTCTTGCGCAAGCTCGACAAGTCTCAGATTCCGAACCTGAAGAACCTCGACCCCGCCGTGCAGGCCCAGCTGGCGCGCATGGACCCGGGCAACGACTACATGGTCAATTGGCTGTGGGGCTACACCACGGTGGGCATCAATGTCGAAAAGGTCAAGGCGGCGCTCGGCTCGACGCCGATGCCCGACAACGTGTGGGACTTGGTGTTCAAGCCCGAATACATCAGCAAGATGAAGGGCTGCGGCGTGGCCTTCCTCGACTCGGCCACCGAGATCGTTCCTGCTGCCCTGCACTACCTCGGCAAGCCCTCGTTCAGCAAGAACCCGGCCGACTACACGCCCGCGGCGAACCTGCTGAAATCGGTTCGCCCCTACGTCACGCTGTTCAGCTCGTCGGGTTACATCAACGACATGGCCAGCGGTTCGATCTGCCTGGCCCTGGGCTGGTCGGGCGACATGAACATCGCGCGCCAACGGGCCATCGACGGCAAGACGGGGCAGAACATCCAGGCACTGATCCCGAAGACCGGCGGCCTGCTGTTCTTCGACGCGATGGTCATCCCGGCCGATGCCGCGCGCCCCGGCAACGCGCACAAGTTCATCAACTACGTGCTGAGCCCGGAGGTTTCGGCCAGCTTGACCAACAAGGTCTTCTACGCCAACCCCACCTTGGCTTCCAAGCCCTTCGTCAAGCCCGAAGTGGCCAACAACCCGACCGTCTTCCTGGCGCCGGCCGACCTGAAGAACATGGTCGCGCCCGATTCGCTGTCCAACGACCTTCGACGCCTGATGACGCGCACTTACATCGGCTTCAAGACGGGCCTTTGATGTCGGCCCAGCCGTTCTTGCAGATCCAGGACGTCGTCAAGGACTTCAACGGGCATCTGGCCGTCAACCATGTGAGCCTGGAGATCATCAAAGGTGAGATCTTCGCCCTGCTGGGGCCTTCGGGATGCGGCAAGAGCACCCTGCTGCGCATGCTGGCCGGCTTCGAGACGCCAACCTCGGGGCGCATCGTGCTCGAGGGCCAGGACCTGGCAGGCATGCCCGCCTACGAATGCCCGATGAACATGATGTTCCAGTCGTACGCGCTGTTTCCGCACATGAGCGTCTGGGACAACGTGGCCTTCGGCCCGCGCCGATCGGGCATGAGCAAGGCCGAGGTCGCCGAGCGCGTCGAGGAGATGCTCAAGCTGGTGCAACTCGGCAAGTACGCCAAGCGCAAACCGCACCAGCTCTCGGGTGGCCAGCAGCAACGCGTGGCGCTGGCCCGCAGCCTGGCCAAGAAGCCGCAACTGCTCCTGCTCGACGAGCCGCTGGGCGCGCTGGACAAGAAGCTGCGCGAAGAGACGCAGATCGAGCTGGTCAACATCATCGAACAGGTCGGCGTGACCTGCGTCATGGTCACGCACGACCAGGAAGAGGCGATGACGATGGCCTCGCGCATGGCGGTGATGAGCGAGGGCCGGTTCCTGCAGGTCGGTGCGCCGGCCGACATCTACGAAACCCCGACCAGCCGCTTCGTCGCCGACTTCATCGGCAACGTCAACCTGATGGACGGCACGCTCGACGTCGATGCGCCCGACCACTGCATCATCGGCTGTGCCGACGTGAAGCACTATGTCGGCCACGGCATCACCGGCACCGAAGGCATGGCAGTGACGATCGCCCTGCGGCCCGAAAAGATCGCACTCGCGCGCGAGGCCCCGGCCGACAGCGCCTTCAACGCAGTGCAGTGCACGGTCAAGGAGATGTCCTACTTCGGCAGTTTCACCGTCTATCACGTGCTGCTGGCCAGTGGTGCGCAGCTCAAGATCAGCCAGGCCAATACCGAACGCCACAGCGACAGTGCGCTGACCTGGGGTGATCGGGCCTGGGCGCATTGGTCGCCGTCGGCGCACGTCGTGCTGACCGCCTAGAGCCATGCTCGGCCGTCTGCGCATCCTGTTTCGAGGCCTGGCCCGCGGCCGCAGCGCCGTCATCGGCGTGCCCTATCTGTGGCTGCTGGTGTTCTTCCTGCTGCCCTTCCTGATCGTCGCGCGCATCAGCGTGTCGGAGATGGAAAACGTCGCTTTCAAGGACCTGATCACCTTCAAGGACGGCCTGCTGCAGCTGAGCCTGAAGTTCAGCGGCTACCGCTTCATCGCCGAAGATTCGCTCTATTTCGACACCTACCTGCGCAGCCTGAAGTACGCCGGGGCGACGACCTTGCTCTGCCTGGCCATCGGCTACCCCTTCGCCTATTTCATGGCCCGCGCCAGGGCCACGGTGCAGCCGGCCCTGCTGATGCTCGTGATGCTGCCGTTCTGGACTTCGTTCCTGCTGCGCGTCTACGCCTGGAAGGGCTTGCTGAGCGAGAACGGCTGGGTCGAAAGCGTCATCGTCGGCAGCGGCCTGGACCACTGGCTGGTGGCCGCCGGCCTGATCGAGGCCCCGGGCCGGCTGATGAACACGCCCTTCTCGCTGGTGCTGGGAATGACCTACACCTATCTGCCCTTCATGGTGCTGCCGCTGTATGCCAACCTGGCCAAGATGGACCTGCGCCTGCTGGAAGCCGCGGCCGACCTCGGCGCCACGGCGTGGGTCGCCTTCTGGAAGATCACGGTGCCGCTGTCCAAGGCCGGCATCATTGCCGGCTCGATGCTGGTCTTCATTCCCTGCGTCGGCGAGTTCGTGATTCCCGAGTTGCTCGGCGGCCCGAGCACGCTGATGATCGGGCGCGTGATGTGGGATGAATTCTTCTCCAACAACGACTGGCCGATGGCGGCCAGCGTGGCCGTCGTGATGGTGCTGCTGATCATCGTGCCGCTGGCCATCTTCAACAAGTACCAGGCCGAATCCCAGGAGGGCCGGCGATGAATGCCGCCCGTCTCAACAGGTGGTTCGGCCGCGGCTGGCTCGGCGCCGGCTTCGTCTTCCTGTACCTGCCGATCGTGGCCCTGGTCTTGTACTCGTTCAACGACTCTCCCCTGCCCAACGTCTGGCGCGGCTTCACGCTGAAGTGGTACGCCGCGCTGCCGGCCGACAGCGAGATGCTGGCAGGCCTGTGGCTGAGCCTGAAGATCGCCTTCATGACGGCCTGCGGGTCTGTCATCCTGGGCACGCTCGCCGCCTTCACCCTGGTCAAGTACAAGCGCTTCATGGGGCGCACGCTGTTCTCGGGCATGGTCAACGCGCCGCTGGTGATGCCCGAGGTGGTGATCGGCCTGTCGCTGCTGTTGATGCTGGTCAGCGTCCAGCGCGCCATCGGCATCCCCGAACGCGGCCTGATGACGATCTGGTTCGGGCACATGCTGCTCGGCATGGCCTATGCCACGGTGGTCATCCAGGCCCGCCTGGGCGACCTGAACCCGCAGCTCGAAGAGGCGGCGATGGACCTCGGCGCCAAGCCGCACCAGGTGTTCTACCTGGTGACGCTGCCGATGATCACGCCCTCGATGCTCTCGGCCTGGTTGCTGACCTTCACGCTGTCGCTCGACGACGTGGTGCTGTCGGCCTTCCTCTCGGGGCCGGGGGCGACCACGCTGCCGCTGGTGATCTTCTCGCGCGCGCGTCTGGGTCTGAACCCGAGCGTCAATGCCGTGGCCACGATCATCGTCGTGCTGGTGGCCATCGGTGTGCTCATCGCCAGCTACCTGATTGCCCGTTCCGAACGTCAACGCACGCTTGAAATGGCCGCGGCCAACCGTGCCTGAACCCTTTCATTGTCGAAAATCAAACAGAGGAGCTCCTGCAATGTTGAACCCGTCCCCCCTGCGCCCGACCTTGTTGGCCCTGGCTCTTGCAACCGGCTTTCCGGCCTTGGCGCAGTCCAACGCCGAAGTCCTGAACGAGTTGCGGGCCCTGCGCGAGCGCGTCAGCGAGCTCGAGAACAAACTCAAGGCGGCGCAAGCCGCGCCCGCGGCAGCGCAATGGGGCATGACGCCCGAACAGGCCAGGGAGCTCGCACGCATCACGGTGAAGAGCGAGGCCACCGAGGACAACATCGAGGCCTGGGGCATCAAGGGCCTGACGATCTCCGGCTACATGGACCCAAGCTACATCTACAACCGGCGGCAGAAGCGCGCCGGCTTCCAGTTCCTGAACCGCCAGGCCGATGGCTACTCTTACGACACCTCCTACATCGGTGCGGCGTCGATCGACTTCACCAAGGAAACCGAAAGCGGCACCCGCTTCAAGCTGACGCTGTCGCCAAACCGCAGTGCGGGCGCGGTGGTCGACGGCAACAGCATCGTGCAGGAAGCATCGATGTCGATCCCCCTGACCGACCTGCAGACCCGCCTCGTCGTCGGTCAGTTGCCCGACTGGTCGGGCTACGAGTACCAGCAGCCGACCCTCAACCCCTTCATCACGCACAACCTGCTTTTCGACTTCACGGTGCCCACCACCTACACCGGCGCCGGCATCGACTACACGCAGGGCAAATGGTGGGTGCGCAGCCTGATCGCCAATGTCAACGAGAACATCGCCAAGCAGGGGCAACGGGCACCCGTCCTGGTGTACCGGGTCGACTACTCGAAAGGCGAGTTCGACGGCTTCGGCTTCGCCGGCCTGCACGGCAAGACGACCAACTTCAACCTCTGCGCCGACGTCGACTGCGGCAGCTTCATGAAGACAAGCACGCACCTGTTCGAGGTCGACGGTTACTTCATCCGTGGCGACTGGACCTTGCAGGGCCAGTTGTCCTACGGCCAGCAGAAGCAGGCTGCGATCACACCCGACTTGAATGGTGAATTCCCGAACGCGAAGTGGGTCGGTGCCTCGGGTCTGGTGGGCTACAACATCACTCCGCGCCTGCAGGTGCTGGCGCGCGCCGACTACATCAAGAACAACAAGGGAGGCGGTGGCCTCCTGGGTTACACCGGATACTGGGACGTGTTCGGTGTCGACGGCGACTACGGCGACTACCGCAACGGCATCGGCCCCGACCCAAGTCTCGGCTGTGACGTCGACCCCACGGCTGCAGGCTGCGACAAGGGGGCCAACCGCTATGCCGTGTCGCTCGGCCTGAAGTACGCACTCAACCTGAACACGACCTTCAAGCTCGAGTACCGCCTCGACGGAGCCAACATACCGGTCTTCTTCGACGTGGCCTCGGGCACGTACAAGAAGCGCAACGATCTCTTCGGCGCGTCGATGGTCTTGAGTTTCTGATCGACTCCATGAGCCAGGCGGCCCCCGATTGGCATGCCCGCGCCGACGCGCTGGCAGTCGACGGCCGCGCGTTGATCGACGGCAGGCGCTGCGACGCCATCTCCGGCGAGACCTTTGTCAAGAGCTCCCCGATCGACGGCCGCGCACTCGGTCCGATCGCAAGGGGCCGCGAGGCCGACATCGATGCCGCGGTGAAGTCCGCGCGCGCGGCTTTCGACGACGGCCGCTGGTGCGACAAAGCACCCGTGGCGCGCAAGAGAGTCCTGCAACGCTTCGCCGAGAAAATCCTCGCCGCCAAGGAGGAACTGGCCCTGCTCGAAACCCTCGACATGGGCAAGCCGATCCAGTATTCGCTCTCGGTCGACGTGCCTTCGACCGCGCGGACGATCGCCTGGTACGCCGAGGCCGTCGACAAGGTCTACGGCGAGATCGCGCCGACGCCGGCCTCGTCGCTGGCCCTGATCACGCGCGAGCCGATGGGCGTGGTCGGCGTCATCGTGCCCTGGAACTACCCGATGATCATGGCCGCGTGGAAGCTCGGGCCGGCGCTGGCCACCGGCAATTCGGTGGTCTTGAAACCGAGCGAGAAGTCGCCCTACACCGCGCTGCGCCTGGCCGAATTGGCCGTCGAGGCCGGCCTGCCGCCGGGGGTCTTCAACGTCGTGCCCGGCCACGGCGGTGAGGCCGGCGAGGCGCTGGCGATGCACATGGACGTCGACGCGATCGGCTTCACCGGCAGCACCCGGGTGGGCCGCAAGATGCTCGAATGCGCAGGGCGCAGCAACCTGAAGCGCGTCTACAACGAGCTCGGCGGCAAGTCGGCCTTTGTCGTCTTCGACGATTGCGGCGATGTCGAGCGCGCTGCGAAGACTGCCGCCGGCAGCCTCTTCTTCAACCAGGGCGAAAGCTGCAATGCGCCCTCCCGCGTGCTGGTGCACGAAAGCATCGCCGACCGCTTCGTCGAGATCGCCGCCGAGCAAGCGCCGCAGTACTGCCCGGCCGACCCCTTGGCCGCGAACACCACGATGGGTGCCCTGGTCGACGAAGGCCAGTTGCGCACGGTTCTCGGCTACATCGAAGCCGGCGTCCGCGAAGGCGCGCGCACTGTCACCGGCGGCAAGCAGGCCCGGGCCGAGAGCGGTGGCTTTTACGTCGAGCCGACGGTGTTCGACCGCGTCGACAACGGCATGACGATCGCCCGCGAAGAGATCTTCGGCCCGGTGATGAGCGTGATCCGTTTCAAGACCGAAGACGAGGCGATCGCGCTGGCCAATGCGTCGAACTACGGGCTGCAGGCCAGCGTCTGGAGCGACAACATCCACCGCGCCCACCGCGTCGCCCGCGCCCTGCGCGCCGGCACGGTCCACGTCAACCAGTACGACGAGGACGACATCACGGTACCCTTCGGCGGCTACAAGCAAAGCGGCAACGGGCGGGACAAGAGCCTGCACGCGTTGGACAAATACACCGAACTCAAGACGACTTGGTTGAGGATCGATCCACCATGAACCATTCCAAGAACGAGCACCTGATGGCCCGCAAGGCGGCGGCGACGCCGCGCGGCGTCGGCGTGATGGGCGGCTTCTTCGCCGAGCGTGCCCAGGGCGCCGAGCTTTGGGACGTCGAAGGCAACCGCTACATCGACTTCGCTGGCGGCATCGCGGTGATGAATGTCGGCCACGGCCACCCGAAGGTGCTGGCGGCAGTGCAGGCCCAGCTCCAACGCTTCACCCACACCTGCTACCAGGTCGTGCCCTACGAGGGTTATGTCGCGCTGGCCGAAAAGCTGAACCAGTTGACGCCGGGTACGCACGCGAAGAAGACCGCGTTCTTCTCGACCGGCGCCGAGGCGATCGAGAACGCGATCAAGATCGCCCGCGTCCACACGAAGCGCAGCGGCGTGATTGCCTTTGGCGGCGCCTTCCACGGCCGCTCGATGTTCGCGGTGGCCCTCACCGGCAAGGTCCAGCCCTATAAGGCCGGCTTCGGCCCCTTCCCGCCCGAGATCTACCACGCGCCCTTCCCCTGCCACTGCGCAAGCCTGGACGACACGAAGAAGGCCGTCTCGCACCTGTTCAAGGCCGACATCGAGCCCAGCCGCGTCGCCGCGATCGTGTTCGAGCCGGTGCAGGGCGAAGGCGGCTTCAACGTCATCCAGCCCGAGGCGGTGCAGTGGTTGCGCGCGCTGTGCGACGAACACGGCATCGTGCTGATCGCCGACGAGATCCAGAGCGGCTTCGGCCGCACCGGCAAGATGTTCGCGATGGAACACTTCGGTGTGGTCCCCGACCTGATGACCATCGCCAAGAGCCTGGCCGCAGGGCTGCCGCTTTCGGCCGTGACCGGCCGCGCCGAGATCATGGACGCGCCTGCCGCCGGTGGCCTGGGCGGCACCTACGCCGGCAACCCGCTGGCAATCGCCGCGGCGCATGCCGTCATCGACGTGATGGCCGAAGAGAAACTGCCCGAACGCGGCGCGATGCTCGGCGATCAACTGAAGGCGCTGCTGACCGGCCTGCGCCCGCAGGTGGCGCAGATCGCCGACGTTCGCGGCCTGGGTGCGATGGTCGCCGTCGAATTCAAGAACCCCGCGGGCCAGGCCGACGCCGACATGACCAAGCGCGTCCAGGCCGAGGCCCTGAAGCGCAAGCTGATCCTGCTGACCTGCGGCGTCGATGCCAACGTCGTGCGTTTCCTGTTCCCGCTGACCACACCGCAGCCGATCTTCGACGAAGCCCTCGGCCTGCTGAGCGAGTCGCTGCTGGCCGCACGGTCATGAAGGGCCTGCGTGAAAGCCTCGCCGCGGCCGGCGTGCACAGCCTGCTGGTGCAGTTCACCGACCTGAACGGTGTGGCCAAGGGCAAGCTGGTTCCCATCGCGCATCTCGACGACGTGCTGGCCGTCGGCGCCGGCTTTTCGGGACCGTCGATCGCCGGTACCGGACTGGCCCGCACCGGGCCGCGATCGGAGTACATGGCGCGCGGCGCGGCGAGCACCGCGATGCCGCTGCCCTGGTGGCCCGGCGTGGCGCGCATCGTTGGCGATGGCTTCGTCGGCGACGAGCCCTTCGACGCCTGCCCGCGCCAGGTGCTCAAGCGCGCGGTGGCCCGCATGGCCGAGCGCCGGATGAGCCTGCACGTCGGCATCGAGCCTGAGTTTTTCCTTCTGCGCAAAGATGGCACGCGCTGGCTGCCGGCCGATGACGGCGACTGCCTCGACAAACCCAGCTACGACCTGCAAAGCCTCGGCCGCCAGTTGCCCTTCCTGCGCGACCTGCACGACGCCCTCGAACGCTGCGGCCTCGATGTGCTGCAGCTCGACCACGAAGACGCACAAGGCCAGTACGAAGTCAACTTCGCCTTCGCCGATGCGCTGGCCACGGCCGACCACCTGATGCTGTTCAAGCTCGCCGCGCAGGCCATCGCCGAACGCCACGGCATGGTCTTCTCGATGATGCCCAAGCCCTTCGGCAACCAGCCGGGCAGCGGCATGCACTGCCACGTCAGCTTGTGGCAGGGCCAGAAGGACAACGTGCGCAATGTCTTCGTGCCGCACCGCGCCGACGGCTCGATCGACTCCGCGGCCACGTTGTCGCCGATCGGCCGCCAG
>Ga0163144_10008087_pt1 | contig 22837 bp, 25 predicted proteins | sample OliLak19BULKMAT1_FD_123175 | JGI IMG/M metagenome (GOLD analysis project Ga0163144, IMG submission 123175) | Freshwater microbial mat bacterial communities from Lake Vanda, McMurdo Dry Valleys, Antarctica - Oligotrophic Lake LV.19.BULKMAT1 | ecosystem: Environmental > Aquatic > Freshwater >...
ACAATGGCGGCAAATTGCGTCCCGTTCGAATCCATCATCGTCCTCCGATTGCGACTCAGTGGATGACAACAGATTCAGCACTGCAGTCCTTTGTCACGACAATCCTTCACCCGATTGCCCTGTCGAAGACAGGGCTGTTACTTTACTTGGCGTGTTCTATAAGGGACGCGACTACGAATCCAGTTTACGACTACAATAACCCCAATTCCGCCAACTCGCGACGCAGCTTGTCCGGCAAGCCCGCCGCGCCTCCCTTGCCAATATCGGGCGGCGCTTCTTTGGCGGCGAGATAGCGCCAGCCCTGAAACGGCCGTCGCGGGCGCGGGCTGACCAGCACCAGGTCTTTATCGTAAACCAGATGACAACGCCCGATGCCCTCCTTGTCGACGAAGGGACGAATGTCGAGAAGCTTCTGGCGCAGCGCAACATGGCCCTTGATCACCCAATAGAGCGAGCCACCGGCGAGAATCTCTGCGCGGCGCTTGGGCACCATGCGCGTCGTGTGTTTCAGCTCCAGCGTCTGCCCGCGCTTTTTCTGCGCCGCCAGATGTTCCTTCTGCCAGCCGCGCAGATCTTCGATTGAATCAACGCCGACGCAAAGCTTGATCAGATGCAGGCTCAGTTGGAGCCCTTCATCTCATCCGCATCAAGCGACCCGTCATTGTTCTTGTCGAGCTCCGCAAAGCCTTTCATCTGGCCGGCCTGAAACTCTTCAACCGAAACCTTGCCGTCGCCATTGCTATCGAGCTTCTGGCGCGCTTCAGCGCTGAGCTGCATTTCGCCTTCGTCAATCTTGCCGTTCTTGTTCTTGTCCGCAGCAAAAGCCGTCCGCGCCACTTCGTTGCGAAACTCTTCCTTGCTGACAAGACCGTCACCGTTGACGTCGGCTGTGCCTGCCAATGCGACGGAGATTGCCGCGAGAGCGGTAGCCATCGAAACCAGAATACGCATCACCATCGTGTTTTCTCCGTTCAAGCGGTTGATTTCAGGGCAAACGCCTGCAGCCAAACCAACAATATCATACGAAAAGACGCCACGCCTAGTCTTGCTTTCCAATCCCAAGGTGCAGTGTAATGACCCTGTCCATCTGTGGAGAATCAACATGAATTTGAAAGCGAAATTATCGGCGTACCTTGCAGCCGCTTCATTTGGCATTGCCTTGATGGCAATACCGCCAGCTGCCGCCGCCGAGCTCAGGTGCGGCTCAAACCCAGGCGGAGAAAACTATTGCCGTACCGAGACATCGCGCGGTGTCGAACTGCTCTATCAACATTCGGGTCAGCCCTGTTATCAGCACGATACCTGGGGATATGATGACCGTGGCATTTGGGTCGCCAACGGTTGCACGGCGACTTTCAGGGTCGGAGAGCCTGAGCGCAATCACAACGACGACGACACCGCCGCAAATGTTGGCCTCGGCGTTTTGGCCCTGGCCATCCTTGGTGCTGCCGCATCCGATCAGAATAACAACAATGGCAATCCACCGCCGGACGACTACGACGATTACGGCGATGAAGAAACGCTCATCATATCTTGCGATTCAACCAAGAATAAATACCGCCGTTGTCCGGCGCGCATACAAAACCGCGTTGAACTCGTGCGCCAGAAAAGCAAAAGCGCATGCCGTTTCAACAAAAGCTGGGGCTACGACCGCCGCGGCGTCTGGGTCAGCAAGGGTTGCCGTGCCGAGTTCGCGATTCATTGACCAAGCCTCCAGTCAGCCTTCTTCAAAACTGACAATCACGGCGCCCTCACTGACCTGATCACCAGGTTTATAGGGCGCCGCTTTCACGACCAGATCGCCAGGCGCCGCCAGCGTGTGCTCCATCTTCATCGCTTCCATGACCGCCAGCGCTTGACCGCGCCGCACGCGATCACCTGCCTCGGCTAGCATCTGAATAATCTTTCCTGGCATCGGCGCGCGAATATCCGTGACCGCTCCTTGTGCATGCTCCGCCGCCTCCAGCGGATCATGCGGCGTGAATGCCCAACTGCGCCCTTGTCTCAACACGACGAGATCGCTGCCCAACTTCAAGACACGCGCCGTATCGCGCCGCCCTTTGAAGTCTGCACTGACAAGACCATTCGCCAGCGTCGCCACAACCTCACCCGACCAGTCGTCCAGCGACAAATGCCAGCCATCCTTCAGATAGGAAACCGCGACAGCACGGTCATTCAGGCGAACAACATCCGCCTGTCGCACACCTCCAAGCCGCCAGCCATCCAACTTGGCCCAAGGCGACGCGCCCGCGCCTCTGGACAACAGCTGAAACAGCGCCGCAAACAAGACTGCCTCGACGGGTGCGGGCACCGGCGCGCAAGGTAGATCGGCTTTGTGCCGCTCAATGAATCCGGTGTCGATCTTGCCCTCGACAAACGCCGGGTGTCGCAAAGTCGAAATCAGAAAGGCAAGATTGGTCCGCACACCGGCAACTTCAGCGGTCTCAAGCGCACCGGCCAGCCGTGACAGCGCCCCCGTGCGCGTATCGTCCCAGGCGATGACCTTGGCGATCATCGGATCATAAAACATAGAGACTTCACCACCCTCGGCAACACCCGCATCGACCCGCAGATGCGCCTCCTCAGCCGGCAATCTCAGCCGCGCCAACCGCCCGATCGACGGCAAAAATCCCTTCGCCGGATCCTCGGCATAAAGCCTGGCCTCAACCGCGTGACCCTTGATTGCAAGTTGCGATTGTTCCAGCGGCAGCCGCTCACCGGCCGCCACCCGCAACTGCCACTCGACCAAATCAAGGCCCGTAATCATCTCAGTGACAGGATGCTCGACCTGCAGCCGCGTATTCATTTCCATGAAATAGAAGCTGTCGGCAGAAAGCCCGCGCGATCCGTCGACGATAAACTCAACCGTCCCCGCCCCCTGATAGCCGATCGCCTTGGCGCATTTGACGGCAGCATCCCCCATCTGCTTGCGCATCGCGTCGGGCATGCCCGGCGCCGGCGCCTCTTCGATCACTTTTTGGTGGCGCCGCTGCAGCGAACAGTCGCGCTCGAACAGATGCACCACGTTGCCGTGACTGTCGGCAAAAACCTGAATCTCGATGTGCCGTGGCGCCTGCACGTGTTTCTCGATCAGCACCCGCGCATCGCCGAACGCCGACAGCGCCTCGCGCTGCGCCCCTTCCAGGGCCTTCACAAAGTCTCCCGCTTTATCGACGCGCCGCATGCCCTTGCCGCCACCACCCGCCACCGCTTTGATCAAAACCGGAAAGCCTGTTTTCTCTGCCTCGCGCGCCAGCGCTACCGCCGATTGATCGTCGCCCAGATAGCCCGGCACAACCGGCACCCCAGCCTTGATCATCAGAACTTTTGCCGCATCTTTCAGACCCATCGCCCGAATAGCGTTTGCTGGCGGCCCGACAAATATCAGTCCGGCTTTCACGCAAGCCTCGGCAAAATCCGGATTCTCCGACAGGAAGCCATATCCCGGATGCACGGCCTTGGCGCCGCTCACCCGCGCCGCCTCCAGGATCGCCTCGACGTTCAAATAACTTTCCCGCACCGGTGCAGGCCCAACCCGCACGGCCTGATCCGCCATCGCAACATGCGGCGCGTCCGCATCGACGTCCGAATAGACGGCAACGGTGCGAAGGCCCATGCGCTTGGCCGTGCGCATCACACGGCATGCAATCTCGCCGCGATTGGCAATCAAAAGAGATGAAAACATCAACGCCCTACTCGGCCCATCTCGGCTTGCGCTTTTCCAAAAACGCCGTCAGCCCTTCTTTAGCTTCATCGCTCGCCCGCCGCTCGGCAATCCGGCGCGAGGTGTCGGCCATGATGTGGTTGTCGATGGGACGCCCGGCCACCGCGTTGATCAACTCCTTGGCAGCGTTGACGGCCCCCGGCGCACAAGTAAAAATTTGCTGAACAATGCGCTCGGCCTCCTGCGCCAGCGCGTTGTTGTCTTCAACGACGGTATTCACCAACCCCAACGCCATCGCCGCCTGCGCATCAAAGCGCTCAGCCGTCAGGAAGTAGCGGTGCGCGGCGCGGGGACCAATCGCGCGGATCACATAGGGCGAAATAACCGCCGGAATAATGCCAAGCCGGACCTCCGACAAAGCAAACGACGCCGTCTTGGTCGCAATCGCCATATCGCACGCCGACACAATGCCACAGCCGCCCGCCATCGCCGCGCCATGCACCAGCGCAATCGTCACCTGCGGTAGCGTGTGCAGCAGATGCAGCATCCCCGCCATGTCGCCCGCGTCTTCGCGATTGTCGGCCGCCGAATAGTCCGCGGCCGCCCGCATCCACGCGAGATCGGCACCGGCGGAAAAACTCGGGCCCGCCCCTTCGACCAACACGACCCGCACCCCATCGGCCCCCTTCAATGTCTTGAAGACGTCGATCAACCGCTCGATGACCGTCGGATTGAAGGCGTTGTGAACCTTGGGCCGATTGAGGGTCACAACCGCCACCCCCGCCCGCGTGGTATTCAGCAGAACGACATCTTCGGAAGAATCGGACATGGCAGCGTTCCGTCGCTAGAGGAGAAGGTCACCCCACCTACACCACCAACCCGCCCACTCGCTAGTGCCCGCAAGCAAAATAGCGCGGCAAGGAAGTCCCTCATCAGTCCCGCCAAGAGGCGGGCCAGCTTCTCCAGCAAGCGGGAGAAGCGCTTGCTTGATTTCTAGCCCTTCGCCCGCTTGCGGGAGAAGGTGGATCGCCGGACCTTCGCGGGCCAAGACGGATGAGGGCCTTAGTGCCCGCCCTTCAGCATTGTCCTCTTCACAATGTAGAAGACGGTGATGATGATAAGGAATCCGGCGTAGATCGCGACCATTTTTTGCCAATACGCGCCTTCAACGAGCGGTGGCAGTCTGAATGCCGCGTTGTTGGCCAGTACCGGAAGCATCACCTGCGCGATCATGTAAAACACCACCGCACCCAGCGCGACCACGAAGATGCGGCTGTATTTGCTCAAAACATATGCGGCGCCGATTGCGATCAAGAGTCCCAGGATGGCGTTGACGTCGTGGAATCCCTCGCGGAAGTATCCCCAGATCCAATCGAAGTACGGCTGCGCCATATCGATGTAAGGCTGCACTCTTTCCATGGTAGCCACTCCCGTGTTCGCCCCGCCACACCCGCGGCAAGTGGGCCATAGTAATGCAAGTCCGCAACAGATGCACGCTCCTCATAGGCGAGGTGCTTATCGTGGCCAGTCGCCGCGCACCGCACGCATTCTGACGTCACGCCCGCCACAATGCTTTTTCAAAACCTCGCGAGAGCATGCGCGCGGACGCAATTCCTTGTCCAGACACACACGCACCTCGCCGATCTCATTACCCCGGCACGTGGCCAAAATGCCGTTGGTTGGCAGCGCGGAATTGGCATCCAGAAACGCGCGCTTCACCTCATTAGCCGTGGTAAACTGAACCCGTTGCGGAAACTTGTAGACGCCAGGAACCTTTAACCCTTCAACAGCAAGCCCCGCCGCCGCAAAATAATCCGCCTGCGAAAGCCCGGAACACGTGCCATGCTTCTCCCACTCATGCTGCACCAGTTTCTGCGACGGTGATAACTTCAACGCGTCTTCCATCACGTCATCAGACAGACGTCGCGCCTCATCACTGGCACAATTCTCCGGATACCCGCGCTCATGCTGCGGCCAAAGCCCGTGCAGCACAAACCCATATGGCCGCCCCGCCCGGCACTGCAAATCATCATCCCGCCCCCGCCCCGCATCGCTAGAACAATGAGTAGGCGACCACGAGAGAACGAGCAGGTAAAGATCGAAGTCGCCGGTGCTCTGGGGAACTTGAGCACTCGAAGTTGCACGAGATGCTTGAAGCTCGACCGCTGGAGTCGGCAAAGGCGCTGCTTTCTCCTCCTCATCATCACCGCCTCTCTGGCCGATGATCGCAACAATTATCACCGAAAAGGCAGCGGCAATCGCGACAATCGTTTTCCGGTCGAACTCCATTCCCCCTCACATCCTGAACACGCCAAACCGCGTCCGTTTCACCGGCGCGTTCAGCGTGGCACTTAGCGCCAGCGCCAGCACGCGCCGCGTCTCGCACGGCGCGATGATACCATCATCCCACAGCCGCGCAGTGGCAAAATAGGGGTTGCCCTCGTCCTCATAGCGCGCGCGTATCGGCGCGCGAAACGCGGCCTCGTCGTCCGTGCCCCAGCTCTCACCGCGCGCTTCCATGCCGTCGCGTTTGACCTGCGCCAGCACGCTCGACGCCTGTTCGCCGCCCATCACCGAGATGCGCGAGTTTGGCCAGGAAAACATGAACCGCGGCCCATAGGCCCGCCCGCACATGCCGTAGTTGCCCGCTCCATAAGAGCCGCCGATGATCAGCGTAATCTTAGGAACCTGCGCACACGCAACCGCTGTGACCATTTTGGCCCCATCTTTTGCAATGCCACCCGCCTCATATTTCGCGCCGACCATAAAGCCAGAAATATTCTGCAAAAACAGCAACGGAATCCCGCGCTGGCAGGCGAGCTCAATGAAATGCGCGGCCTTCTGCGCCGACTCCGAAAACAGAATTCCATTGTTCCCAAGAATGGCAACCGGCATGCCCCAAATATGGGCAAACCCGGTGACCAACGTCGTGCCATACAGTTTTTTGAATTCGTCGAAGACCGATCCATCGACAATGCGCGCAATCACTTCACGCACGTCATATTGCGTTGCCAAAGTTTGCGGCACGATCCCATCAAGCTCTGAAATATCATAGAGCGGTTCAACGGGGTCACGCAGCACCACATCAGGACGCTTTGCGCGATTGAGCGTCGTCACAATACGCCGCGCCAATGCCAAAGCATGCGCATCGTCTTGCGCATAATGATCGGTGACACCGCTTTTACGCGAATGCGTATCAGCGCCGCCCAATTCCTCCGCTGTTACAACTTCACCCGTGGCCGCTTTCACCAAAGGCGGCCCGCCCAGAAAAATCGTGCCCTGGTTTTTGACAATGATGCTCTCATCCGACATGGCAGGGACATAGGCGCCACCCGCCGTGCACGACCCCATCACGACCGCGATCTGCGGGATCCCCATCGCCGACATGTTGGCTTGATTGTAGAATATGCGCCCGAAATGCTCGCGGTCGGGAAAGATCTCGGCCTGATTGGGCAAGTTCGCCCCGCCGGAATCCACCAGATAAATGCACGGCAGCCGGTTCTCGCGCGCAATCTCCTGCGCCCGCAAATGCTTCTTGACGGTGACAGGATAATAAGTTCCACCCTTGATCGTCGCATCGTTGCAGACGATCACACACTCCTGCCCTTCGACGCGGCCAACCCCGGTGATGATCGACGCCCCATGAATATCATCGTCATACATCCCGAAAGCGGCAAGCGGTGACAACTCCAGGAAAGGCGTCCCCGGATCAAGCAGGCGGTTAACCCTCTCGCGCGGCAAAAGTTTCCCGCGCTCGATATGGCGCTGGCGCGAGCGCTCGTCCCCGCCCTTGGCCGCCACTGCAAGCCGCGACGTCAACTCGCCTGTAAGTTTTTCCATCGCGGCCGCATTCGCCTTGAACCGTTCATCGCGCATCGAAATCGAAGTCTCAAGCCGTGTCATGGAGCTTCCCGCATATGTGCATCTCAACTTCAGTATTGCCCTTCCTTGCAATTAAGGGAAAGGTGCCGCGGGCACGTACAGTTGCCGAATTGGGGGAGAACTGCCTTGGAAGCTTTCTTGCACGACCTCTCTTGGGTGCCGCCACTGCGCACTGAGACGCTGACGCTGATCTTCAATGCCTTCACCTATCTCGGCTACACCCCCTTCTTTTTCGCGTTCTTGCCCCTGGGTTATTGGCTCGGGGACAAGCAGATGTTTACGCGGCTGACCATCCTGATCGGCATTGTTGCGCTGACCAACACATTCCTCAAAGACCTCTTTCAAGACCCGCGCCCGGCGATCGAATTCGCCCTCGACAAGCGCGTTGGTGATTCATTCGGACTGCCATCTGGCCACGCCCAGGTCGCTGCTGCCATGTGGTTCTGGCTCGCCATTGAAATTCGCAGGCTTTGGGCTTGGGCACTCGCCATCATCATAACCCTGGGCGTTGCCGCCTCACGGATTTATCTGGGCGTCCACGATATGGAAGACGTCATCGCCGGCACGCTGCTGGGCCTTGCAATCGTCGTGATCTATCGCGCGTTGTTATCCGACGGGTTTGCTTTCTGGCACAAACTCAACCCTATCGTTCACTTGCTGGCAATTGCCGCCGTTGTGCCGCTGTTCACCTATGCCTGGCCCCGCGATCCTGTGCCAGATGCTGTCTTGGCATTGGGCGTGTTCATGTTTACCTGGGTGCTTGGGCACCATGTGCAACAGTCCCAGATCCACCACCGCCGCCATCCCAACTGGTTGGTAGCCGGTCTCTCCGCCCTCGCCGCGATCAGCATCTTGATGGCAAGCTTCAAGTATGGCGTCGAATATCTGGCGGCCATCGGCCAATCGCAGCACACCATCACCGTCATACAATCCGCGTTCCTGTCGCTCTTCGCGACTTTGCTTGCACCAGCCGTGTTCCGCCTGTTCAGATTGAGCGCGCCATCGAGTTAATACTGTGAGTCTTTCCCGCAACACGACGAATGTTGTCACAGGAAATTTACAAAACGCGGCGCAATCACGAGTACCTTGACCTCAGCCGAATGATTCGGGTGGAGTCACAGCGTACGTGACTAATGCTTGGTGGCAGTCTTGCACCGCAACCGCTGACGCGCATGACAGTGCGCACCGGCACCGCCCTTTCGTCCTCTCAAAGTTTTCAGTGCAGTTTGTGTGGCAAGGTCGCATGTCGCGTGCCAACACGCGTATGCGCCTTAAGTTTGAGGACTATAAGCGATGGGAAAAAAAGCAAGCCGCAGGCGTGGACGTGAAGACTATCAGGAACACTCAAAGGTCCGGGCTCTGTTTACGCGAGGACACAATTGGAGCCCGCTGGATCGCGATCAGGCAGCGCGCGAACAAACTGAACGCAGCTACACGAAGAATATCAAACCCTGCTCCGACAACCAGCGCCGCCTTCTGGACGCTATTGACAATCGAAACCTGGTTGTAGCCGCAGGCCCCGCTGGAACCGGCAAGACTTATCTGGCCATCGCCAAGGCCGTCGAGGCGCTCGAAGCCAAGAAAGTCTCGCGCATAATCCTGTCACGGCCGGCCGTCGAAGCCGGTGAGAATTTGGGATTTTTGCCCGGCGGCCTCGAAGATAAACTGGCCCCATATCTCCGGCCACTCTACGACGCGCTGACCGAGCGCATGGGAGGCAAGCGCCTGAAAGCCTTGCTTGCAGAAAACATAATCGAGATTGCGCCCGTGGCCTACATGCGCGGCCGCACCCTTAACAACGCCTTCATCGTCATCGACGAGGCGCAGAACTGCACCTACGGGCAGCTCAAAATGATGCTGACGCGTTTGGGGTGGCATTCCACAATGGTCATCACCGGCGATCCCGATCAAACCGATCTGTTGCCGGGGCTCAGCGGCCTTTGCCAGGTTGCTGACCGGCTCTCAACGCTGGAGGACATTGCCGTCATCAGGCTCGAAGAACGTGACATTGTTCGCCACCCACTGGTGGCCGCCATGCTGACCGTACTTTAGGCCCCATACTTCAGGCCAACGCCACCACTTGCGCGGTGACGAATACGCCCAGCGCCAGACAGGCGACATAGGCGGCAAAACTGGTGCGGTTGCGATAGCTTTGCGGCCGCGCCACAATCGACTTGGCCGCTTCCACAAAACCCATCTGCTCGCGCGCGATGAACTGCTGCCCCGTGAACACGATGACGATCGCCGAAGAGATGAAGAACGCGTCCTGCGGTGCGACCGAGCCCAGTTCGAAAAGCACCAGAACCAAAGCCATCAGCCCGACGGTCAAAATACTCGCAATTCTGTCCAGCATGGCGGGCCCTCAATCTCGTTTGTTGCACTTGCGAACAAAGAAATAGTGGCGCCAAACAGATGTTTCAAGATGAAAGTGACGCCAGCGTCATTAAATCCTTTCAGAACGGGCATTGGCCAGAAAATCGTTGCCAAAAAATCACACCAAAAGGTTTCCGCGCAACACCATGAAGAATCTCAGAGCAACGACGCTCGACTCCGGGCAAAAGTCTCTGTCATGAAGATCGACCAAAGAGATGCCGACGCAGCGTTGGGAGGCGAGGTCCACGCGCACTCCAGCTGGATGCTGCCGTTTGTCGTGCTTTTGATTGCAGGCGCAATCGGCGCCGGTGTGTACGTCTTTTTGGCCGGCCCCACAGTCGAGGAAGTTCAAGGCAACATCCAGGGCAACACCTACTCACCCACCGCCGGCAGTGAGACTGCCGATCTTCGGATTGATGGCGCCTTGTTTCGCGTTCCTGGAAACTTCACCAAGTACCGCCGCTCGCGCTCCGCTGGCGACCATGAAGATGTACCGATGCAAGCGTTGCTCCCGGGTCTTTCGCCCTGGGCACCGGACACTGCCGCCCAATTCTCCAGCAACGCGGCTGATGCAAAAATCATCCACTTCACACTGGCCGTGGACCGCGCGAATCTGACCTATCAGGACAAGTTCGAACGGGGCATCAGATTGAATGCGCTTGATTTCGCAGGCGAAGCCGGACCGTTTGGCCTGACAACATTCAAGTTCGGCGCCGGCACTGAATATGCGAATACCGAATGGTTCACCGCCGTTCTGGCCGACGGATCACTGCTCGTGATGCGCTGCGATGCATCGGCCAACCCCGAATTCGGTTCCAACTGCATGAGAGTGACGAGGCTGCGGGACAACATCAGCCTGACCTACAAATTTAAACGCTCTCAGTTGGCAAGCTGGAAAAAATCGGACGAGAAATTACTGGCGTTGATCGAATCGTTCCGTCCGAGGAAATAACGCTTAAGGCCGTTTCAGCACCGCCGACTCCGGTGGCAAATCCATTTCCAGAATTGCCATCTGGAAATGATACGTCGTTTCTCCGTCCTCGGTGTCCTTGGAGATCACACCAATAAACTCATCTCCAACATTGACCTCGACGGAGTCGGACTTGCTGGGCCGGGATTCGATCTTGATCGTGTCCAGGCGGAAAAGCGAACGGAGGTATTTCTCGACGCGCAGGATTTCAGTCTTGTCCACGATACATAAAGCTCCAAGTGAAGGTGGCAACGAACAGCCGGGACCTTAATCCTCAACCAGGTAACCCTGCAACCACAAGCGCCCGGTAATTTCATCCCCAGGCTTTGGGCAATAGCCGGACGGTAACACGTGTTCGGCCGCGTAAAGCGCTACGTCGACCATACTTTGTCCGCTGCGCGCAACCGTCACCCGCATGCGATAGACGATCCCGTTGTCCACCCGCATCGGATATACATGCTGCACGGTGGCGCGGAACTCATAATCGTCGCTGGCCCCGGTGCGCGAAGGTTTCAGAACATCCGGCGGCACAATCGTTTCGGAATCCTTGACGACGCGCAAACCGTAGGGACGGGCGGAATAGGCGAGCGCCGACAAGGCAAATTGATAGCTTTCGCCAATCCGGTAGTCGCGGCCATTCTTGAAAAACAGCGAATCGAAAAACGAAAGTTCCGAGCCATCTTCAGTGCGTCCGCGGATCTGCCCCTCGGTTCCCAAACCGGCAGACGCGATATGTTCGACGGTCACTGGATGCGTAATCGCGCCGGCGGCAAACGGAAACGCCGACAGCACACAGCCCGACGCTGTCTTGCGTTCGGTCAGCAGCAACACCATATGCCGCAAGTCACCGTCGCCTTCCGCCATCGCCGTCAGCATGTCGGCTTTGCCGCCGTTGGGCATCGCGCGTTCTTCGGGCAATTCGATTTGGGCTATGATGGTCGATTTCGCAACGACATCTTTGAGGCGCGCACGAAGTGCGTCGGGCGCATCGGGATAAAGTGAAGCCCAATGCGTCGCGTGTGCATCAATCACTGCGCCGTTTTCTTCCATTCGCGTCACTAGGCACGCTTCTGTGGTACTTGGCAAGAGCGTGCTATGCTCGCAAAGTTTGCACACATCTCACACTCAAAATATCGCCCAAAAATATCAAATGACAAACGCACACACCGGATCATACTATCGCGCCACAGCCATCGGACAAATTGCGCGCCCCGCTTTGCATGGGGATCTGCATGCGGATGTCTGCATCATCGGCGCCGGCTACACCGGCCTCTCCTGCGCACTAAATCTGGCCAATGCCGGATTGAAAACAATCGTGCTCGAAGCCGAGCATGCGGGCTTTGGCGCATCAGGCCGCAACGGTGGTCAAGTGATCACCGGACAGCGTGTCGATCAAATCGAACTCGAGCGGCGCTACGGCCGGACTCAGGCGCACGCATTGTGGGAGTTGGCAACTGACGCAAAATCACTTGTGCACGAACTGGTAGCAGCGCACACAATCCACTGCGACGTCAAGCCGGGCCACATCACCGCCGCCGTGAAAACGAAGCATGCAACCGAACTGCGCGACTATGTTGAATTTCTTGCAAAAAATTACAACCACCAATCGGCCCGCTACATTTCACAGCACGAAATGCCCGCCCTCGTTGCATCATCAAACTACCAAGGCGGAATGTACGACACATCCGGGTTCCATCTCCATCCCTTGAACTTCGCACTGGGCCTTGCCCGCGCCGCAGACGAAGCGGGCGTCACAATTCTGGAGAACTCGCGCGTTACAAAAGTCGAACCGGGTGGAAAAATTCACCTCGCCACCCAATCCGGAACTGTGAGCGCCGATTTCGCGGTCTATGCCTGCAACGGCTATTTGGAGAATTTACACAAAGGCTTGGCAGCCACGATCATGCCGATCTCCAACTATGTAGCGGCCACCGAACCCTTGGGCGAAGCGCGCGCCCGCGCCCTCATTCCTTCCGGTGCCGCCATTGCCGACACAAAATTCGTCCTCGACTACTATCGAGTATCCGCCGACCATCGCCTGATCTTTGGCGGCGGCGAAACCTACGGCGCCACAGACGCGGCCGATGCAGCAAGCATTGTACGCCCCTGCATTGTCCGGTCCTTCCCGCAATTGTCCGATGTCAAAGTGGAATACGCCTGGGGTGGCAGACTGGCGATTACCAGGCCACGCCTGCCCCACATCGGGCGCCTGGCGCCCAACCTTTATTTTGCCCAAGGCTATTCCGGCCAGGGCGTTGCCATCGCGACACTCACCGGAAAGATTATCGCCGGGGCCATCGCCGGACAGGCCTCAAAATTTGACTTGATGGCAAGCCTGAAAATCCCACCCTTGCCCGGCGGCGCGCGCTTTCGCGTGCCGTTACTCAAGCTGGGTCTGCTCTGGTACGCCTTACGCGACCGTTTGGGTTAATAAAATTTTTCTCTCGACCGCAGATTTATTTTATGAGATTCTGGGGTCCTGGTTTTCAACTTTTGAAAGGAGGTGATCCGATGTCGAGTGAGATTTTGGCGCTACAACAGAGCCTGATGGTCATTTGGACGCCGGAGCAACCTCTGGGATCCGCCTGACCTAAGCAAGATCGAAAGATCTGGGCTCGACACTAGCCCATCTCACGGAGGGCCGCTGCAAAGCGGCCCTTTTTGATTCAGCCGCTGCAAAGCGGCCCCTCTTGATTTTAAATCTGATAGTCGCCCGAATACTCTTCGATCAGCTGGTTCATCTCATGTGACGGCTGATCGCATCCCGCGCAGCCGATCACTTTTGCGGGGACACCGGCCACGGTGCAGCGTTCAGGCACCGCCGCCAGCACGACGCTGCCCGCACCAACGCGGCTAAAGGCCCCCACTTCGATGTTGCCAAGGATCGTCGCGTTCGCGCCGATCATAACCCCGCGCCGCACCTTGGGGTGGCGATCACCTTGTTCTTTGCCGGTGCCGCCAAGCGTCACCCCGTGCAGCATCGAGACATCGTCTTCGATCACTGCCGTCTCGCCGATGACGACGCCCGTGCCGTGATCGATCATCACACCGCGGCCGATTCTTGCCGCCGGATGTGCGTCCAGACTGAACACTTCAGAAATGCGGCTTTGGAAATGCAGGGCCATGGGCTTGCGCCCCTTCAGCCAAAGCCAATGCGTCACGCGGTACGCCTGAAGGGCATGAAAGCCCTTGAAAAACAAAAACGGTTCAACATAGGTATTCACCGCCGGATCGCGCTCGAATATCGCCGAAAGATCGGCGCGCACGTCGTCGCCCAGGCTGGGAGAATCGGCAAAGGCTTGGTCGAACACCTGCCGCAACTGCATGGCGCCAACATCATCATTCCCAAGTTTCTGCGCCAAATGATATGACAGCGCCGCTTCCAGGCGCTCGTGATTGAGAATGGTCGCGTGCACGAAACTGGCGAGCGCCGGCTCCGCGGCCGCTATCCGCACAGCTTCCTCGCGCAGATCCGACCACACCGGGTCGCAGGTCGCGAACATTTCGGCAATAACAGGCATTGAGCGCTTTTCCATAAGAACCATACTAGCACACATGGTACCGATCCCACAGCCATTCAAGCAAACTTGGATAGCCGGGTTAACCGCGAGAGTCCCTGCAATGACCGAACTTGGTTTAAACGTTTACGTGCCCCAAACCCTGGAATTGCTGCAAAGCCGCCGCTCGGGCTCGGCCAAACGGATGACCGGCCCAGGCCCTTCGCCCGATCAAATCCGCACCCTGATTTCTTGCGCCACCCGCGTACCCGACCACGGCAAACTCACGCCCTGGCGCTTCATCATTTTCGCAGGTGCCGCTCGCGAAAGGTTCGGCGGCACACTGGTCGATGCCCTCAGGTCAACCGAACCTGAAGCCAATGCCGAGCGCATCGCCCAGGAGCGCAACCGCCTGATGCGGGCCCCTGTCGTCATCGCTGCAATTAGCAACGTGCGCCCGGGCATCCCGATTCCCGAATGGGAGCAAACCCTTTCAGCCGGAGCGTCGTGCCAAACTTTGTGCATCGCGGCCCACGCCATGGGCTTCGTCGCCAACTGGATCACGGAATGGTACAGCTATAGTCCCGTTGTTCGTGAAGCACTCAGCCTTAACCCCAATGAGCGCATCGCGGGTTTCATTTATATCGGCAGCCCCGCTGAACAGCTGGTCGATCGTCCCCGCCCGGCGTTTGAAAGCGTTGCGGCGTACTACCCCTCAACCTAGCGGCCGCTCGTAAACCACCGCATTCCAGAACTTCGCGCGATGGCGTCCGCCGTAGCGCTTCCAGCCGCGCTTGTTTAAATTGCGCCCCACCATCGCGTTGAAATAGCCATGGGCCACCAGCACCGCGATGCCATCTTCCTGCGCGACGTCCGACAACATATCGACGGTCTTGATCGCCCGGTCCTTGGCGTCACCGAAATCCTCAATGCCCGCGTGATGCCCCGCATGCCACGCCAGCCGCGCCACGATCGCCCAAGCCGCAGGCTTCATTCGCACCACAGGCAGGCGCGGCGATTTCAGCTGCGCCTCCATGAACAGCGGGCTGTGCTGCACCTCGGCGTGAGGCGCAACCGCCTGCGCGCTTTCCCGGGCGCGGGGACGGTCCGAAGCAAACACCCGCCGCGCTTGCCGTACCAGTTTTACCAGCCACTCCGGCGGCAGATTATCCGGATCAAGCCCGGCCCGTTCATACTGCTCGATGAAATCCTGAAACTTCTTGTGCGACAGCCAGCGGCTGCGCTCCATGTCGGGCTTGCCGTGCCGGATCAGCACAATTCTGATCGGGTTCTCATCCGGGCGCAGCCGTCGCCGGCGCACCTTCAGTTCCTTCGTACCCACGCTATCCATAACTTCAAAGCTCATCACACAGGGGTTCCCGCATTCGACGCGCCGTTAACGTATACCAGAGTTCGCCACCAACCGCACAACCTCCTTCTGCAGCACCTCGAGGCCGGTTTAGACGGGCGGCCTGTCTCAATCCCCACAATAAGCGGCAGACGTGTACATGCGTCATGACGGCAACCTTCGGAACACATTCAATCCAAAGCTAGCCGGCCACAAAAGCACCTCGCGCACATAAATTTACGTAGGTCAAATTTTGACCTATGTTATAACTGATGAGGGCGAGATGCCGACGATAAGGCAGTTCGGCGAATTCCGGATCACGATGTACTTCGAGGATCATAATCCGCCGCATTTCCATGTCGTTTCACCGGCCCAGGAAGTGGTGATCGAAATCGCGACGCCAACTGTCATGGCAGGACCGCTGGCCCCGGCGAAGTTGCGTGTGGCACAGGTCCAGGCCGCAAAAAGACAGCCCGAACCAGCCCCGCGCGGAAACTCCGATTTTCATTTGCCGATTTCCTTCCGGCGGCTTGTCGCCGCTCCATTGAGCCGGTAGGCTAAATCCATGACCATAAAACTCATCACCGAACGCAGCGGCCCTGTTGGCACTCTCGTACTCAATGCGCCCGAGCGGCGCAATGCACTGAGCCTTGACATGTGGCAGGGCATTCCAGAACGCATCAAGACATTCGAGCATGACGCCGCCATACGCTGCATCGTCATCACCGGCGCGGGCACCGAAGCCTTCGCTGCCGGCGCCGATATATCGGAGTTTGAGGCCAACCGCGCCAGCGAAGAAACCGCAAAGCTCTACGACGACGCAACCCGCGCCGCAGCGTCGTCAATCATCCACTGTAGCAAGCCCGTCGTCGCCGCGATCCGCGGGATATGTTTTGGCGGCGGTGTCGCCATCGCCATCGCCTGCGACCTCAGGATTGCCTCGCCCGATGCGCGCTTTTGCATCCCCGCAGCCCGGCTCGGCATCGCCTACGGATTTGAAGGCACCGCGGCCCTGGTCAGCAAGCTCGGCGCATCCGCGGCCACCGAGATGTTGGTCACAGCGCGCGTCTATTCGGCCGCTGAAGCGCTGGCCCACGGCCTGATCCATCAAATAGCTCCGGCCGAGGACTACGAAAGTTTTGTCACGCGCTACACTTCCGCGATCGCCGCCAACGCACCGCTGTCGATGACGTCGTCCAAGCTGGCCATTCAAGCCATCCTGCACGCAGACGCCGCCTCACGCATCGCCGCAGACGCCAGCCTGTCCGCCTGTATGGCAAGTGAAGACTATCGCGAAGGCCGCAACGCCTTCCTTGAAAAGCGCCTGCCACACTTTCATGGCCGCTAGAACAAGTCTAAGACACACCCAGACTCAACATCGCACACTAGGAACTACCACCATGCAGCTCAAAGACCAAGTGGCCGTCGTCACCGGCTCGGCCACCGGCATCGGTGCCGCCGTCGCAGTGAAGCTCGCCGGTCTTGGCGCCCGCATTGTTGTCAACTGCACGAAAAGCGTGAAGGACGCCGAAGAAACGCTGGCCCTCATCAAGACCAGAGATGTCGACGCGATCCTGGGCCAAGGCGACGTCTCAAACGACGCCGACTGCCGCCGCATCGCCAAGCTCGCGCATGACCGCTGGGGGCGCATCGACATACTGGTCAACAATGCAGGGACCACGGTGTTTGCCGACCATTCCGATTTGGAGGCACTGACTGGAGACGACTTCATCACCATCTACAAGGTCAACGTCATTGGCGCCTATCAGATGATTCGCGCCTGCGCCCCGCACTTGAAGGCATCGCAGTTCGGCCGCGTCGTCAATGTCTCGTCGATTGCAGGCGTCTTGGGCGTCGGTTCATCCGTCGCCTACGCCGCGTCGAAAGGCGCGCTCAATACGCTGACCAAATCCCTCGCCCGCTCGTTGGCGCCTGAGATCCGGGTCAACGCCGTGTGCCCGGGCTTCGTCGGCACGCGCTGGTTCAGCGAACGCTTCGGCCCCGAAACCTACGCGCGCATCGTCGAACACAACGTCAATGCCGCTCCCCTTCACCGCGCCGGCACACCCGAAGACATTGCCGAGGTCGTGGCATTTTTCTGCGGCGAAGGCGCTCGCCACATCACCGGTGAAACCATGCTCACCGACGCGGGCCATCACCTCGCTTTGGCCGGTGTTACAAGACGGTAATACTGTTCGTACCCAGTGTCATATCCACCACTAGATGTTGGTTGCAGGCATACGGTTCGCACCAATTTCTGGGCGTATGTTGCGCCAAGGACACTAGAATCCATCCGTAAACCATTGTGAAAACCCAGCACTCCGCACATTGATAGACGCACCGCACCCCTTTGTATCGGGGGGTACATGAGGGGCGGTTTCTGGGGCAATTTCAGTAAGTTGGATGGGTAGTCATGAGATCAAGATTTTTGCTGTTGGGTTTGATGGGCGCGACCGCGCTGACCGCATTGCCTGCCTTCGCTGACGGCGACGAAGCGGCAAAAAGCGGATGGTCTGGATCGGTCTCGTTGACGTCTGACTATCGCTTCCGTGGCATCAGCCAGACCGACCGCAATCCGGCGGTCCAGGGCGGCCTTGAATACAACGGTTCGCAAGGCCTCTTTGCTGGCGTTTGGGCATCCAATGTCGACTTTGGCGGCAGCGGCGTAGCGTCATGGGAACTCGACATTTATGCGGGCTACACCCACGCTATCTCTGAGGCGTGCGAAGCCACAATTAAAGCCATCTACTACGTTTACCCGGAAGCAGATGTACCAGGTAGCGACCTTGATTATTTTGAACTCATCGGCAGCGTCTCGCACGATATGGGCCCTGCAGCGCTTTCCTTAGAGCTGGCCTACACGCCTGACTATTTCGGCGGCACCGGATCAGCGACGTCAGTATCGGGCGGCATTGATGTTCCAATCATGCCTTCGGTCTATCTCTTCGACGGCGGCTTAGCCGCATCGGGACATGTTGGCTACCAGATGTTTGACGACAATGTGGCCGTTGGCTTGAAAGATTACGTCTTCTACGATGTCGGGATCTCAGCGACAGCCGGCGCTTTCACGCTGGACGTGCGCTACGTCGGAACCGACATTAGCGAAGTGGAATGCGGTGGCATCGACTCGTGCGAATCAGGCGTTGTCGTCACCGGCACACTCGCTTTCGGCGGTTAAACCGGGACGCATAACTTCCTAATTGAAGTGCAAAACCCTTGCGCGACAACGCAGGGGTTTTTTTGTGTCGCGCCCATTGTCCACACCCTGTCCCTCGCACCATGCTTGGCATTGTCACTGATTCGGCCAGCGCATCTGTGACATTGAAGACTCACCTGACGCCGGGCGCCGCTTGCCGTTAACGAGTTGTCAACCCTGCAGGTCCACACACTACCGGTACGCCAATGGCACAGTGTTTTTTCAAGAGAGGTTCGGTATGAAGACGAGTATGTGGAAGGCGGGATTGTTCGGCGTTGTTTCGATGGCAAGTCTCGCGCCGCTGGCGCAAGCAGAAGAAGGGGCATGGGGTCCGGTGACGGGCGGCGCAGCGCTGACTTCGGACTATCGCTTTCGTGGCATTAGCCAATCTGATCGCGACGCCGCGGTCCAGGGGTGGCTGCAATATGATCACGCCTCAGGTTTCTTCTTCAATGTCTGGGCATCGAGCATCGACTTCAATGACGCGCCAATAGACTCTTCCGTCGAAGTGGACTTTACCGCAGGCTACAATTTCAATCTCGGTCCCGAAACCACCGGCAGCGCAAAGGCCGTCTACTATTGGTACGCCGACGCCGACATTCCAAGCGGCGCCCCCGAATACGACTACTGGGAGCTGATCGGAAGCGTGGGCCATGACTTCGGCAAGTTCTCGATGACAGGCGAAATCACCTACAGCCCCGACTATTTCCTTGAATCCGGCGATGCCTGGGCGCTTACGGGTGGCGTTGCAGTCCCGGTGATGGACACGTTCCTGTTCTTCACCGACGGCCTCGAAGCATCGGCCCATGTCGGCCATCAGTGGTTTGATGCCGGTGTCGACTACATGTACTACGATTTCGGTGCAACAGCGTCTTGGGGACAGTTTGCACTGGACGTGCGCTGGGTTGACGCAGATCTGAATACGTCGGAGTGCGGGTTCACACAAAACTGCGAAGGCGGCATCGTCCTCACGGTTTCAGCGGAACTTCCGGGCTAAGCCTGTTATCGCCGGTTGAATTGGTCTAAAGAGGGAGCGGATTGACCGCTCCCTTTTTCGTGTCTGGAAGTTCCCATTAGCCACTGGCAAAAATATCATTGCGCGCTGGGCACATCCGCTCCCTCTCTGCTGGAGCCCAGTGGAACATTTGCCTGCCGCTGGGCAAAAACGGAAGGTTCGAAGAATTCATCTGCACCGTAAACTAATCCCCCATCCCCTGCGAGCCACAAGAGCTGCGCAGCCACTTCCCCCGCAAGCGGAGGAAGACACCAGAACTTCTGTCTGCCCCCGCTTGCGGGGGAAGTGGCTGCGCCGCGTTAGCGGCTGCAGACGATGGGGGGCTTTGCAATTCTACGAAACGCACTCTAATCCCGGCCCAAAAACTCCAGCACCGCCGCCTTGAACACCTTGTCGCCCACCGTCGACATATGATCGCGACCCGCAATGATCGCAACCTGCGCGCCGGGGATGGCACGGGCCAACATCGCAGGCCCGCCCGTGATCGTATCCTTCTCACCCACCACGATCAGGACCGGCACCGTCAGATGGCGCAGCTCCGCTTCGTCGAACACGAGCCGTGGCCTGGTCATGCACAGCGCCAGCGCTTCCAGATCGTTCCGGCCTTGCTCGGCGAACAAACGGAACTGCCGCGGCACCGCACCCGTCACGGCCGCCAAGTCGGCAGCGCGCAAACCCGACGCAATCGCCTCGGCCTCCACCACCCCACGCCCGTAATAATTGTCGCCCAACCCCGCGATCACTGCACGGCGAACGCGATCCTGAAAATCATGCAGCAGACGCATGGTGATAAACCCGCCCATCGAATAGCCCATCACATCGGCCTTCGCGTGCCCCAGGTGATCGAGCAGCCGCACCACATCCAGCGCCAACTCGCCTTCATCGTAGTCGCTCTGACGGTGCGGCTTCGAGCTTTCGCCATGCCCCCGCACATCCAGCGCGATCACCTGGCGCCCTGCCGCGGTAAGGGCGCCGTACCATCCCGGCGAGCGCCAATTCGTCACCCGGCTCGAAGCAAATCCGTGCACCAGCACAATCGGTTCCCCTTCGCCCACCACCTCATAAGCGATCTGAATAGACTCAGAAACAGTGAGAAACGCCATAATACCCCTTGAGTGCAATTCATCTCCGCGCGAAGTTGGATGAAACCGCGCCCAGCCTCAAGGAGAAAACCATGTCCGTCGACGCATTGAAACGCGAAGCGTGCCAAATCATCGACGGACTGCGCAACGAACTGATCACCGCCAGTCACGCCATACATGCGAACCCAGAACTCGCCTTCGAAGAAAAATTCGCCGCCGCTCTGCTCACCAAAACCATCGAACAACACGGGCTGGCGGTTGAACGCGGCGCCTATGGCGTCCAGACCGCCTACGCGGCCGAGTTCGGCCCTAAAACCACCCCGGTCATGAGCCTTTTGTCCGAGTACGACGCCCTGCCCGGCATCGGCCACGCCTGCGGCCACAACATTATCGCCACCATCGGTCTGGGTGCGGCTCTGGGCCTGTCAAAGCTGGGCTCCAAACTGAACGGGCGCGTCCGCTATATGGGGACACCCGCCGAAGAACGCGGCGGCGGCAAGGAAGTGATGGCGCAAGCCGGCGCCTTCAAAGGCGTCGATGCCTCGATGATGGTGCACCCGGCCGGCTTCGACATGGTGTCCATGCCGGTGATTGCCCTGGCCGAAGTGGAGGTGATCTATCATGGCCGCGCCGCCCACGCCTCTGCCATGCCTTTCCGTGGGCTGAATGCCCTTGACGCGCTGGTGACCGCCTACCAAACCATCGCCCAGTTGCGCCAGCACATCCAGCAGACCGAGCGCATTCACGGCATCGTCACCGAAGGTGGCCTGGCCCCTAATATCGTCCCCGAGCGCGCGGCAGGCCGCTTCTACGTTCGCGCCCGCGACGGCATCGAATTGGCCACCCTCAAAAAGCGCGTTCAAGCCTGCTTCGAGGCCGGCGCACTTGCCTCGGGTACACGGCTTGAAACAAACTGGGGCCGCGTCGATTGTTTGGACCTCAAGACCAATTGGGCTCTCGCCAACGCCTACGAGGTCAATGCCAAAGCGCTCGGGCGCGAATTGATGGACCCGTCTCTGTTGCCCCCAGGGCTCGCCGGCTCGACCGACATGGGCAACGTCAGCCACCGTGTCCCTTCGATCCATCCCATCATAGGGGTCTCGCCGCCACACGTCGTCATCCACAATGCCGAATTCACCGCCTATGCCAGGTCCGAACGCGGCGACCAGGCCATCATCGACGGCGCCAAAGCCCTCGCCATGACCACCCTCGACTTCTTCGACAGCGCCGCCCTGCGCGACGCGGCGAAGGCGGAATTCGCCAAAACGAAAGACCTGTCGAAAGCAGCCATAGGCTCCGCCTTCCACAAAGACGGCATCCTCCTCGCAGGCGGCTGCGGCTGTTGCTAGACACTTAAACAGGAAGAAAATAACTCACGCAGAGACGCGGAGGCGCGGAGTAGACGCCATCTCACTCCGCGTCTCCGCGTGCCGATGCAAAGCTGAGCAAGCCCGAACACTAGTACCTAGTATCTGAAGTGACTTATACGGAAACACCAAAAAAAGGGGATCACACCAAGGCACAAAGACGCAAAGAAGAAAGATAAGAGCCACTGTCGATCAACCCATTGATTGACATGCCTAGCGCGCAAGCGGGCCGCCCTTTTCTACTTTGTGTCTTTGCTTCTTTGTGCCTTGGTGTGAGATTCTTGCGGCGCCTCACTGTACCACCGAATTATGATTCCGGGTACTATACCCAGTTCACGCCATAACCCGAAAATCCTTTGGCGAGATGACGCGGAAATTATCGGTGACGGTGTCGCGGAAGGTGGCCCAGTTTTCCGGAACTTTGCGGCGCAGGAAATCGAGCA
>Ga0163144_10008088_pt1 | contig 22835 bp, 21 predicted proteins | sample OliLak19BULKMAT1_FD_123175 | JGI IMG/M metagenome (GOLD analysis project Ga0163144, IMG submission 123175) | Freshwater microbial mat bacterial communities from Lake Vanda, McMurdo Dry Valleys, Antarctica - Oligotrophic Lake LV.19.BULKMAT1 | ecosystem: Environmental > Aquatic > Freshwater >...
CTTGTGCCTGCCCTTGTTTGCTAGGCTCTCAGGCGGGCCCGTAGTTCAGCGGTTAGAACCCCCGGCTCATAACCGGTAAGTCCTCGGTTCGAATCCGAGCGGGCCCACCAACACCGCTGAAAATTGAAGGCGCAGATCCTTGGGGGGGCGCACTCCAGGAAGGCTGCGCGAAGCCGACCGGCCCTGGGCCACACGGCGGCTTGTCGTAGCCCGTGCGCGATGGCGGCTCTGGCAGCGATCAGAGTGGAGAGAGCAGACGGAGGACCACTACGGCGCCCACGACGAGATTGTCGTCACGTAAGGGCACGACGGAGAGGACGCCGGGTCGGAACTTCCCGAACCGATCGAGCAACTCCGCCGGGTAGCTGGTTAGCTCACGGCCTTCCGTGACTGCACGCAGCAGCCGATCGGTGGTCGGGGCCCCGGCTTCTTCCGCGGGCAGGCGGAGGAACTGGGCGATCGGTCTACCCAGAATTTCTTCTTCGGCGAGACCGGTGGCGTGTGCCACCACGGGGTTGAGTCGGGTGACGTTCAAGGCCTTGCTCAGAACGAACACCAGGTCGCTGACCGTATTCACGATCGCGTGGTTGTACCGCAGCTGGCGCTCCTGGGACAAAGTCGTCCACTTGCTCGCCATGTTCTCTCGGGTCAGGCGGCGGTTGGCCGCCGTCAACTCGCCGGTTCGTTCTTGCACCTTCTGCTCCAGGACGGTATTGGCCTGCTGCAGGGTCTGCGTCAGTTGCCGGCGGGTGGCCAGGGTGTCCCGAATGAGCCAGGCCACGGCGCCGAACAGCAGGAGATTGGTGGCAACGCCCAGACCGACCACGAAGCGGGTGGTTTGGGCCCGCCGGTAGGACTCGCGGTCCCGCTCGCTCAGCAGCTCGAACTGCCGGTTGCGCAGCCGGTTGATCACCAGCTCGAACTCCGCCACGGGCGTCGTCCCGGCGTCGCGCCGCAGCGCCCTCTTCACCTCATCGCTCTTCCCCGCGTCGGTGAACTCCTTGATCGAGTCCGCCAGGACGAGTCTGGCCTGGACGGTTGCCTCCAGTTGGGCCAGGCTGGACTGGATGTCGGCGTTGTCGCGGGTGAGGGCCAGGGCCACCGCGTGGTGCTCGAGCACGGCGAAGTAGTCGCTCCGGCACTCGGTGAAATCCCGAACGTCTCCAGTCAAAGCGAACGTCCGCATCATGCCTTCGCCCGCCTGGAAATTTGACAGCATGGCATCCAGCTCATAGATCGCGGCATGCGTCTGGTTGACCCAGTCACTGCTGGAGGCGTCGCGGTTGATGGCGCGGATGGCGAAAATCGCTACTCCTACGATGATCGCGCCCATGATCAGGAACAGCAGGTAGATCGCGTACAGTGTCTTGTCTTTCATGGACGAGGCTGGCCTTTCTGGGGGACTGGCTGTCGGTCCGCGTCGCGCTCAGGTGAATCCGTCTTCACGATGACCCAGCGGGGTTTCTTCCAGGGCTGGTCATAGCTGTAAGTGAACTCGAAGGCGGTGGTCCAGCTCTGTTGGAAAGAGTCGGCCACCAACGCGGCAACGTCGCGGACGGTGGGCGCGCTCTTCACAAGCTTCTGGCGCAACTTGCGCTTGTTGTAGTCGAGATAGACGTTCTTGTCGGTCACGTAGGAGACGGCATGGTCCACGTTGTCGCCCGTCAACTGGACCTGGATGAGGCGAGTCTTGTAGCCCTTCAGCCCGAGGATGTGGGCGCTGAGGATGGCATAGTCATCGCAATCCCCTGCCCGTTGCCGCAGGAAGTCGTCAGGCGGAAGCACCCGCCGACTGAATTCGTAGAAGAAGCGCTCGAACAGCTCGGCGAACTTCTCGGGGTTCATCGAGGGCGCCTTCTCCAGGTCTTGGAGGTAGAAATAGTCCGTGGGCTTGATCGCGCTCGAAGGGACACAGAGCAGGCTCAGACCGATCACCAGCACGGCGCTTAGGGCGGCTCGGCGCGGCACGGGAAGACGAGCCCGGCCTCGGGTTGGCGCCGCCATTGCCGTCTCCTTATGCCCGGGTGTCTCCTGCGGTCTACTTACCGAGGAGGCGGTTGATCTCGGTCAGGATCTGGTTGAGAGGGGAAGTCTTGGACAGGCAGGTGTCGATGAGCTTGCCCATCGCCAGGTCCGCCACGCGGGTGTCAATGAGGGCACCGGTCAGCAGGACCACGGGGGTGGTAGGCAGCTTCGCCCTCACGGCCCGGATCAGCCCGAGCCCATCGCTGTCGGCAAGATGGAAGTCGGAAATCACGAGGTCTGGCGTTTCACTCGCCAGAACCTTCAGCGCCTCGCTGGCGCTGGCGACACTTGTGACGCGATAGCCCTCATCCAGCAACGCCTCGCGGAACAGTTCACGGATCTGCGGTTCGTCGTCTATGTGAAGGATCAGTTGGCCCATGGCATGGTTTCATTGATGAAGAGGAACGGACCCCGGGTGAGCGAGGGCAAGCAAAACACTAGCTCATCCTGCCATGTGACGCGAAGAGAGGATAGGAGACCAAGTCACTGACGGTCGAGGCTTGAGCCTTAGGTGAAACATGCGCGGTTTGCAGTAGCGGGCGTGCACACGGGGGTCTTCATCGTCGCAGGGCCGACCTGCCGCGCCACCGGGCGTCTTACCTACGCCTGCCGCGACGCGATGACTTCAATCTCCACGGACACTCCCTTGGGCAGTGCGGCCGCCTGGACGGTGGAGCGCGCGGGAGGATTCTCGGCGAATGCTGTGGCGTAGACCGTATTCATGCGCGGAAACAACGAAAGATCCTGCATGAAGACGGTGGTCTTGACCACGTGCCGGAACGCGAGCCCTTCCGACTCGAGCACCGCACGGATGTTGTCGAGGACTCTTTGCGTGGCGGTTTCGATGTCGTCGCCCACCAGTTCCCCGGTTTTCGGATCCAATGGGATCTGATCGGACAGGAACACGAGGTCACCAACGCTCACGGCCTGGGAATAGGGCCCGATGGGGGCCGGGGCCGCGGCGGTGAGTATGATTTTCTTGGGCATCTTGGTGAATCCTTTCGGGGAATCCTACTGCGGGGCCTCCGAGAGCGGAGTTCGCTCGACCCGGGCAACTCCCGAGATGTCCTTCACCGAGCGGACGAGGGATTTCAAATGGTCGAGGTCACGGACGCGCACCACCAGGTCCACCATGCCCGGACGGTCGTCGTAGGTGCGCGCCTCGGCCCTGCGGATGTCGCCGCCCTTATCGGAGACCGCGGTGGTCATGGCCGCGAGCAGGCCGGGCCGGTCGTGTACCTCGACGCTCAGCCGAACGGGATAGGTTTCGCCCGGCGTGGCGTCCCACGAAACCGGCACGCGTCTTTGCGGGTCCACCACCGCGTTCTTCACGTTCGGGCAGTTGACCGAGTGCACCGAGACCCCCTGGCCGCGGGTGATGTAGCCGGTGATGGCGTCGCCCAGAATGGGAGAACAGCAGCGCGCTCGATAGACGAGGAGGTGATCGACGCCGTGCACGGAGATGCGGGCGTCTCCTGGAGTCACCGACCGATTCGGCCGGACCGGGGGCAGGTCGGGTTTGTTTCGAAGTTCGGGCGGAACCAGTTTGTCGATCAACGTGGCGGCGTCGGTGCGTCCGAAACCCACCGACGACAGCACATCGTCAAACCGACTGCCCGCTCCGAGTTCACGGGCCAGAGCCTCGATCCTCGGCATTTCCTCTTCGATGGTTCTTGAGCGCAGCGGCGACTTCTTCCACTCGCGCTCCAGAAGACGACGGCCCAGATCGCGGGCCTGCTGCCTTTCCGCGAGGTGAAGGTCATGCTTGATCCTTGACCGGGCGCGCGAGGTCACCGCGAAGTTCAGCCAGTCGCGACTCGGATGGTGACCGGGGGCAGTGAGGATTTCCACGATGTCGCCATTCTTGAGCTTGGTCCTCAGGGGGACGATCCTCCCGCCCACTCGCGCTCCCATGCACCTCCGGCCCACCTCGGTGTGGATCGCGTACGCGAAGTCGATGGGGGTGGCGCCGCGCGGAAGCGTCCGCACCGCCCCTTTGGGAGTGAAGCAGTAGACCTCCTCGGGGTAGAGATCGAGTTTGAGAGAACTCAGGAACTCCTTCGGATCTTGAACATCCTCCAGAAGCTGCCGCAGCCACGCAAAGGTCGCATCGTCCTTCGACAGAGTCTGGAGGCCTTCCTTGTATTTCCAGTGCGCGGCGATGCCCTCTTCGGCGATCTGGTGCATCTCCTCGGTCCGGATCTGGACTTCGAACGGCGTGCCGTGGTCTCCAACCAGCGTCGTATGGAGCGACCGGTAGCCGTTGGGGCGAGGGATGGCGATGAAGTCCTTGATGCGTCCGGGTGCTGGCTTGAATGTGTGGTGCAGCAGGCCAAGAACCGCGTAGCAATCGGACACTGTGTTCACCACCACCCGGAGGGCGATGAAGTCGTAAAGCTCGTCGAGATCGATCTTCTGGCGCAGCAGTTTCTGGTGGATGGAGAAAAGACGCTTCACTCGTCCGTCGATGCGCGCCGCGACGTTCGCTTCCTTGACGAGGTCCGCGATGGTGGCGCTCATTCGCGCGATCACCACGGCCGCGTCAGAACGCCTCGCTTCGACGCGCTTCGAGAGTGCCGCGTACGACTCGGGGTCGAGGTGCTGATAGGCCAGATCCTCGAGTTCGTTTTTGATCCGGCTCATGCCCAGGCGCCCGGCGAGGGCCGCATAAATCTCCATCGTCTCTTCGGAGATGCGGATGCGTTTATCTTCCGCGAGGTGCTGGAGCGTCCTCATGTTGTGAAGCCGATCCGCCAGCTTCACCAGGATGACGCGCACGTCGTCCACCATGGCGAGGAGGAGCTTGCGGAAGCTTTCGGCCTGGCGTTCCTCGACGGAAGAGAACGTGATCTGCGAGATCTTGGTCAGGCCTTCGACGATGTGCAGGACCACCGGTCCGAACTTTTCTTCGATCTCCTTGGGGGTGGCGAGGGTGTCCTCGAGCGCGTCGTGGAGTAGTCCGACCGCGACGCAGATCGGGTCGAGCCGCCACGAGGCGAGGATGCTCGCGACCTCGAGCGGATGCGAGAGATAGGGCTCGCCGCTCGCCCGCACCTGGCCCTTGTGAGCCACCGCGGAGAACACATACGCCCGTCGGAGGACGTCGAGATCGGCTCCGGGATGGTGGAGCTGAACGGTTTCGGCGATCTCTTCGAATCGGATCATGGCAAGACTTTGAACCTCAATTATCGCGCTCGTCGGGCGTAGAGCCTCAGTTTGGGCGTGGAGGAATCCTCCCCGCGGTCAGGCTGCGGCAAGGCGGCCACCTGGCTCCCCCTGGGGTTCGTTATGCACGTCCGCCGCTTTCGCGCCCCAGGACGGACCCGATCCGGGAGGTGGCTCCGCGACAATTCGGAATGGAAGAAAGAACCCTTCGACTTTTGACCCTTATGCAGCTGCCGCGCCTCGGCCCCTCGAAAATCGCCCGCCTCGTTCGCGCGGACGGCCTGGATGATGTCTACGAGCGGCCCCGCGTCTTTCTCGAGCAGCTTGGCGAAGCGGTGGTGAGAGAGATCGAAGCGGGGACTTCGCGTCGCGTGGCCGAGCGGGTCTGCAAGCAGGCGGAGGCTCTGGGCCAAACCCTGATAGCACTTGGAAGCCCGGCTTATCCGGCGTCGCTTGCGGCCATCTACGATCCACCCCCGGTTCTTTTTGTTCGAGGGTCCCTTTCAGAACTCTCACGACGGGTGGCCATCGTCGGGTCCCGAGGAGCCACAGGCTCCGGTCGATCCATCGCCCGGGATCTCGCCTCCGGCCTCGCTCGCCATGGCCTCGAAGTCGTTTCGGGTCTGGCTCGCGGCGTGGACGGCGCCGCACATGAAGGAGCGCTCGCGGCTCGCGGTCGCACCCTCGCGGTACTTGGGTCAAGCGTCGACGTGGTCTACCCAGGTGAGCACAAGCCGCTTGCGGCGCGGATTGAGTCCAGTGGAGCCGTGATCTCCGAACTGCCTCCCGGCACGGGGCCCAAACCCGCCCAGTTTCCAAGGCGCAATCGCATCATAGTGGGCCTCGTAGAGGCGGTGATCGTGGTCGAGGCGGGGGCGCGCAGCGGGGCGCTCATCACCGCTCGGCTGGCTCTTGACGAGGGTCGCGAAGTCCTGGCGGTTCCCGGCCGTCCAGGCGACCCTCTGGCCTTCGGGCCGAACCTCATGATTCGGGACGGAGGTGTCCTCATCCGCGGTCTTGACGACGTCCTCGAGCACCTCGGGATCGATTTCGGCGTTGTAGGGGCAGCCCTTGCGGGCGCCCTTCCTTCGCCCGATCCGATCCTCGAAAAACTGACCGGTTCGGCGGCCAAATCCATCGACCAACTCACTGTGGAAACGGGTCTTGCGACACCAGCTCTGATGGCCCGGCTGGCCGGTCTTGAGCTGGCCGGCCGGATCGAAAGATTGCCCGGGACTTTGTTTCGCAGCGCAAGTCCGGCATAACCTAGAAAGGAAACGCCGCATCCAGAGCCAAGGAAGAAAGACCTCTCATCTTGCCAAACCGCCTCGTCATCGTTGAGTCGCCCGCCAAAGCCAAAACCATAAACAAGTACCTCGGCAAGGGTTATTCCGTGAAGGCCTCCATGGGCCATGTCCGTGATCTGCCCAAGAGCAAACTCGGGGTCGACGTCGAGAACGGCTTCGAGATCGACTACGAGATTCTGCCCACCCGCAAGAAGATCATGGACGAGCTCAAGAAGGCCGCGAAGGACGCCGACGAAGTGTTCCTGGCCGCCGACCCCGACCGCGAGGGCGAGGCGATCTGCTGGCACCTGGCGCAGGAGCTTGGAGGGAAGAAGGGCAAGGGCAAGACGAAATTCAAACGGGTGGTTTTCCACGAAATCACCAAGACCGCAATCCAGAAAGCCTTTGAACACCCCGAAGAACTGAATATTCAGAAGGTCGATGCTCAGCAGGCGCGTCGCGTCCTCGACCGTCTCGTGGGCTACAAGGTCTCGCCCATTCTCTGGGACAAGGTGCGCCGCGGCCTGTCCGCCGGCCGGGTCCAGTCGGTGGCTCTTCGTCTGATCTGTGAACGCGAACGCGAGATCAAGGCCTTTGTGCCCGAGGAGTACTGGTCGATCATCGCCCTCATGGACAGCGGCATTCCGCCGATTTTTCCGGCCGGCCTCTCGCGGAAAAACGGCGAGAAGATCGAGATTACGAACGAAGCCGATGCGAAGACCGTTCGCACGGATCTGGAGAAGGCGAGCTACGTCGTCTCGAAGGTCACCCGAAAAGAGCGTAAGCGCTACCCGGTTCCCCCCTTCATCACGTCCAAACTCCAGCAGGACGCCTTCCGAAAGTTGCGCTTCCCGGTCAAGAAGACCATGCAGGTGGCGCAGAAACTCTACGAAGGTCTCGAGGTGGGCCTCGAGGGCAGCGTCGGTCTCATCACCTACATGAGAACAGACTCGACCCGCGTCTCCGACGACGCCCTGGTAGCGGTTCGTGGCCACATCGGTGCGGCCTACGGCTTGGACTATCTCCCTGAAAAGCCCATCCTCTACCGGACGAAGGAGGGTGCTCAGGATGCCCACGAAGCGATCCGGCCCACCGATTTGTCGCTCACACCGTCGAGCTTGCGCAAGCACCTCGGCAAAGATGAAATTGCGCTCTACGAGCTGATCTGGAACCGCTTCGTGGCTTCGCAGATGAAGCCGGCGGTGTTCGACGAGACCGCGGTGGAGATCACCGCGGGCGCCTACCTGCTGCGCGCCCGGGGCGCGGTCATGAAGTTCAAGGGCTTCCTCGCGGTTTACGAGGAGTCGATGGAAGAGGTGGCGAAAGCCAAGGCGAAGAAGACCGAGGCCATGGGCGGCCCGGCTGCGAACACCGCCGAGGCGGACGCCGAGCCCGAGGCCAAGGAAGGCCTGCCTCCCCTTGAGGAGGGCCAGAAACTCAAGCTCAAGAAACTCGACACCGACCAGCACTTCACCGAACCGCCCCCGCGTTTTTCCGAAGCAAGTCTCGTCAAGGAACTTGAAGAAAACGGCATCGGCCGGCCGTCCACCTACGCGTCGATCATCTCCACCATCGAAGCGCGGGACTACATCGAGAAGCGCGATGGCCGGTTGTGGCCGAGCGAAATCGGATTCCTCGTCACCGACCTTCTGGTCGAAAACTTCGCCGACATCGTCAACGTGGAATACACGGCGGCCATGGAAGGAGAACTCGACCAGATCGAAGAGGGGAAGGACACCCTCCTCAACACGCTGAACCAGTTTTGGAAGAAGTTCGAGAAAGATCTGAAGCTCGCGTCCAAGAAGATGCGCTCGGTCAAGGGCGTCGAGGAGAAGACCGACGAGATCTGCGACAAGTGCGGCTCGCCCATGGTCATGAAGTGGGGCCGCTACGGCCGCTTCCTCGCCTGTTCCAACTATCCCGACTGCAAGACCACACGTCAGCTCGCCGGAGCCGCCGAGGGTGCCCCCGAGGCCTCGGAGGAGGCTTTGTCGCAGCCCTGTCCCGAGCACGCCGAAATGCTGCTCCCGCGCAAGGGCCGTTTCGGTTTCTTCCTCGCCTGTCCCAAATACCCCGAGTGCAAAGTCACGAAGAAACTGGTGCGCGGGGCCGAAGGCCGTCTCGAACTCGAGAAGCTGAAGCCCATCGAAAACGAGTTCTGTCCCGACTGCAAAAAGCCGCTCGCCTGGCGCAAGGGCCGCTTCGGCAACTTCATCGCCTGCTCCGATTACCCGACCTGCAAATACATCAAGAAGAAAGAGGCCAAGGACATCGGACTCCTCTGTCCTCAGTGCCATGAAGGCCAGGTGGTCGAGCGGAAGGGCCGCTTTGGCAAGCCCTTCTACGGCTGCCGGAAATACCCGACCTGCAAGTTCACCGCGTACCACCGGCCCATCCCCGAACCGTGCCCCAAGTGTGCCAAGCCCTATCTGCTTCAGAAGGACACCAAGAAGCAGGGCTGGGTCATCGCCTGCTCCGATGAAGAGTGCGGTTACGAGCGGCCGCTCGAAGGCGGAACGCCTCAATGGGCCATTGAAGCGGCCGAAGCGGCAGCGGTTGCCGCCGCGGCCAAGGAAGCGAAGGAAGCGGCGGAACTTTTGGCCTCAAATTGACGCCACGGGTTTCCGTCATCGGCGGCGGCCTGGCCGGCAGCGAGGCCACCTGGCAGCTTGCGAAGCGGGGGATCGGCGTCGATCTCTTCGAGATGAGGCCGGTGGTTAAGACGCCGGTTCATCAGACTTCGGACTTTGCGGAACTCGTCTGTTCCAACTCCCTTCGCGGGAACGATCTCGATCAGGCGGCGGGCATTCTCAAAGAAGAGATGCGCCGCCTCGACTCGCTGATCGTGCGCGTGGGGGATGAGGTTCGAGTCCCCGCGGGCAGCGCCCTCGCGGTGGACCGCGGTCTTTTCGCGCAAAGGATCACCGAAGAGATCACAAAACTTCCAGGAGTGGTGGTCCATCGCGAAGAACGATCCACCCTGCCCGACGAGCCCCTCGCCATCGTCGCCACCGGTCCGCTCACTTCCGACGCTCTGGCTCAGGACATCGCCCGCTTCGTGGGCGACACCCACCTGCATTTTTACGACGCGGTCAGTCCGGTCATCGAAGCCGACAGCATCGACATGACGAAGGTCTTCCGCGCCTCGCGTTATCAGAAGGGCACCGACGATTATCTCAATTGCCCGATGGACGAGCCGGAATACCGGTCCTTCTTCACCGAACTCATGGCCGCTGAATGTTCCGAGGTGAAGGACTTCGAGAAGGAGTTCTTCTTCGAGGGGTGTCTGCCCATCGAGGTGATTGCGAGCCGCGGACCCGAGACCATGCGCTTCGGGCCGATGAAACCGGTCGGCCTGACCAACCCGCACACCGGTCGAAGGCCCTTCGCGGTCGTTCAGCTGCGCCAGGACAATCTCGCGGCCAGCCATTTCTCCATGGTCGGTTTTCAGACCCACCTCAAGTGGCCCGAACAGAAGCGTATCTTCCGAATGATCCCCGGTCTTGAGAATGCCGAGTTCATCCGCTTTGGAATGATCCACCGCAACACCTACATCAACTCGCCGAAGACCCTCCATCCCACGTTCGAAGCTCGTGCGAGGCCGGGGCTCTTCTTCGCAGGTCAGATGAGCGGTGTCGAGGGTTACGTGGAATCCGCGGCCTCGGGCCTGCTCGCCGGCATCGCCGCTTCGGCCCGGGCGCGCGGCCACGAGCCCGCGGCGTTCCCAGTCGAGACCGCGATGGGGGCTCTCGGCCGCTATATCTCCGGCAGCGACCCCAAGCACTATCAGCCGACCAATATCGCCTTCGGTCTGTTTCCCGATCTGGCGCAGACCATCCGCGACAAACGGCTCCGCCGCCGAGCGCTCTCTGAAAGGGCCCTCCTCTCGCTGGGTGCTTTCATCGATCGCGGTTTCCAGCCCTCGCCCTCGCCCGCACCACTCGTCGCCCCCGGGAGTCCTGCTTCGGCTTAGCCATGCGGGACGAGATCGATCGATTCCTGGCTTCCCTCGGGAACGAGCGCAACGCCTCTCCGCACACTTTGCGGGCCTATGCCAAGGACCTGAGCCAGCTTCAGATTTTCGCCCGGGCCCGGCTCGAACACGAGCCTGCGGTCACTGAGATCGATCTGTGGGTCCTCCGGGCCTTTTTTGCCAGCCTTCATGCCCGAAAGGCCTCGGCCACCACCGCGGGTCGGAAACTGGCCACCTTCCGCTCGTTCTTCCGTTACCTCTGCCGCGAAGGCACGCTTACCAAGAATCCGGCCCGAAGCCTTGTCGGACCTCGCAAAGACCAGCGCATTCCAACCTATCTCCAGGAGCAGGAAGCCAAGGATCTCATAACTTCTTCTGATATGAACAGTAAATCGGAAGAGAGAGATACGGCTGTCCTGGAGCTTCTCTATTCCACCGGAATGCGGTGTTCCGAAATCGTGGGCCTAGCGATGGGAGACGTCGATTCTAGCAATCGGTCCCTCCGTATTCTTGGTAAAGGAAGAAAAGAGAGATGGGTTCCGTTTGGGTATCCGGCAAATATCGCCTTATCAAGATATTTATCGACTCGGGGCACGATTTCAGCCAAGGATCCACTCTTCGCCGGAGCCCAGGGAAAACATCTTTCGGATCGAACGGTGAGGAGAATCGTGGCCAGAGGCCTTATTCGAGCCTCCATCAGGACCAAGGCGAGTACTCACACACTCCGCCACTCCTTCGCCACTCATTTGCTTCAGCGAGGCGGCGACCTCAGGTCTATTCAGGAGCTGCTGGGGCACTCCAGTCTCTCCACAACCCAGCGCTATACCCACGTGAACCCCAAGTATTTGCTTGATATATACAAGCAGACCCATCCCAAGGCCTGAAACTGTTTCCGCCATCCCACGTCTCAAACATAGAAGCCAGGGCTCATCCGGCTGATGCTGAATAGCTCTCAGATGTCTGACGAACAACTAGTCGAAGCCTTCCAGGCGGGCCATGTGGCCGCGTTCGACGAACTTGTGTCTCGCTGGCAGTCGAAGATCCGCGGGGCGGTCTGGCGGGTTCTTGGGTCGACGGAAGACGCGGCGGACATCACGCAAGAGGCTTTTCTGCGCGCCTTTCGAGGGCTCAAAGCCTTTAAGAGGGAGGCCAAGTTCTCCTCCTGGATTTACCAGATCGCCCTCAATCTTTGTCGCGACTCCCTGCGTCGTAAGAAAGGAAAGAGTTATGTCAGCCTCGACGAACCCGAGCCCCAGATCCCGGCCCTGGCCTCGAAGGGCCCCTCACCCCTCGAACTCAGCGAGGGAAACCAGATTGCAGGCCGCGTCCGCCAGGCCATCCAGAAACTCTCCGAAGACCAGCGCGAGGTGATCATCTTGAAGGAGTACGAAGGACTCACCTTCGCCGAGATTGCCGAGACTCTTGGCCTGCCAACCTCCACCGTGAAAACCCGCCTCTATCGCGGCCTCGTGGAAATGAAGCAGCATCTTGCCCGCGACGGAGTCACGAGCGCCTCGGTCATTCACGACTCCAGCGAGTCTTAGGCTCAGCCTTTCTCTCAACCACCGCAACAACCTCCTTGGATCCACTCACATGACGGCCAACCTCTCCTGCGAAGCGCTTCGCGACGACATCATCGCCCTGCTCTACGACGATGGTGATGCTGCTGAGCGCACCCGCGCCCGCGATCACCTCGCGCAGTGTGTTCCCTGTCGCGCGGAATACTCCGACCTCAAAGGTGTTCGCAAGGCCCTGGTCGGCTGGACTCTCCCCACCCCAGCACCTGTCGTCACCCTTGTCGATCGTGACCGTAAGACGAACCCCCTCAAGCTTCTTTGGGGCGGCCTTCCCACCGCCCTCGCCGCCGCCGCCGGCATTGTTCTCGGGGTCGGCGCGACCATCGCCTGGCGCGGCGCCTTCCTACCCGCAGCTCCGACACAAACCGCCAGCGCGGTGGCTTCCGCGGGTGGAGCCGGCCGCTTCGTCTCGCACGACGAACTCCAGGAGATCCTGACCTCGCAGGAGAGCCGCCATCAGAACGAGATCGCCGAGCTTCGTCAGACCCTCACTCAGGTGAGCCAGCCCGGCCTCCAAACGATTTCGGGAAGCCCCCAGAACGTTTCCAATCTCTCGCCTGCGACCCTTGAGAGGCTTCTGAAGGCCAGCGAAGAGCGCCAAGCCCGCATTTTTGAGACTCGGCTCGCGGGTTTGCGTACCGACAACGATCTGCAGCGGCAGTACGACATGGCTCAGATCGCCGCCGGCCTCGCCTACATCGATTCCCGAACCGGGGCCGACGCGGCACGCACCAGCGAACTCATGAAAAATCTGGTGCGGGTGACCGCGAAGCCTCAGGATCGCTGAGCTTTACTTCTCCGAGCGACATCATGCTGCTGGCTCTCACTCTCGCCCTTGCGACCGAGACCTCTCCGGTCGATCGCCGCACCGATCTGCAGCGCTTCTCCGCCCGGCTCGAGCAGCGCCTCGCGACCGCTTGTCGGCCCGCCGAACCGATGGTGTTTCTCGCGGGTCTTCCCGAAACGCGCTTCGTCTACCTGGACGGAGTTGGTGCCGTGTTCCTCCTTCCTCCTCGCTCCCTGCCTCCCGAACCGGCACCCAAAGCCAATCAGAGCACACCGGAAATCTCCGTCTCCGGAGCGCCGACCGGGCCTCAAGTTTTTGTCTTCAAGAGTCAAAGGCCAAGCGACCTGACCGACCTGGAAGCGCGGATCCGCGAAACCCGCAAAGAGGCCGAGCGGATGCGGGCTCAGGCGGATGCCGACTTCGCGGCCGCCGAACGCGCCCTGATGGCTGAACTGCGGCCCGGCCTTTCCGAATCCGCGGCGGCTGCCAACTTTCCCCTTCCGTGGACCTTTTTCCTGGAAGACGCGGCCGATGACACCCGGCTTCCGGAGCAGGTCGAGAAAGACGTGCGCCACGCCCTCATAACCACCATCCTCGAAGACTCCAGCGTGCTGAAGTCGCTACAGCCAGGAGATATGGTCACCGTCTCGGTTGAGCTGGTCACGCGAGCTCAGCCCTGGGTTCGCGCCAAACCCGCTCGCACCTTGATTATTCGGGCTCGGAAGGACGACCTCGATTCCTTCACCGCAGGAAAGCTCAGCAAAGACGATCTTCTGAAGCGGATTCAGACGAAGGCTTACTGAGCCGGTCGCGGTGATCGAAGCAAAGCCGCGAGGGTGACGAGGCCGATGGATCCATCGGTAGCGGCGAAGAGAAGAAACGCCGTGGGTGATCCGCGCAGGAAGTGATCGCCGACAAACAGGGCCGCCCCCACGAGCTTGACGAAGACGCCGGCCACCCACAAGTAGCCACGACGCGACTCCACTTCCTGGGCACACCAGAAGTAGCCGAGGGCGAGGGTCAGCGTGAAAAGCCCGTTCAGCTGCGCGTTCAACACCGGCACCGGCGGAGGCGCCCCGAACAGCCTCGCGGTCAGCTCCGGGGCCAGAAGCATGGGGGCGGACAGGGCCAGATCGTAGAGTCCCCCAAAGATAGCGAGCGTCCGGAGGGAAGGAAAACCCATCGCCTCTTTATACTATCGCCCCGCCATGCGCCGCCAGACTTCTCCCGGACTCCCCTTACTGGCCGCCCTGGCCGTCCTCGCCGCTCAAAGTGCCTGCGGCAAAAGGGCGGATCCGCTCGCTCCGTGGGTGAAAACTCCCGCGGCGCCGAGCGCCTTAGAGGTCACCCAGATCGGCGAGGAGCTCGAGATCCGCGTTATGGCGCCTCGCACCACCACCGAGAACCGCACCTTGCCCGTCATCACCCTCGAATGGCTCGCCGGTCCGCCGCTGGGCGAGTTCGAGAAAGGCGTCACCTCGCTTCTTCGTGAGGAAGTGGCTCCTGGCGAACTGCGCATAAAGCGATTCCCCCGCTCGCTTACCGAGCTCCGCTACTCGGTTCGCGCCGCCGACGGCCGAGCACGTTCCGCCCTGGCGCCTCCTGTTCTTCTCAAGCCCACCCCCGCTCCCGCTGGCCCAACGGGGCTCGTCGCCACGAACACCGCGGCCGGAGTCGATCTCCAATGGACGAACCCGCCTGGAGCCGAGCCCTGGCCCCCGCCTCCAACACCGACCCCCAAACCCGGGATCGGAGCTGCTCTGGCGCCCTTGCCTCCTGGAGCGCCAGTGCCGTCCCCCGCCCCCGAGCCGGCTCCCACGCCCACGCCCACGCCGACTCCTGTCCCCGCGGCGTCGCCGAGCGATCCTGTTCCCGGCGCCCCTGCGGTTCCTCCGGGCGTCCCCGGGGCCTCACCCTCCCCCTCTGCGACACCCGCGCCCACGCCTCCGACGGGTATCAGAATCTTCCGAACCGATGGCCTGCCCCGTCTGGCGCGTGAGCCCCTGCAAGCTTCCTCGTGGCTGGACAGCAGCGTCGTGCCAGGCACCACCGCGTGCTATGCGCTACGCTACGTCGCGTCCTTCAAGCCGATGGTTGAAAGCGCCGAGACCGTACCCGTTTGCGTCGAGATCAAGGACCTGGTGCCGCCCGCTCCGCCCGCCCGTCTCCTTGGCGACGTCGGCGCCACCTTTGTCGAACTCTCCTGGCTCCCCTCTCCTTCGGCGGACACCGCCTTCTACCGCCTGTATCGCACCACCGGCACCGAGCCTCGAGCCCTGGTCGTTCAGACCGAGGGCTTGCTGCTGCGCGTGCGTGACAACAACATGACCCGCGGGCCCCGCACCTACGAAGTCGTGGCGGTCGACAAGGGCGAGAACGAGAGCGCTCCAGGCCCCGTCCTGCGGATCGTGGTTCCCTGACCAGGGCCCAAAGCAAAAGGTGCCTTGCCCTGAGCCGAGGCGATATCATCGACGGCAGCAAGCCCATGCCTCTCTACGAATACCGATGCACCCGTTGCGCGCGACCCTTCGAACGGTACGCGCGCACCTTCAACGACCAGCCCGATTGCCCCGCGTGCGGGGCCACCGATGTCACCCGCCTACTCTCCACCTTCGCGGTCTCAACGGGTGGCGCGGCCCGCGCGGAAAGCCCGGCCCCCATGGGTGGCTGCGGCGTCGGCCCTCCTTGTGGCGCCGCGCAGTGCGGTCGTCTCCCAAACTAGCCGGGTGAACATGACCGAAGCGCGCCCGGCGGATCCCGGCGAAGGCCGGGATCCACTCACCCAAATCCGCCCGGTACGAGAACGATGACCGATCGAGTCGCAGTTCTTCGGGACAAGGTCCGCCGCGCCGAGGAAGGCGGAGGACCCGAACGCCGCGAGCGTCAGCACCGCGAAGGGCGTCTCACCGCCCGCGAGCGCGTCGAGATCCTCCTCGACGAGGGGTCGCTTGAAGAACTCGACAAACTCGTGGAGCACCGCTGCACTGATTTCGGGATGGCGGAACAGAAGATCCCCGGCGATGGCGTCATTTCCGGCTTCGGGCGGATCGAAGGTCGCCTCGTTTTTGTCTTTGCTCAGGACTTCACGGTATTTGGCGGCAGCCTCTCCGAAACCAACGCCCTCAAGATCTGCAAGGTCATGGACCTGGCCATGAAGATGGGCGCTCCCGTCATCGGCCTCAACGACTCTGGCGGTGCTCGGATTCAAGAAGGCGTCGCCTCCCTCGGCGGCTACGCCGACATCTTCCTTCGCAACACTCTTGCTTCCGGAGTGATTCCCCAGATCTCCGCGATCCTCGGCCCTTGCGCGGGCGGCGCCGTCTATTCGCCGGCCATCACCGACTTCAATCTGATGGTGAAGGACACGTCGTACATGTTCGTCACCGGTCCCGATGTCATCAAGACTGTCACCCACGAAGAGGTGTCCAAGGAAGACCTCGGGGGGGCCATGACTCACAACGCCCGTTCAGGCGTCGCGCACTTCGCGGCCGACGATGACCGCGCCTGCCTGCTGCTGATCCGCGACCTGATGTCGTACCTGCCCTCGAACAATCTCGAAGAGCCTCCAATCCACGCCACCTCTGATCCCAGTGACCGGGAGGATCCGATCCTCGAAACTCTGATCCCCGAGGATCCGAGCAAGCCGTACGACATGAAGAAGCTCATCACCGCGGTGGTCGACGAGGGGCGCTTCCTCGAAGTGCACGAGCACTACGCCGCGAACATCGTCGTGGGTTTCGCGCGCTTCGCGGGGAAAAGCGTCGGCATCGTGGCCAATCAGCCCGCAGTCCTCGCCGGTTGTCTCGATATCGACGCTTCGGTCAAGGCCGCGCGCTTCGTCCGCTTCTGCGATGCCTTCAACATCCCCCTCGTCACGTTCGAAGATGTTCCCGGCTTCCTGCCTGGCACCTCCCAGGAGTACGGAGGCATCATCCGCCACGGCGCCAAACTCCTCTACGCGTACGCCGAGGCCACCGTGCCAAAGATCACCGTGATCACCCGCAAGGCCTACGGTGGTGCTTACTGTGTCATGTCGTCCAAGCATCTTCGAACGGACCTGAACCTCGCCTATCCGATGGCGGAGATAGCGGTCATGGGACCCGAGGGGGCGGTGAATGTCCTCTACCGCCGCGAACTCGCGGCGGCCGAAGATGCGGTGGCCATGCGCCTCGCCAAAGTTCAGGAGTTCAAGGAAAAGTTCGCGAATCCCTACGTGGCCGCCGATCGGGGCTTCATCGACGACGTCATCGAGCCCCGGCAGACGAGACGCCGCATCATCGCGGGCCTCGAAATGACCAAAACGAAGCGCGACAAAAACCCGCCCAAGAAGCACGGGAACATACCGCTGTAGTTGAGTCGGGGAGCCGCAGGATGCGAACGAACTTCCATGCCCAGCTCAGCCACCGGTATCCAACGGTCGCTGAGGGAGGTCCGTACGGAAACGCGGTCGAGCGCGCAGCCTGGCCCTGGGCCAAGCGACCGCACCCCCAGGCCAGGCTGGCGCGCTGGCCCGCGCTGCGGCTCGCTTGAGGGCTATGGCTGCGGGAGCTCATAGTCGAGCGCGGGTTCGGCTTCTATGCACGGTTCGGGGTTGCGGGGAAACACTGGAGCCCGGCGCGACGCGCTGGCAGTGCGCTCGAAATCATTCCTTCGACGTCCACCGATCCGGCGCGCTGAACCTGCTTCAGCCTCAGGACCGACGATCGAAAAACCCGGGCGATTCGCGCGAGGCGGCCCAGGCGAGGCGCCGACTGGCGAAGAGCGGCCACGCCGATTCGGTGTTTAGAGCCTTCCATCACGCCCTTCAATCAAGGCCTCAGGAGGCTTCCGCCTCGGTCCTGGATGTTGGTTGCGGCGAAGGGGCCTTTCTCCGCTCCTTAGGCGGCGTCCCGCACCTTGAGCGCCACGGCATCGACATCTCGCCGCCCTCCATCCAACTTGCAGCGAAGGCGTTGCCAGACGCACTCTTCGTGGTGGGCAATGCCGATCGCCTCCTGCCCTACGTCGATCATTCCTTCGACTTCGTCACCTCCATCGACGCTCGGCTCCACGTCTCGGAGTTCGAGCGTGTGCTTCGACCGGACGGGCTCATCCTCATCGCGGTCCCGGGTCCCGACGACCTGATCGAGCTTCGCGAGCAGGTTCAAGGAGCCCCGATCGAAAAGGCCCGCACCTCGCGAATCGAGCGGGAAATGGAGTTGGCCTTCACGTTAACGGATCGCACGACGATCCGCGACGCGAGGAGATTCGAGCCCGCCAGGCTCCGCGACCTCCTAACTGCCACCTACCGCGGCTTCCGGCACAGCGAGGGCCACGCGGTCTCCGCCCTCGAAGCCATGAACGTCACCCTCAGTCATGAGGTCCTCGCTTTCGAACGCCGCTGATTCATCGTCAGATCGTCGCCATGTAAAGGGACTGGCATTCTAGGCGCTCAGTTTCTCCGGGTGTCTAACCAGCGAAATTTCGCAGGCGCTCTTGCGGGACGACGAGGCGGGGGCCATCAAGTCTGTGATGGAGTTCGCCGGTTCGGCCCGGTGCGCGCGACGGATGTACCTCTCGCTTGACGGGTTCAGTATGTCTACCAGCGACTTGATCGAAAGCATCAAGGTTCTCCCGCCGCAAGAACTCGCGGCGGTCGAGGCTTATGTCCGTGCTCTGCCTGGTGCGGCCGAAAACGCGCCGAGATCTATTCCGGATCCGCTGGCCGCAAGGATTGTCGCCCGTCGAGAACGTCTACGCGGGAAGTTCGGAGAGTTCTCCGTCCGCGACGACATTCGCGTGCTTCGCGAAGACGACCCACGGTAGGGTCGAAGCGTGAGGTTCGTCCTCGACGCCAACGTGGTTGGGGACTGGTTCTTGCCAGGGCAAATGCGAAACGCCTTCCTCGCGCTCGGAAGCGTCACTCTCGCCACGGATCTGCAGCTCTAAAGGATCGGTCGTTCGTCGGAGCCTCCCATCGTCGATCGCGCCGAACTGGGTCTTGGTGCCCTTGCGACCACGACTCGCGAGCGCGCCGCCTTGCCTTGGGGCACGGAGCAGCCCCACAAGTGCCACAATCAAGCCCCTTTCAACGCAGAGCCGCCTCCAGTGCAGTCGCAGCGTCCGTCTTCTCGTCCCGATACTTCACGATGATCGCGGTGGTGACGTGCAAACCGCGCGCCTCCGCGAAGCCGCCTCTCGCCGGACGCGATCCCGGCACCACCACCGCCCCCTCCGGAACCTCTCGCACCCACTCGCACTCGTGCACCAGATCGTGGATCACCGTTGACGCCGTGAGCACCACGCCGCTTGCGAGCACCGCGCGCCGCCGCACCCGCACGCCTTCGAATATCCCCACGAGAGCACCGACGAAAGCGTCATCCTCCACGATCACCGGACGCGCGCCGGCCGGTTCCAGCACACCGCCGATTTGAGCTGCCGCGGAAAGATGGACCCTCTTGCCGATCTGGGCGCAGGAACCGACGAGCGCATGGGAATCCACCATGGTCCCCTCATCCACAAAAGCACCCAAGTTGATGAAGGCCGGCGGCATTACCGTGACCCCGGCGCCGAGGAACGATCCGCGGCGAATACTCGAACCACCGGGGACCATTCGCACCGCAGCCTCCAGCCTCAGCACGCGCGGAGGAAATGCGCTCTTATCCATGAAGGGAAAGCCGGGCCCTGGCCACTCGACCATCTTCGTGGCGCGAAAGCCCGCGAGAATGGCCTGTTTGACCCAGGAGTTGACGCGCCAATCGGAGGCGCCGTCCGGTTCCGCGGAGCGAATCGTGCCCGCTTCCAGCCCGTTCAGCAGAGCCTCGTGGGCTTCTGCCCAACCCGGGTCGGCCGCAGCCTCCGCGGGCGGGCGGTCGTAGAAAGCGCGGAGGGCTTCGATCTGCACCGCCGACTCAGTACTCAATGCCGGCAAGCACCAGAGCATCTTTGATGCGGGCCCTCGTGGCCTCGGCCGCGGGTACGAGCGGCAACCGAACGGAGTCACCGCCGAAGCCCATCATCTGGAGCCCGGCCTTAAGAGGGATGGGGTTGCTCTCCGCGAAGAGGGCGTCGATCAGCGGAAGCAGCCGGTTGTTGAGCTTGACCGCCTCGTCGCGCCGCCCGGCTCGCGCCGCATCGACCAGCTGCTTCGTCTCTCGAGGCGCCATGTTCCCAAGCACCGAGACCAGCCCCTCGGCCCCGACCGCGATCGAGGCCAGGGCGAGATTGTCGTCGCCTGCGAGCAGCGTCTTGCCCGCAGGCAGCGTACGCGCCACTTCGCCGATCTGAGCCACATTGCCGCTCGACTCCTTCACCGCCACCACCTGTTCGTTTTGCCACAGGAGTTGCAGCGCGGCGGGGGTGAGATTAAGACCGGTGCGTCCGGGTACGTTGTACACAATAAAGGGAAGGCCTGGAGCCGCGTCGGCGGCGGCGCGGAAGTGGGCCACGAGACCTTCCGGCGTCGGCTTGTTGTAGAAGGGCGTCACGATCAGAGCCCCATGGGCGCCCAGTTCGTGGGCTCGTTTCGTCCAGGCCACGGTCTGACGTGTCGAGTTGTGTCCGGTGCCCGCCACCACCTTTTTTCCGCGGGCCTCTTCGAGACAGGCGGCGATCAATGGATTACGCTCGCTCTCGGCGATGGTCGCGGCCTCGCCGGTGGAGCCCAGGACCACGAGAACATCGGCGCCACCCTCGGCCACGTGCTTCACGAGCGCACGAAACGCCTTCATGTCGACGTCGCCGGACGAGGTGAAGGGCGTGGCCAGGGCCACGGAAAGTCCGCGGAAATCGGCGGTTTGGGGAGTCATGGTCTCACCTCTTGGAATAGGGAATCGAGGGTTTCCTCGGAAAACTGGTCCATCGTGAAAACGCCCTTGCGGCCGCGCACCCACGACGACACGCGCAGCGCGCCATCGGCATAAGCCATAGCGGAGCGGGAGGCGTGATGAAGCTCGAGGGTCTCGTCCGGAGCGTCGATGCCCACGATGTGACTGCTGTAGGTGTGCCCGGCCCGGATCGAGGAAACACTCAGCTGGTGCTCCTTCAATTCGCCGGGGCCCTGCAGCGTCCATTCCGACTTCCGCGGGCAACCCTTCATGATGGTCTTTGCGAGGAGTTTCGCGGTGCCCGACGGTGCATCCTTCTTGCGGGCGTGATGGTGCTCGACGATGTAGGGGTCGCGGCCGGGGTCGAGGGCCGCGAACCGCGCCATCACCAGCGACAGGCGGGCATAAAGGGCTACGGAAAGCGAGAAGTTCGGTGCAACCACCACACCAATACGCTCAGCCACGCGCGCCTTCAGATCAGGGATCGACCAGCCCGTGGTGCCGATGACGAGATCGGTCGAGGTGTCGAGCGCCCATTGAACATGAGCCTCGGCCAAAGCACCGGTGGAAGCGTCGATCGCGACCTCGACACCGACCGGGCTCGGCGGATTCTCGTTCCGGCCCAACTGCCAGACGATGCGATCGCTACCGAGAGACGCAATCGCCGAACCGAGGCGTCCTCGCCCGAACATACCGATCTTCATCGCGCCTCTCCATTCGCCGCGAAGAGCGCCCGATGGAGCAGACGCACCGCCGCGGCTTCGTCCTTGCCTTCGACCACCAGGCTCAGGTTGATCTCGTTGCTGCCCATCGAGATCATTTCGACGTTGATCGTCGAGATCGCCCCGAAAACGCGGGCCGCGAGTCCGGGAGTGTGTTTCAATCTCTCTCCCACCAGAGCCACCAGGGCGCGCTTGGAAGCCACACTCACATGGGCGAAAGCACTCAGCTCCTTGCGGATGGCGTCGATCGGCGCGCTGGCCTCCACCGTGAGCGACACGCTGACCTCCGCGGTAGCCACCACGTCGACTGAGACCCCGAGTCGTCCGAACACCTCGAAGATCCGGCCCAGAAAACCGCTCTGCGCCAGCATGCGCGTGCTTTCGATGGTGATCACTTCGATCGGACTGCGACTGGCGATCGCGGTCGCCGGTCGCGGTGACCCTGTTCCGCCCTGGGCGGTGATCGTGCTGAACCGGCCTTCGGGTCGCATGGTGTGGCGCACCGTCACGGGAATGTTCGCCTCCACCGCGGGCTGGATGGTCGCAGGGTGCAGTACTTTCGCGCCAAAGGCCGCAAGCTCGGCGGCCTCGCGGAAACTGAGCTCCAGAATCGGTGTCGCCTCCTTCACCATGCGGGGATCGGCGGTGAGAATCCCCTCGACGTCGGTCCAGATCTGAACCTCGGTAGCGCCGATGGCCGCACCGAGGAGGGATGCCGAGTAGTCGCTGCCACCTCGGCCCAGTGTGGTGGTGATGCCCTCTTTCGTCGAGCCGATGTAGCCCTGGGTCACCACGATCCGCCCCTCGCCCATGAGGGGTGTGAGTTCAGTGCGCACCAGGGACTTGATGTCGTTCGTCTGGGGTTCGGCCTCACCGAAGCGGCTATCCGTCCGCATGACCCGTCGCACGTCGAGCCACGAGGTGGGGGTCCCGTGCGAGTGAAGATATGCGGCCAGGATCTGGGAGCTGAGCAATTCTCCGTACGAAACGATGGCGTCCCGACTTCGCGCCGAGAGTTCACGCAACAAGGCGACCCCGCGAAGCAGCATGTCGATCTGGGTCGACAGCGCCACCACGAACTGCTGCAGATCCACCGGCGCCTCGCCCTTCCAAAGCTCCCCGCAGGTTTTCTGGTGCCGGGCCACGATTTCCCCCAGTGCGTTCAGGGCCGCCTGGGTCTCGCCTCGTTCCGCAGCCTGCGCCGCCGCGAAAAGAGCATCGGTGGTCTTGCCCATGGCCGAGACCACCACCACCGGTGATTTCGGACTTGCGGCCTTCACGATGTCGGCCACGCGAAGCACGCAGGCGGCGTCCGCGACGCTGCTTCCTCCGAACTTCAGTACCAGGCTCATCCGAGATACCCAAGCGAGTGCGCGAGCTCGGCGTTCAGCACGGAGGCGCCGGCCGCCCCGCGTTCGGTGTTGTGACCGAGCAGGGCAAACTTGATGCCGAGCAAGGGGCACGCGCGGACCCGGCCGACGTGGACACTCATGCC
>Ga0163144_10008090_pt1 | contig 22833 bp, 18 predicted proteins | sample OliLak19BULKMAT1_FD_123175 | JGI IMG/M metagenome (GOLD analysis project Ga0163144, IMG submission 123175) | Freshwater microbial mat bacterial communities from Lake Vanda, McMurdo Dry Valleys, Antarctica - Oligotrophic Lake LV.19.BULKMAT1 | ecosystem: Environmental > Aquatic > Freshwater >...
GAAACATCTGACAATTGCCGCGGATAGGCGGAAAAGACGGAAGCCAGGGAGTTGTCAGGCCGGAGAAGGGCGAGGTAACCGCCGTCCCGGTTCAAGCGGAAATTGGTATGGAGATTGGTCCTGGCATCGGTCCGGTTTTTGCCCGAGGCAAAAATCACTTTAAATCCTCCGGGCGGAACGGGCAGATCAGGAAAGGTCCAAACAGTCAGGCGGCGGGCGTCGTCGGTGAGCTTCCAGCCTGCGAGTGAATTCGTGGATTTTCCGCCGTTATGGATTTCGATCCAGTCGCTGTTTTCCCCGTCTTCATCGGCAATTCCTGAGGAATTGGCCGACATGAATTCGGAGATGATAAAATTTGCCCGGAGCGGTTGTGCTGTTCCGAAGGCCAACAGAAGAGTTGAGGCGAGGAGTGAAACAATGCGGAAGTGCAATAAATTCATGCTCGATATTTAAAAGTGCTGCGCCGGAAAAACATCGCCAGAAGGTAGCATATCTTTGATTCCTGGTAAGGGTTCGTTCAAATAATAATTATCAACGAAGACGGAACCTTCACCGGAGCGTGTAGGAAGCGGTCGGGTGCGATTAAAGTCCACTGAGCTGAGGTTTGGAGTTCCCGCTTTAGCCGGCTTTAGCCGGTGGAACTGGAATGGTCAAAGGCATCTAAAGTAATAAGTCGAGTGGCTGGTATAAGATTTGCCGCCTGAAGGCGGGAATCCGTACACGGGGGAAGCGCGGAGAGCACTGAGCACTCCGCCGCATGTGATGAAGCCGGGCGCGTTTTGAATCGTTCGAGAGCTTCCCAATGGGGGTGGCAAAACGGTGTTTCCGCTTTGCACTGCCACCACGGTCAAAAGAGGACGCGGGTTTATCGAATCAAACCGGCTCGTTGTTGTTGGCGAGCTCTGTTGTCTTTTTTCGATTTCGATGCCAGCGACGGATGCCGGAAGCCGTGATGCCTAGCGCGGCGGCAATCCCCACGATGGAACCGGAGGTCAGTTCGGGCACCACGCTTGTCCCGGAAGTCTTGACATTGTCGAAGGAAAGATGCCCCTTGTTTTCCTCGGCATTCCATCCGTAGAACCGGAATTCCGCCACGGATCCGTTGCCGAAGGTGATGTCGTTAAAATTCCAGGTGACCAACTCTCCGGGAAGTTTGGTCGGGCTGTAATCGTAATATCCTTGTGATTTTCCATCGAGTAAAAGCTCCATGGCGGCGTTCTTAGGGCCTTTGCTGCTCTCCCGTTTGACATCAAAACTGATGTCGGTGAGCGTCACGGTGCCGTTCAGCCAGGAGGTCACGGTGAATCCGACATACTTTGTGGAGTCATTGGCTATCGTCGTGGCCCAGTCGGTGCTGTCCCAGACGTGCGGACCGCTGGTGTCGGCCACCAGGTTGACCCGCTGAAACTCACTATAGGTCGCACCTGTTGGGGCGACGGTTACATTGGGATTGGGCACTCCGGTGCTTTTGTCGAATTCGTAAATTGCGAGTTGTCCGGAGGCTTCCTGGACCACGAGAAGCACAACGGCGCTGGTCAGAACCGCCAACCGGACCATTTTGCCCTTGTTGAATTTGATTTGAACTTTGTGGGTTGCGAATGCTTCAGGCGTTTTCATCGTGTTGTTGGGTGGGGATCAATAAGAATAGGAGGTCGAGCTGATTTCTTTCCAGGAATTGATTTTATATCCGTCGGCCAGACCGGTTTTTCCCAGGGCTTCGTCGTAGTGAAAACTAAAGTGACCGTTCATTTTCACGTCTTTCACCACGACAGAACCGACCACGTCATACTGGTCGGAGCCGCCGCCGCCCGCCTTGTATGTGGCTTCCGGGGCATAAATGGTTCCGGTGAAGGAAGCGTTGCCTCCAAAATCGATGTCGGTGCAGGTGTCCAATCCCCAGATGGCGCATTTTGTTGAATCGACGTTGGCATTGACGATGCCATTTCCGCCCAGGTGCAGTGCGCCGCCGACGTAGAGGTTGAGGCTTCCCCCGACTGCGATCTTGAGTCCATCCTTACCCGTGAATTTAACATCGCCGATGACATAGATGTTCACATTGCCCTTGATCAACGCCAGTTTGTTCAGATCGGTCCAGGAGGTGAACTGATAGTTGCCTTCCTCAAAAATCGCATCGTAATTATCAGTGGAGCTGGAGACGATGTTGGTGGAACTGGTGGCGACATAAGTGAAACTGGTGTGATACCAGTTGGTGGTGCAGACAGTATCCCCTTTGATCTTTTCGCAAATATTGGTGGCCACCACAGGATACGCTGTTCCGGTGGGATAAACGGCGGAGAGCGTAGTTTTGTTGGTGGCGATTGCAGAGTAACCCGAGGGAACTGTGAGGGCACCGGCGATGGTGTTGCTGGTGGTGATGGTGTTGGTATCAAAAAGCGTCAAGTTTCCACCTGCTGGCATGGTGGTAAAAACAACGTCACCGGATTTAAAAGGAGGTTGAACCTTGCTGAAGGAGTAGTTCATGGTGTTGAGATAGTGGCCCGGTTGGATTCCTGTGTTGCTGGCCAACCACGCAGCATCGCCAACCGAACCACCACTCACCGTCCCGCTGGGGCCCGTGTTCACGGTTCCGTAAATTTTTCCGCCGCCCATCACAATATTGCCGGAATTGGCACCGACCGATCCGCCATCTTTTTTCTTGGCCGGGTCGTATCTTCGATTGCTGCTGTAGGTCGGATCTGTGGAGTCAAAACTGTCCGAGAAAATATTTCCGTTCCAGGAAATCCCGTCCTTGGAGACCATTCCGGAGGGAAACATCGAGTCTGCAAGCGCGGTCACCATCACGCTTCTTTTAGTGTATGCGGTCCGGGTGGAAGCGTTGTCTATGGTGGCCAGCGCATTCGGACCGGAGGGCCAGCCGGAAAGCCGGGTGGGCACATACCCGGTGGCGACGATCACCGGGATCAGCGGAACAGATGCGACATTCGAGATTGTGACGGAGTAATAACAGTCTCCAAGATACCGGGTGATGGTATAGACCTTGGTGCCGCTTTCGACCCACCCGTCACGGTTCAAGTTTTCCAGGCCGTTGTGATTGATATGAGCCATGGCATCCTCAATGCCCGCCTCGACTATCGCCATGCATTTGTTCCATGCCATGGATGCAACCGTGGTCCGGTTTTGCGAACTCATCATTCTCAGGTAGGCCGCCAAGGCGAAACCTATGAGGGCGGTGGTGACAAGAGTGACCAGCAGAAGGGTGCTGCCCGAAGTGGACGCGCGAGGAGATGTGATTTTCATAACAAGTTACATAAAATGGAAAGCGCGGGTGGCTGCTCGCCACCCACCGTCGCGGTGCAATGCACGTCGGTTGCCTCCATTCGCATTTTGTTTAGCATTCAGTCAGCCAACTCGTTACGGCCTTTTGAAAAACTCCGCCAAAACTGTGAGATGGTTCGGTGTGTGATGAAGGAAACCTCTTAAAAAATGGCTCTTATAAGCAGGTTTTCAAAAATGAATTTGGTTTGGAGAGTTTTTAAAAATAAAAAAGAACTTCCTTTGAAGAATGAGAAATATCCTGTCATCACCTGCCCACGGGTGAATACACCCGGCTGATCTGGGTCATTAACCCCGGCCCGCTCGTGGAATTCCGCAAACCTGAATTCCCACATGAGGCCTGGCAAGCACCTCGACAGACCGGATGTCCGGGCTTTCACGAGGGTGTGATTAAAACTGGGTGAGGCCTACAAGGAGCGCGGGTCTGTGACCTCTGTGACCATCTCATCCACTTTTAATCACGCCCCTTTCACGCCTTTCACGATGCTGCTTCCCTCATTGCTGTTTGATCTGCGGTGTCTTATATAAAGTGCGTTCGTTCACAGGCTGTTATGGTTTTAATTGTGTTGCGGAAATTTATGGACCTAAAATTTTTTTCCAGTATCGGATTGGCCCTCCTCGTGGGATGTTCCAATTCAGATACAAAAAAGCATTCCAACTCACCCGTGGCGGTTTCTCCCGGCTCCCGTGTCATGACCAATCCTTCATTCTCAGAACTTTCCGTCCGTGCTCAAAAATTTAATTCTGTCCTGACCATCCCAAAATGGGAGGAAACAGGCGAAGCTCTCAAACAAAGCGTTCAACAGGCGATCCGGACCGCCAACGCCTCGCTGGATGCCGTGGGCAAATTGCCCGCAGCTTCTGTGGATTTTAACAACACCATCAAGGCGCTGGACGACCTCGGTTACCAAGCCGGCTTGGTCGCCAACCGTGTTTCGTTGATCAAGGAAACCCACACCAACGCGCCGATGCGCGAAGCTGCGACCGAGAGCATCAAGGAAATCCAGGACTGGGCTGTGGGCCTTGATTACCGCGAAGACGTTTACCGCGCGGTGAAGGCTTACGCCGCGAAAAATCCCGTGCTCGAAGGCGAGGAGAAAAAAATGCTGGAAGAGGTGCTCCGCGATTATCGCCGCGCCGGACTGGAACTGCCGAAGGAACAGCGCCAGGAAGTGGAGCGGTTGCGCAAGGAGCTGGCCCGCATCTGCACCGATTTTGACACCCACATCAACGAGGCAAAAACGCCGGTGAAATTTTCCAGGGCTGATCTCCTGGGTGTTCCGGAAAGTTTCCTGGACCAGAAAGCGATCAAGACTGGCTCGGATGAATACACCGTGATGGCCAACGTCACCTTTCAGTTCGTCACGGTCATGGACAACGCGAAAAATGAGGAGACGCGGAATCGGCTGCAATTTGCCCACGACACCCTCGCGAAGGAAAAAAATATCCCGTTGCTGAAGGAGATCATCCGGCTCCGGCAGGAGATCGCCGCGAAACTTGGATACAAGTCTTGGGCTGATTTTCAGATTGAGCCGAAAATGGCCAAAAACGGTAAGACGGCCATTCAGTTTCTCGAAGATTTGAAAACAGGTCTGCAGGTCAAGTTTGACGCGGAGGTTGCGGAGTTTCAACAGTTGAAAGCCAAGGATACTGGCAATCCCTCGGCAAAAATCGAGTTGTGGGACTGGCGTTATTACAGCAACCAGTTGAAGAAGGAAAAGTACACCGTCGATTCCGAACAGCTCAGAAAATATTTCCAGTTCGAAAAAGTTCTCGCGGGAATGTTTTCCATTTTTGAAAATATTTTTGGAATCCAGATCCGGGAGATGGACGCACCGCAAAAGTGGATCGAGGACTTAAAACTTTATAGCGTGGTGGACACCAAGACCGGCGAACCGCTCGGTTTGTTTTACATGGATAATTTTCCACGCGACGGAAAATACAACCATTTCGCCCAGTTCGGGATCGTCGAAGGAAAACTCCTGGAATCTGGAAAATATCAGCGTCCGACCGTGGCCTTGATCTGCAACTTTCCACCGCCCGAGAAGGACAAACCGTCGCTTCTGGCTCACCGCGATGTGGAAACCCTTTTCCACGAGTTTGGCCATGCGCTGCATTCCATCCTGACCCGGGCGAAATACTCGCGATTCGCCGGCACCAGCGTTCCGCGCGACTTTGTGGAGGCACCTTCACAGATGCTGGAAAACTGGGTCTGGGACAAGAAGGTGCTGGACAGCTTCGCTTCGCATTATCAAAATCCCGCGCAGAAAATCCCCAAGGAAATCATCGAAAAAATGGAAGCGGCCAAACTTGGAACAGTGGGAACGTTTTACCGGCGGCAGCTCTGTTTTGGACTGCTTGATTTGAAGCTGCATAGTGATCCGGAAGCCGCAAAAGACCCTGTCAAATTATCCAACCAGGTCATCGGCGATGTGTTTTTTCCGGTCCAGCCTGACACGGCGTTTGTGGCTTACTTCGGCCATCTGACCGGATATGACGCGGGATATTATGGTTACGCCTGGGCGGATGCCATCGCCGCCGATATGGCCACTGTTTTTGAAAAATCCAAGGATGGCTATTACGACGCCGAGGCCGGAAGACGGTTGCGGAAAGAAATTTACGAACCGGGCGGTTCCCGCGATGTGAACATTTCAATCGGAAAATTTCTCGGCAGAGAGCGGTCGATCGAGCCGTTTCTAAAGACACTGGGCATCGAGAAAAAACCCGCCTCGAAAAACTGAATTTGACACGCGCCCCGGCTGACAAGATGCGTTTTTATTACTCCACCATTTTTCTGTTCCCGTTGTTCGCAGCGCTGCTTTGCGGGTGCGAAAAAAGGGTGACCCGGGTTGAAGACGGCGACCGCCGTCAGATTCTGCACTGGGGCAACGGGGCCGAACCGGAAGATCTCGATCCCCACACATCCAAGGGGGAGATTGAACATAACATCCAGCTGGCGCTGTTCGAGGGTTTGGTGGCGGAGGAACCGCGGACCGCGAGCCCGACAAATGGTGTGGCCGAGCGCTGGGTGGTTTCAGAGGACAAGAAGCTCTGGACCTTTTACTTGAGGAAAAACGCCCGGTGGTCCAACGGGGATCCTGTGACCGCCCGCGATTTTATTGATTCCTGGCAGCGAAACCTGACCCCGTCGCTGGCTTCCCAGTACGCTTACATGCTCCATGTGGTCAAGAATGCCAAGGCCTTCAACGAAGGGACCCTGACCAATTTCAGCGAGGTGGGATTCAAGCTTATCGACGACCACACCCTCCAGATCCAGCTCGAAAGTCCGACCCCATATTTTCTATCGCTGATCCTTCACACCTCCTGGTATCCGGTGCATCTGCCGACCCTGAGAAAACATGGGCGGGTGGATGACCGCAGGAATCGCTGGACCCGCCCGGAAAACTTTGTCGGCAACGGCGCATTTAATCTTAAGGAGTGGAGGATGGGCTCTCACATCCTGGTGGAGAAGAGCCCGACCTACTGGGACGCCGCCAATGTCAAATTGAACAAGATTTATTTTTACGCCAATGAAAGCATGGACAGCGAAGAAAAGATGTTCAGAGGCGGACAGATTCATCTCTTCAAAGAATGTCCCCAGGCCAAGATTGATTTTTACCGGAAGAACAAACCTCATTTGATCAATATCGCCCCGATCCTTTCGACCTATTTCTACCGGATCAACGTGACCCGGCCGCCAATGAACGACAAACGGGTCCGCCGGGCCATGGCGATGGCCATTGACCGGACGGCGATCGTGGAAAAAGTGACGCGTGGAGGGCAGATGCCGGCTTACAACCTGACGCCGCCGGACACCGCAGGATACAATTGCGAAGCCAAACTGGTGGAGGACATCGAAGCAGCCCGCAAACTGCTGGCGGAGGCCGGTTATCCCAACGGGGAGAATTTTCCCAAGGTGGAGATTCTCTTCAACACACTGGAAAGCCACCGGGCCATTGCCGAGGCGTTGCAGGAGATGTGGCGGAAAAACCTCAACATCAATGTGACCTTGCGAAACGAGGAGTGGAAGGTCTATCTCAGCTCAATGCAGCAGCTCGATTATTTTATTTCGCGTGCCGGATGGGGAGGGGACTATGATGATCCGAACACCTTCATGGACATGTTTGTCACCGGTGGTGGAAACAACGAGACCGGATGGTCCAGTAAAAAATACGATAACCTGATCGCGCAGGCCGGCATGATCGCCGACCCTGTAAAACGTTTTGCCCTCTTCCAGGAAGCGGAGAAACATTTGATGGAAGAGATGCCGATCATCCCGATCTATTTTTACACCCGGCCCCGGCTGATCAGGCCGAGCGTGAAAGGATTTTATCCAAACCTTCTCGATCACCATCCTTACAAATACATTTACTTGGTTCCGGAAGATTCAACCCGTTGACGCATGGGCCGATTTATTCTCAGACGCCTGTTGGAAATGATCCCGGTTCTCCTGGTGGTGAGCGCCGTGACTTTTTTCATGATGCGGCTCGCCCCCGGCGGGCCTTTCGATTCGGAGCGCGCCATGGCCCCCGAGGTGCGCAAAAACCTTGACGCCTATTACGGTTTTGACAAACCGCTGCTGACTCAATATTGGAATTTTTTGAAAAATCTGGCCAAGGGTGACCTCGGTCCCTCCTCCAAATATTCGAACCGGTCGGTGAATGAAATCATCGGCGGCGCATTTCCAGTTTCCCTGGAGCTGGGGATTTGGTCACTCCTGGTTGCCCTCGTCATCGGTGTGACCGCCGGTTTGATCGCATCGGTCAAACCCAACTCAGCGCTCGACTACGGATCAATGTCGCTTTCGATGATTGGAATCTGCATCCCGACCTTTGTCATGGGACCGATTCTGCTCGTGCTTTTTGCTTTGAAAACCGACTGGTTCAACGCCTCCGGCTGGTTTTTTCCCAGGGACAGGATTCTGCCCAGCCTGACTTTGGGCGCCTATTACGCGGCTTACATCGCCCGGATGACGCGGGGCGGAATGCTGGAAGTATTAAACCAGGATTTCATCCGCACCGCCCGGGCCAAAGGGGCGCCGCTGATGTCCGTGCTTTTTAAACACGCATTTCGTGGTGGAATTTTGCCGGTGATTTCGTTCCTCGGACCGGCCACCGCCGGCCTGTTGACTGGTTCTTTTGTGGTCGAAACCATTTTTAATGTGCCGGGGCTGGGGAAGTATTTTGTCACAGCCGCCTTCAACCGAGATTACAGCATGGTGATGGGCACGGTCCTTTTTTATGCGGTCCTGATCATCCTCTTCAACCTTCTCGTGGATGTGATCCAGGTCTGGCTGAATCCTAAGCTGCGTTTTGAATGAATTCACAAACTGCACCACAAAATCTGCCGATGGACCTCACGCTGGAGGAGGGACGCTCCCTTTGGAAAGACTCCTTTTACCGGCTCAAGAAAAACCGGCTGGCCATGGTCGGACTGGTGGTTTTGGTGGTGCTCGGCTTGCTTTGCGCATTCGCCGGGGTGATCGCGCCCTATTCTTATTCGGCACAAAATCTTGAGCTGGGTGCCAGCGGACCCCACTCCAAGCATTGGCTTGGAACCGACCGGCTGGGACGCGACCAGCTCACTCGCATACTTTATGGCGGACGGATCTCACTCAGCGTCGGCATCTGCGCCACTGCGGTCTCGCTGACGATCGGTGTCTTTTACGGCGCCATCTCCGGTTTTATCGGCGGCAAGCTCGACGCGCTCATGATGCGGATCGTGGACATCCTTTATGCGCTTCCCTTCACCATCTTTGTGATTTTGCTCATGGTCTTTTTCGGGCGCAATTTTATCCTGCTTTTTGTCGCCATCGGTGCGGTGGAATGGCTGACCATGGCCCGGATCGTCAGAGCCCAGGTGATGTCGTTGAAACAGCAGGAATTTGTCGAGGCCGCACAGGCGCTTGGATTGCGGCGGCGCAGGATCATTTTCCGGCATATCCTTCCCAACCTGCTCGGGCCGGTGATCGTCTATGCCACGCTGACCATTCCAGGAGTGATGTTGCTCGAGGCATTCCTCAGTTTTCTAGGACTCGGCGTCCAGCCTCCCATGAGTTCCTGGGGGGTGCTGATCAAGGAAGGCGCCGAGGTGATGGAGGAATTTCCCTGGATGCTTTGGTTTCCCGCCGCAGCCCTCGCCGCGACGCTTTTTTCGCTCAATTTTCTCGGGGACGGGTTGCGTGACGCATTGGATGCACGCGCCTCGAAGGATTAATCATGGATAAACTGCTGCTCAACGTCAAAAATCTCAGCACCACCTTCCATACACGAAATGGAGTTGTGCGGGCCGTGAATGACGTCTCTTTCACCCTCAACAAAGGCGAGACTCTTGGGATCGTGGGCGAGTCCGGTTCCGGCAAATCGGTGACTTGTTATTCACTGCTCCGGCTGCTTCCCCAACCACCGGCCCGGATTGAATCCGGTACTGCGGTATTTGATCAGACGGTGAACTTGCTCACTTGCGGCCTGAAAGAATTGAACGGCATCCGCGGTAAACGGATCTCCATGATTTTTCAAGATCCCATGACCTCCCTCAACCCGTTCATGCGGGTGGAGGATCAAATCATGGAACCGCTTTTGATTCATGAAAGAATCAGCCGGAACGACGCGCGAGCGCGCGCCCTCCAGGCAATGAAAGACGTCGGCATTCAAGATGCCGTCAATCGGATGAAGTCGTATCCGCACCAGTTCTCCGGCGGCATGCGGCAGCGGGTGATGATCGCCATGGCGCTGATCACCAACCCGGATCTGTTGATCGCCGATGAACCGACCACGGCCCTGGATGTCACAGTGCAGGCACAGATACTGGAATTGATCAAAAAAATGCAGACAGATCGGGGGCTGGCCGTGATCCTGATCAGCCATGACCTCGGAGTTATCGCCGGGTTTTGTGACCGCGTGATGGTGATGTATGCGGGACAGGCGGTCGAAACCGGGACCACAGAGAAAATTTTTCAGCAGCCCCAACACCCGTACACCCGGGCTTTGCAACGGTCGATCCCTTCCCTACAGCCCAAGGGAAAGGATCTCTACACCATCCCCGGATTGCCGCCGGATTTGACCAGGCTTTCGCCCGGGTGCCCCTTCACTCCGCGTTGTGAATCCGCCGTGGACTATTGTTCCAAGGAGAAAATCAGTCTGGCGGAGGTCAAACCCGGCCAGTTTTCCGCCTGTCTGCGGGTTCAAAAAGGAGAGATTTAATGAACAACGCTTTTCTCCAGGTCGACGATTTAAAGACCCATTTCACCTTGGAAAAAGGGGTCATTTTCAAGAAACATATAGGGACAGTGCGGGCGGTGGATGGAGTTACGCTCAACCTGGCCCAGGGTGAGGTTCTGGGACTGGTGGGGGAGTCTGGATGCGGCAAATCAACCCTGGGACGCACCATTCTTCAGCTGATCAAACCGACCGGTGGCAAGGTGGTGCTGAACGGGACCGATCTCACAAGTTTGCACGGCGCCGATCTCCGCCGGGCGCGCGCGGACTTTCAGATGATCTTCCAGGATCCTTACGCTTCGTTGAACCCACGGATGACCGTCTATGACACATTGGCCGAAGCAATCACTTTGCATCGGCCCGGCGTGGAAAACATCGCCCAGGAAGTTGCCAAGCTGATGGAGAAAGTCGGTTTGTCGCCCCGATTTCAGAAAAAATATCCGCACGAGTTTTCCGGAGGTCAACGGCAGCGGATTGCCATCGCCCGCGCCCTTGCGGTGGAGCCAAAGTTGATCATCGCGGATGAGCCGGTCTCGGCGCTGGATGTTTCGATCCAGGGACAGATCATCAATTTGTTGAACAAACTCTGTCGCGAGATGGGGTTGACCCTGATTTTCATCTCCCACGACCTTTCGGTGGTGAAACATATTTCGGATCGCATCGCGGTCATGTACCTGGGAAAAATCGTCGAGCTTGGTCCGGCCACCCAGGTTTTCGAACGCCCGCTGCATCCCTACACCAAAGCGCTGGTCAGCGCGGTTCCGATTCCTGATCCTGCGCGGGAAAAATCAAGAAACCGTTTGCTGCTTCCGGGCGAACCGCCCTCGCCCATTTCCCCGCCTTTGGGATGCCCCTTTCATCCTCGCTGCCCCTATGCCATCGAAGCCTGCTCCAGCGTGGTGCCATCATTCGAATCGGTGCCGTCCGCGCCCAACCAGTCCGCCGCCTGCATCCGGCTCAAGGAAATCCACTGACCGTCCGAACCGAGGTCAAAGCTGGATTTTAAACGTGATAAACAATTGGAGGAAATGGTTTCTTGATTCGACCTGCCGCCGGAGAAAGCAGCACATTCCTCCGCTGTTAATTTCCAGTTTTTCGCGCGGAAAATTTTCCACGGAGATTTACATCTTTTGGAAAAGGAATATAGTTCGGACTTTCGGTCGTGGTGCGGCTTGCTGGATGTTGCTTCTTTGCCAGCGTAGTTTACCACTTTTTTCGGGTCAGCAACTCTGACCTGCGAAACTTTTGTTCTGACGACCTTCGTAAAGCCTTGAGACGTTTCCGAAAAACATGGAATTGGACAAAACACATCCTGAGAGCGGCCTTCGTTACGGAATTGATGTTTCCGTTGCGCACTCCCTCTATTTTGGTTCCTGGGCTTGCCAATGTGGCGAAAAGGTCCGCAGCATGACCGCATGCGAAACCCGCCCGGAAGCGTTCAGCCGGGCCGAGGCGAACTACCTGACCCACCACGCTTTTCAACACGACAGTCATACGAAGAAGCCCGTGGGCTAAAGCCACACGGCTACGTTCATATCATCGCTACGCGATTGTCAATAATGTCCCAACTCCAGTGCGGTTCACAGAGTTCACAGAGCCGCGCTGGAGTTGGGACATTTTGCAGCCAACTCCAATAGGAGCGCCATGTTTATAGATTGAAGGCAACAGAATGACCGAGCTCCGGAGGAGCGGCATAATAAAAAGTAGCCGCGAATAGGATCCATTAATTTGAATTGTCCGCCATTGCCATGCCGTTCCGCTGGAGCTTGGCGCTTGTTGTTGGAAACGGGCTATAAACATGTCGCGCCGCTGGCGCTGGACCAATGCTCCGTGAACAACTTATGAACTTTATCCTTAAATGGCCGTGGACACCGGTGGTGATGCTCCTCGTGTCCAATGTCTTTATGACTTTTGCCTGGTACGGACATTTAAAACATCCCGGTCGTCCGTTGTTCTGGACCATCCTTATCAGCTGGGGCATCGCCTTTTTTGAATATCTCCTGATGGTTCCCGCCAATCGTTGGGGCAATGCACACTTCTCCGCCACAGAGCTCAAGATCATCCAGGAAATCATCACCCTAGTGGTTTTCGGGGGATTCGCCGTGATTTATTTGAAGGAGCGATTGCAGTGGAATCACCTGGCGGCATTTCTTTGCATCGTTGCGGCGGCCTGTTTCACTTTCCTGCCAAAAAAATAATGGTTTAAGGCCCTTCCAGGTTTCCTCTCCGGCCCAGGTTCTGGTTCAGGGCCGCGTCGTAGTTATTCGCTGATGAGGTAATAGAGCGTTGACGGTTGCAACTGGATCTCCGCGCCGTTGCCAGCCGCGCCGGACGGATAACCATTGTGATCCAGGGCGGTGACTTTCAGGTTTTTTGCATCACCTCTTTTTAGATGAACAGTCCCGGAAAGTTTCCGGACGGTCCAGACGTCGTTCCCAAGTTTCTTGATGCGCAAAAAGCCCTCCTCTGCGGGTTCGGTTTCGAACCCAAGGCTCTTTTCTTCCGACATGACTTGAAGCAGCATTTTTTTCGAACTTTGCAGCGGCTTGTCGTCCAGTGAGATCAACACCACATGCCCCACCTCCAGATCAGACTTGAGGCTCAAGGCACTCAATTCAGCTTGGCCGATCAGGGCGAGATTTCCTGAAAATCCCTGGACCTTCGGCGCCTGGATTTGGAGCGTTCCTTTTCCGTAGTCGAGCTTCAATTCACCTGTCGTGCTGGTCACGGTTTGCGTCTTCCGATCAATCCAGGGCGTCAGATTCTGCATCGAAACATGGCCAGGTTTTCCTCCGAATGAGACTGCGACCCTGCCCGCCAGATGGATCAAAGGATCCATTCTCTGGCCCGGTCGAATCTCTTCCATGCCTAGAGGAATGTCTTTGATCCGCAGCTCGTCAAAAGCGGCGTCCTGGGGCAGGGGCGTTCCCTTCAGTTGAAAAAGGTCGTTGGTGTTTAATTCAATTCGGGCCAGAACCGTCCCCTCCGCGATCAATCCCCGGCGGTAAATAAGCGCCGCAGCAGGGAACTGACCGATCATGGCGGGAGACATCAAGGTCCAGGGCTGGACGAAATACCCTGGTTTGGCAGACCAATTCATCCCATCAAGCGCAAAATGGACGATGGCATCGGATCCCTGAAGCGAACCGTAAAGCGCATAAAAAAGCGGAGCCTCCGATCGGTGACGATTGGGACGGTTCCAGGTGGTTTCCGAGATCATGGATGGTTTGTTGTCATAGGTGGGATCCATGGCCGGATGGGTGAACAATTTTGGGGCTCCAGGTTTTTCGGCTTCGAAACGGAGGGCGCTCCGGTCGGCATAAACATGACCCTGGCGCAGTGACCATTCGGAAAACTCACCTTTGATGGAAATAGAAAAATACCCGTGACGATCGATAAAATCCGAAGCGAGGTAACTCATCTTTTCGAGCGGGCCAAGTACCTCCGGACTGGCGGTGGCCCAGTTGGAGGCGGTGATCACTCCTTTAAAACCGGATTTCCTCAGGAATGCGATCGATTCCCGGTAAAATGCGGATTGAATCTCGTAAAGGAATAAAGCCGTGTCACGGTCACGGAGGCTTTTTTCATTGGCGATGTTCCAAAGTGGACGGAATCCAAGCCTGCCTTCTGCCGGTTGGTCACGGACGGCTTTTAAACCATTCCAGTTTGAAAGGCCTTTTTCAATGGAACCGTATTTCGCCTGAACCCAGTCGCCGAACTGTTTTTCCAACAGGCGCAGATGTACGTCCGGAATGTTTTGCTCGTTGAAGGTCCAGAAGAAAAAGGAATCTTCATTCTGAATTTCCAATCCGGCCACAGCTGGTTCGTCCGCCAAAGTTTTACCTGAACTGGTCCGGGCGCTCAGCAGTGCTTTCCACCAGCTTTGATATTGTTGTTGGAAGCGGGGATTGAACATCAAAGTGGCAAAAGGATGTTGTTTTCCATTGTAACCTGGAAGCCACTGGTTTTCAGGTTTTGGTTTGAACCATAACGGAAAATAAATGGAGAAAAGTGTATAGATGCCTTCGCTCTTCATCGCCTCCACGATCTCGGCAGAACGTTTGATTTTGCCGGGATTGACCTCTCCGTTCTCATCAAAAAGCGGACTGTGCACCCGGACCAAGTTGACGCCCCGTTTCGCCAGCGTCCTGGCCACCGTTTTCAGAGCATTGGCGTCCCGGGCTTCTTCCGGCGGCCCGTTCACCGCCCAGAACCTGACAGGACTGTCGTTGTCTGAGTGAACAAACTCTGGTCCGCGAGCTTTGATCCAACCATGTTCACCGGCAAATTTTTCGTTCAAGAACCGCAGATCGATGGAGCTGTCCGGTTTGAACGGATCAGGCCCGGGTTTGAACTCGAACCATCCTGCGTTTTGTTCAGGAGGGTTTGTTTGGGAAAAAACTGGTGCGGTCAGCAGATGGAGAAGATAAAACGAAAAAATACCGGACTTAAACACGGTTTGGACTGGTCGAAACATGGACTAATATTGAAGAGTTTCGCCGTGCTGGCAATGGACCTGGTGAAAGTGTATTTAGAACCGATGCGGTTGGAAACGGGTGAGATGGGTGGGAACGGGAACGTTCCCGTGTACGGAGTTCCGCCTTCAGGCGGCAAAGCTTATACCAGCCACTCGACTTATTACTTGAGATGCCTTTGTCCATTCCAGTTCCACCGGCTAAAGCCGGAACTCCAAACCTCAGCTCACCCGACTTTAATCGCATTCATTTAGAACCGATGAAAATCCCTGCTCATCGGTTCGAAGCCGCTGTTGATGAATAACCAACCGAGCAACAGATCTATCTCCGCAGGGCTGGTTTTTGCCGTCCTTCTCTGGGGTGCAAACAACGCTGCCACGAAATATCTGCTTGTTTTCTGGCCGCCGATCATGGTTGGTTGCACCCGTTTCGTCTTTGCCGGACTCATCCTCCTGGCTTTGTTCCGTTGGACGACCTTTTTTGGAAAACTTGTTCCAATAACTCCGGAATTGAACCGGTTTCTCTGGTTGCACGGCGGCCTGAACCTCGCCCTTTACATCATTGCTTTCAACTGGGCGTTGAGCCTGATTCCGGTGGCGCATGTGGCCCTGTACCTGGGGGCTTCACCTGTCTGGGCTCTATTGTGGGAAGGAAAACAGGAGATCAACTGGAAAACTTTCCAGCGCTACTTTTCCGCAGCTCTGGCTCTTATGGGAGTGGTGATTTTATTCTGGCCCGCCCTTCATGGAGGGGTGGGGAGTCTTTTGGGTGAATTCCTCGCGCTGATTGCCAGCGTCCTCTGGACCAATTACGGGAGGCAATGCCGTTCCCTGGGCGCTAAGCTTTCGGGTCCGGAAATCTCCGCCTGCACCTTCTGGCGCGCGGGTGTCTGGGCTGCGCCATTCGCTCTTTTCGAGATTTCAACCTCGACTCCCGCGCTCCGTATTGACCTGGTGTTGATCCAATTGTTTTGTGTCCTCGGCAGCGGGGTGATCGCCTTCGCCCTCTGGAATAACGCATTGCGGCACTGGAAAACCAGCAAGGTTTATCTGTTCAATAATCTGGTGCCGATCAGTTCCATGACCTGGGCCCACCTTTTTCTGGGAGAAAAAATCACACCGACATTTTGGATCGCGATGAGCTGCATCATCTCCGGAGTCATCTTGGGGCAGACCAACTGGCAGAAACTTCTCGGTCGCCGCTGGAAGCCGCCTGCGCCGTAACGATGCAGTTGAAAAACCTCCTCTCCCCGTCCCTCTCCTCCATCGGCTGGAAGAGAGGGGGGACCAGCGTGTGAGTCTGGCGGTGGGGCGCGTCACTCCGTGCGCGCCGTTCCACTGAAACCTGGGTTTAGCCGCCGTTTCGATGAGCGGAAAAGCTTTCCAGTTTGAAACCGAAAAAAATCTCGTGATCCTTTTTCTCCCTCTATTTCGCATTACTTAACAGGAAGGGTTGATGCCTCCATGGCTCAATCTTTTTCCAACCAAATAAGAGATTAAAAATGAAAAAATGGATTCTGGTAGTTGTCGCAGTTGGTGCCCTCTCCGCTGTGGCCCTCCACCTTTTACGTCCCGCAACAGCATCGTCAGAGCCGGCAGTTTCCCTCGAACGCGCCCCTGATTCGGCTTCTGGCGTTGCCAGGTCAAATAAGTCCGCAGCCCGGATGCTGAAACAAAAACCAAACAAACCAACGGACATGGGAACTTCGGATCATGCGATGAGTTCTTATCCAGCTGAAGTTTCGCAAAACTTGATTTTGGAAATTGATATCCTCACGTCCAAGGATGCCGGTTTTGAACGGAAACAGGCCGCCTGGAAATGGCTGATGGCGTCCGGCCGTTTCGATGAGGCCGTTCATGAACTTGAGGAGCGCCGGGCCAATGAACCGGGTAACGCCGCCCGCGCCGCCGTGCTCGGCCAGGCGTATCTGGAAAAATGTTCGCTCATTGACGATGTCCGTGAGCAGGCGATTTTTGCCATGAAAGCCGACCAACAGTTCGATGCCGCGTTGACAGCCGATTCCACAAACTGGGAGGCCCGTTTCACCAAGGCCGTCGCGCTATCCTTCTGGCCGGCGCAGATGAACAAGGGACCTGAAGTGCTTGAGCATTTCCAGACGCTCATCCGGCAGCAGGAAACATTGCCGTCCCGACCTGAATTTGCCGGCACCTACCTTCAGCTGGGCGAACATTACGAGAAAACGGGCGCGCATGACTCCGCAGCAGTGGTCTGGCGGCGTGGCACGGCCTTGTTCCCTGATCATGCCGGACTGAGAACCAAACTCGCGCAACCGCAGTCGAAGTCCTCCCAATAAACCGGCTTCAACCCGGCCGCCAATTCGTTATGCTGCGATTGCGAAATGAAAAATAACTCCAAACCTTTCGTGCCCGACCCGGCCGTTTCTTCAGATCGTGAGGAAGCGATTTTTCATGCCGCTCTCTATCTGTCCGCCGACAAGCGCCCCGGATATCTCGAACACGCCTGCGGTGATGATGTTCAATTGCGCGGGCGTGTTGACAATCTCCTCCAGTCCAACGAACAGGCTGGAGAGTTTCTCGAAAAACCGGCCGTGGAGATGACCGGCAAGACCATCGCCTTGCCCACGCCTTACACCGAAAAAGAAGGTGACAGAATCGGCAGGTACAAGCTCCTCCAACAAATCGGGGAGGGTGGTTGCGGCGTGGTTTACATGGCCGAACAGGAGGAGCCGGTCCGCCGCCGTGTGGCGCTCAAGGTGATCAAGCTCGGCATGGACACCCGGAGTGTCATCGCCCGTTTCGAAGCCGAGCGCCAGGCGCTGGCACTTATGGATCATCCCAACATCGCGAAGGTTTTGGATGCAGGCGCCACGGAAGCCGGCCGACCTTTCTTCGTCATGGAAATGGTGCGCGGCATCAAGATCACGGAGTATTGCGATCAGAACAAACTTTCCACCCGTGAACGGCTGCTTTTGTTTACAAAGGTCTGCAACGCCATCCAGCATGCGCATCAGAAGGGGATCATTCATCGCGACATAAAACCTTCCAATATTCTCGTGACCCTTCACGACGGCGTGCCGATGCCCAAAGTCATTGATTTTGGGATAGCGAAAGCCACGCAGGGTCGGCTGACCGACCAGACACTCTTCACCGCCTTTGAGCAGTTTATCGGCACCCCGGCTTACATGAGCCCGGAGCAGGCGGAGATGAGCGGACTGGATATCGACACCCGCTGCGACATCTACGCACTTGGCGTTCTGCTTTACGAATTGTTGACCGGCCAGACGCCGTTCGACGCCCGCGAACTCCTGGCCTCGGGCCTGGACGCGATGCGCCACACCATCCGTGAAAAAGAGCCCGACCGCCCCTCCACCAGACTGAGCACCATGCTCAACGCGGACCCCACCCACACCGTCGGTCACCGTCGGACTGATGCGTTGAAGCTGATTCACCTCCTCAAGGGAGATCTGGATTGGATCGTGATGAAGGCGCTGGAAAAAGACCGCACACGCCGGTACGAAACCGCGAACAGCCTGGCGATGGACATCCAGCGCCACCTGGACAACGAGCCGGTCCTTGCGAGCCCGCCGAGCAGCGTCTATCGATTTCACAAGCTGGTGCGCAGAAACAAGACCATATTTGCGGCGCTGGGCTCGGTCGTATTGACACTTGTCCTTGGGCTTGTCGTTTCACTTTATATGTTCACTCAGGAGCGGAGCGCGCGCCGCCGTGCGGTGGCCGCCGAACAGGAACAGGCCCGGATGCGGGAACAGGCGGAAACCGGGGCGTTGCTCGGAATAAAACTCACGCAAGCGGGACTGGCCATCAGCCGGGACGATTACGCTGAGGCCGAAAAGATCATGAGCGACATTCCGCCGCATCCCGCCAGCGCGGCAATCTACGGGGTGCTCGGCATGATTCACGCCCGACGCGGAGAACGGCTGGCGGCGATTCAAAATTTCACCAAGGTGATCGAAGTGGCGCCGAACGATCACGACGCCTATCATGGCCTGGCACCTTTGCTGGCTCAGGAACCCGATCCGGCGCCTTATCGCCGACTGCGTGAAAAAATCTTGCGCCAGTTTGGAGAAACTCGTGATCCGATCACCGCGGCAAGAATGGCAAAAAACTGCATGATAATTCCGCCCATCGGGTCGGAGATGGAGATTCTGAACCGAATGGTAAATGTCGCCCTCTCCGCCGGTCCTCAAGACCGGTTCTGGGCTTATTTCCAATTCGTCAAAGGGCTGGCGGAGTATCGGCTGGGACATTTCGCCAGCGCTGAGGAGTGGATGCAGAAGGTCGTGGTCAACCAGAGCGATCCGAACCGCACCGTTTCCGCTTACATGGTCCTGGCCATGGCGCGGCGTCAGCTGCTCCGGCTGGACGAAGCCCGGGAGACCCTGGCCAAAGGCGTTAAAAAAGCCGAGATCAGCGTTCCGAGGACCGATGGCCCGCTCTGGAACGATCAAATGGTGGCTCACATTTTGATGCATGAAGCCAAGACGCTCATGGACATGGCGCCGAAATCCACCAATCAAAACAAGTGAGCGACATCTCCCGAATTTTGGAAAGCATCCGGCAGGGAGAAGCGAAGGCTGCGCATGAATTGCTTCCGCTCGTTTACAATGAACTGCGGGACCTCGCCGCCCGCAAGATGGCAAATGAAGCGCCGGGACAGACATTACAACCCACCGCGTTGGTTCATGAAGCCTGGCTGCGGCTAGCCGGAAATGAACATGCGCGCTTTGAAAATCGTGCGCATTTTTTTGGGGCCGCCGCCGAGGCCATGCGCCGCATCCTGATCGACCGCGCCCGCCGCAAACACGCGTTGCGTCACGGCGGCGGACAACATCGTCTGGACATAGAGGAAATCGAAATCGCCGCCGCAGCCGCAGACGAACAACTGCTGGCGATCAACGAGGCGCTGGAAAAATTTGCAGCTTCTGACCCGCGAAAGGCCGAACTCGTCATGCTGCGCTATTTTGTCGGGATGAAGATCGATGAGGTTGCGGAAGTCCTGGGGATTTCCACGGCGACAGCGAAGCGGTGGTGGACTTATTCCCGGGCATGGCTTTACTCCGAAACCCGGCGCACCGGAGGCGATTCCGTTGGAGCAGATCTTCCGATCCATCCGTGATCATTTTACCATTTTAACCGATTCCAGACTTTACATCTTGAAGGTCAACTTCGGAAAACTTGAAACTGTTTTGGCTAAAAGTCTTTCGTCCAGGTTGTTTTTTAACGCTCGATACGATGATAGCATTTTCTTGATTCCTAAGAGACTCAAAAACAATCCGAGCATTCCATCGACTGCTAATTTGAATCCCATGCCCCATATGCCCCATACGAAAGACCAACATACAAAGAAAGTTGAGGACAGCGGGTTTTTAGTTCGATACGCGCGGAAATGCCACTGACCCTCCCGTAGCGGCTGAGATCCGGGCAAAATCGTGCGGTTTTCTGGAGAATTGAAGAGCCAGCCGAGGATGAGCACCAGTCCTTGTCAATTATCTTTCTTCGCCTGGTCCTGTTCACAAAAGACCGACGTGCTCTTCTTTGAAACTAGAAGAATTCAACGCAGTTCAGGGGGAACATCACCGAAAAGTGACTTTCAAGACGAACTCAGGTCGCTCTTACGAAAACACCGTTGCTGGGCTTTGGTTCGAAATTCCTATGGGATTTGCGGTAAAGGTCTTCGTCATGTCTGAATAATGTCCAAACCCCAGCCGTCGCTATGCGAAGGAATGGTTTATTTGATCTTGGTTCCGTGATGCGGCGGATTTCCGATCTAGCCCCGGTGGTGAACACCTTTTTCCGGGACAGATTGTGGATAGGTGGACAGTCCTACTTCACGGAGTTCACCCGGGGCGGTTCCACAGCCCGGAGATTCCGGGTTGGTCCAACCGTTTTGATATCCGGGCTGTGGTCGAAAACAGCGCCGTAGAGATTCTCTGCGCCGCAAACGGGCAGGGATTGTTGCGTCTGAATGCCGCGGGATGGAGCCGGTTATCAAGTGCGGAGGGTCTTCCGGACGACCGGCTCGCCTCACTTTATATCGATGCCCGGGATGTCTTGTGGATCGGATCTTCCGGAGGAGGGTTGTTCCGTTTCAAGGAGGGAAAGTTTTTCCAGTTTCCCCAGAACGAGGCGATTCTTCCGCGAACCATCAGTGGAATCATTGAAGATGATCTGGGCTTCTTGTGGCTGGCTTCAACCCGTGGGATTTTTCGCGTGCAACGTCAGGTTTTGAATGACTTTGCGGACGGTGCCGTTCACAGCATCGTGAGCAGCCGGTTCGTCAAGTCCGATGGTCTGGCCAGCACAGAATGTTCGAGTGGTGGACAATCCACCGTGTTGAAAACGAGGGATGGACGCCTCTGGTTTGGTGCGATCAATGGTTTGTCGGTGGTGGACCCGCGACATCTGCCGTTTAACAAGGTTCCGCCCAAAGTTGTCATTGAAAAAGTTCTCATCAATGGTCGCAGTCCGGGTTCAGGGCCGTCAACGGCGCAGGCCGAAACTGAGGGAGATTTCTCCGGCCCCGTCAGTGCCGTCACCGTGCCCCCAAGGGAATCAACAGATTGAAATTCATTACACCGCGTTGAGTTTTACCGCGCCTGAGAGGGTGTTTTTTCGTTATCGACTGGAAGGATTTGACGAAGGATGGGTCGATGCGGGAAATCGACGGGCGGCTTATTATCTGGGACTTCCCGCCGGTGTTTATACCTTCCGTGGTCATAGCCTGTAATAACGACGGGTTGTGGAATGAACTTGGGGCGTCACTGCCGTTGTCGGTCCTGCCGCACGTCTGGGAAACGGTCTCCTCCTCACGCGGTGTCAAAACGGAAGCCACCGGTTCCACGCCGGGGGTCCGCTGGGTGTGCTCAAACAGACCGGTTCCAGCGGCATCCAGTTCATGCCGGAACTTCCCGAATGGAAAAAAGGCGCCATCTCCAGGATGGGGATGGGAACTTTGAACAAGGTGTTCCTGAAATTTCCGGGAAACGTGCTTCCGCCTGACAACTGGCAGTTTGATTCACAACCCAACCGGCCTTTCGGGCACGCCAGCATCAATCTCGATCCGGTATATGCTTCCATGGGCATGAGTTGGGGAAGCGGGGATCTGTCCCGCGAATGGGAAAAAATGGAGGACGCCGAGATCGTCGCCGCCGTGATGACGGATATGAGGACGTCGTATCCCGAGAAAAATCTTCCGAACCCGGTGGCTTTCGGAATTACGCGATGGAATAGCGACCCATTTGCGCGTGGTTCATATTCCTCGCCGCGTCCGGGCAGCACCAGTGAAGATTACGATCTCCTGGCCGAGCCTGTCGGATTGAGGCTCTTTTTTGCCGGGGAAGCCACGAACCGCGACTATCGGAGCACCGTTCATGGGGCCTACCTGAGCGGCCTGCGGGAAGCAGGCCGGATACTCTCGGCCGCCGCCGCAGTTTCCGGTTCGGCCAGGGTGAACACTGTTCGCGACGGGGAAAAGAACATGATCGTGCGCTGGTCAGGCGCGAGTGGAAAAACTTACCAACCCCAGGGATCAGGCGATTTGAAAGATTGGGTGGATGTCGGGCAACCTGTTCCCGGAACCAACGGTGTTCATCAGATCACCGAGCCGCTGAAAGAGAACCGATTTTTCCGCGTCAAAGTGGATTAGCAGGTCTGGTTCATACTCTGGATGGTAGGGCGGGCAGTCCCCTGCACGCCGAACCGTGGCGGAACGAACAAACTCAACACCTGCAAAACAGCACCGCTCATTCCGAGATCCCGACGGCGCGCACGGAGTGACGCGCCCTACCGTGCCACTTTGTAAACCGTGCTCTGGATGGTAGGGCGGGCAGTCCCCTGCACGCCGAA
>Ga0163144_10008091_pt1 | contig 22833 bp, 21 predicted proteins | sample OliLak19BULKMAT1_FD_123175 | JGI IMG/M metagenome (GOLD analysis project Ga0163144, IMG submission 123175) | Freshwater microbial mat bacterial communities from Lake Vanda, McMurdo Dry Valleys, Antarctica - Oligotrophic Lake LV.19.BULKMAT1 | ecosystem: Environmental > Aquatic > Freshwater >...
TCTCCGACGGGTGATGCACACCTTTGCGATGCCGGCTCTGCACTTGCTGGCCGATAGCAGCCAACGGATTGCGCAGATCAAGGAATTCAGGATCTTCGACGAGGAACTGTATTTTCGTGACGTATATTTGCCGATCCTGGAATCGCTCGGCGTAGAGCGATCGGAGATGAAGAACAGAGTGTCGCAGCCGAAGTCCGCACCGGTCGGTGTCGGATTCTGATCGATGGGGGGATCGGCTCGCTTGTAGGTGATGTAGTACCAAATGCGTTCGGTCTCATGCAAGCGTGCAAAGCCCAAGTCCACTAGCAGAAGATCGACTTGCCCGTCCACAACTTGGTTGGCAAATCGTTGGCGACGGACCTCGAGAGCCGCTTCGTTGAATTGAGAAATCTCAAACCGCGCGATCACGAATCTTCGCACTTCTTGCGTCAATCATCTCAATAGGGCCGCTTCGGCCACGAGTCCCGGTCCAAAGGCAATCGTCACGCAAGGGCGTGGCGCTTGCCGAGCGCGCAATCGATCGAGAATGAAGAGGACCGTCGGCGAGGACATGTTTCCGCATTGCGAAAGAACTTCGCGTGAAACGGCGGTGGATTCCTTCGGCAGCGTCAGGCTCTCTTCGACCGCGGCGACGATGCGCGGCCCGCCTGGATGTACCGCCCACGATCCAATTTGCTCGATCGTCAACCCCTGATTTCCCAGCCACGTAGTCAACCAGGGGCGCAGGTGCTCGCCGATCAGATCGGGCACGCGCGACGACAACGTCATTTCGAATCCGTGATCGCCGACGCACCAGGTCATGGCGTCGGTCGAATTGGGAATCAGGCAGGAACCAGTCGCCGTGACGCGCCAGGGAACATCGCCGGCCAATTGCGAACCCGAGCCGACAATCGCGGCGGCGCCGTCGGCGAACAGCGCGTTGCCGATAAACCGCTCGGGATCCCATTGAAAGCGATAGTGCAGGCTGCACAGCTCGACCGCGCACATCAAGATGCGCGCCTCAGGATTGGCCGTGGCATAGGCATGTGCCACGCGCAGCCCATTGATGGCGCCGTGGCAACCCATGAATCCAATGTGCGTCCGCATGGTCGTGGGCGGAAGATCCAAATGCCGGATCAGTTCGACGTCTACGCCCGGGGCAGCGAATCCTGTGCAGGAGACCGTGATCAGATGTGTGATCTCGCTGGCCATGATGGGCGAATCCAGAAGCGCGCGATCCGAAGCTTCGCAGGCCAGCGGCACGGCATGTTCTCGGTACAATTCCATTCGCTGGACCGTAGTGGGACCGAGTGCCGTCGCACTACGTACCGTCTGCGTGGCGCTTTCCGAATCCTGTCCGATCCAGTCCAGCGCGATACGGTGGGGCACACACGTATAGCGGTTCGCCACGCCGGATCGACGGTAAAGAACCTTCAGCAATCGCGCCTGCTCTTCGGTCTGACAGCAGACCTGCGTGGCCAGGTCCGTGGCCTCGGCCTGCGACATGGTGTTTTGGGGCAGTGCGGTCCCCAACCCTGATAACGAGAAGCTCATAAATTTCACTATCCTTTCAAGAACGAACGACCTGAGTGGCCTTACCACTCAATCGCGCCCCCCAAGTCAATAGGGGCGGGTAACATTGAATCCAGGGCAAACTGGCCGCCACCGCCTTGGGCCGCATCGCCCAATGTGCGACCGCGGCCGAAGCACGAATTCGTGGCGCGAAACTTCGTCGCCAGGCCTTGGAATACGCGCGGCCGATCGCGTCGCGCACCACAGGGCTGCCGATTTGATGCCGTTGGCCCGCTAGCAAGTCGGCCAGCAGCCAGGCCGACTGGATCGCCATGCTGATTCCTTCGGCCACGGCCGGATGGGCTTCGCCCGCCGCATTGCCGACCAGGAAGACTCCAAGTTGATACCGCGGACGAATCCCGGGCTGGATCGGACCGGTCGAGAGCCAGCCTCCTTGGCGATATTCCTCGGCGAGAATGTTATGGAGCACCGGCGTCGTGTTGACGACATACTTAAAGACCGCTTCACCCACCGAGTGATGATCTCCGCGGCCAAGCTGTTGCAATCGATCTCGCCGAATACAGCAAGAAAAGGTGGTTCGCCCGGCGTCCGAGTTGACCAGGCCGCCGTAGCCGCCGGGAAAACAGAGCAAGGGCATCAACCCGCTGGGGAGATTGCTGTGTTCGAAATGGGCCTTGAAACCGAACAGGTCACTGCGCTGGGCCGGGCGACGCGGCGGTTGGCTGGACAGGCTGCCGGCTGACCACGATCCATGAGCCGCGATGACCACGGGCGCTTCGAACTTCAGTTCCTCGGGTTCAATGTCGCCAACGGCCCGAACGCGGATTTGGTTGTCCACGCTTTCGACGTCAAGGCACGTGCACGGCTGAAACACGGTGACGCCCGCGCGAGCGGCCTGCTTGAGCAACAGCGTATCCAGATGTTCTCGCCCGACGGCAAAGCCCCACTTCGTACTTCCAAGCGAGCCCTCGGGCAGGCGCGCTTCGACGCAATGCGATCCGACCATCAGGCCCACGTCGCGCACTGCGGGCCCGGCGAGCTTATCGAGCGCGTCGGCCACTCCCAGTTGCGCCAGCAATGGCCGGTTGGTTGCCGACAGGTATTCACCGCAGATTTTGCGACGCGGAAACGCCTTTTGTTCGAGAATCGCAACCGACCAGCCGGCGCGCGCCAAAAGCAGTGCAGAGGTGGCACCCGCGGGTCCGCCGCCGATGACGACCGCATCGAAATGCTGAACTAAAGCATTCGGCCACGTCGCCATTGCAATTCCTTTTTGAAATGAAGGCGATTGCGACATCGCCAGTCGTTAATCGGGGCTCTCGCACGAACTTCGATCCCAGGTCAGCAGAAAACGAAACGGCCACCGCTTTTCCAGCGTGGCTGTGTTCAGTCTTGCCACGTTGCAAAGCGATCGCACTTCGGCAAGGGTGAACGCAGCACCGACAGAACTCGGCCCGTCGTTATGAACGACCGGCGAGCGAGTCAGCACGCGGCAGGCCACTTGCGCGAGCCAGTAGCCGGGCGCGCTGCGACGTAGATCGTTGATTAACAGCATCTGCCTGGACGCTCGGGCCATTTTGCCCAGCACATCCACCGCTTCCACATGCGTCAAGTGATGCAAAAAAAGCGAGCTTATGACCACGTCCCAGCCCTCAGGCAATTCATCGCGCAGAACGTCGTGTGTGCAAAAAGTGACTTTGGCTCGCGCTGTGGCCGAGCGGGCCGTGGCAAAGTCGACCGCTTGGGGACTGATGTCGCATCCCATCATTGTCAGTCTCAACCCTCGTCGCCCAGCCAGCCTCCAGAGCTGAATGGGAACGTCGCCGCCGCCGCTGGCCACATCCAATACGCGCAGATGCGCCGCGCCTAGACGTCGAGCGAGCTTGAACAGAGCGGGAAGAACGATCCGTGCACTGCCACTTAAGGCATTGATTCTTCCCAGCCCGGCGAGTGCCTCATGGTGGCTTCGCAGGTCAAGGTTTGGCTGATCCATCAGCTCCGGTTGCAACTTGCGATCAAAAGTCATGGCGATTCTCGATGCGATGGTACTGCCCGCGCGGTCGACTTGTAGCGGCCCGCTACCCGCGCGTGGTTCTCAGTCGATGCAAAAACCCTTCCTTACTCACAAAGCCACAAGCTGCGCATTCGCTTTAGATGATCGGGGCTGCTGATGGGTGATAGCCGACCTGGCCGTCATGTTGCGTGAAATTGCGTATCGCGTGAGAGTGGGGGCGATTCTTCCTCAGCACGACCATCCACATTACGCTCATCGTCAGCATATTCATGGCCGAAGTGTCGCCCAGCTGCCCCATTGAACCATGCTGGTAGGCTGACTTGATTCGAACGCGTCGTCAAGGAAAAGCCCGCCCGGCACCCCGCCCCGGACGGGCCGCAATGACTACTTGCGGCGTCGAATCACGAGCAGCGACACTGCTGCAACCAGGGCAAGCACCCAGCCGCTTGGCTCCGGAACTTGCCGGATATCCGCTAGCCGCGCGTTCTCCAAAGTCCCCAACGAAGCGACTTCGCCATAAATGCGAATGCTATCTAGGAGACCTGGGAACGCCCCCAACGTTAGTCCGCTGGTTTGCGTCACTCCCAGTGTCAAGGGAATCGACTCGCCAAGTACCGGGCCGGAATCCAGGGTCAACGTATCGACCAAGGCCAGGGGCGTCGATGTAGAGCCCACGTAAAACTTGACATTATCCGTGGTCGACAGTCCGTCATAGGTGACGGCGAAGTTGACCCATTCACCAACAGGTGTGAATGCGGCCGACGACTCCACACGATCATCACGATTGACGGTAAGTTCGAGCGTTCCGGCATTGGCGGTGGAGCCGCCGCGCAAGCGGAATCCCCCCGGATCATCATTCACGGAAACCGTTCCATTCTCAATCAGTGACATTTGCCGACCGATGCTTTCCGTTAAAGAACTCGGCAGGCGGAACCAACCCGACAGTGTAAACGCATTGAGCCCGTCAATCGGATCGAAGTCAGCTGCGTTTTGTCCGTGACTGGCACCGATGATTCCGGTGCTCGCCGAGTTGTCAAAGGCTCGGTCATCGCTCTGGCCGGAAACGCCTGAACCAGGACCGCCATGCAGGTCAGCAGCGGCGCCACCGTTGGCCGTGAAGTTGAGCTGCGGGTTGCCGCCAGCGGCAGCGCTGCCAGTGGCGTTAGCCGAAGTGCCAGTTTCGTTGAATTGATAGCCCAAGATCTCGGCGTGGCAGAGAGTCGGTGGCAAAAGCAGGATTGTTAACGTGAACAGCGGAATGGAACGGTTTTTCATTGAATTCCCTTAGCATGCAGGATCTGGATTCGGATCAAGCGCAATAGCACAACTGTCAGGAGACACAATCCGATGGGCTGAGGGGAGAAGGCGGATAGCCCAGACTTTTGGAGAAAGTGTGGGCTGTTGTAGCGCAAGCAAAAATCAGGTTGCGCGATCCGGAGCCACCTGTCAGGAGCCCATCTTAGCTATTCATTGGCTTTGCCCGGCCTACATATGAAAAATACTAGGTTGCCGTCGGTCTATGCAATTTTAGTGCCACCCGAGCACTATTGGCCAACGCCCCACGCGGCCGCCAGTTGGTGAAGAGTATCCTGGTTGAGAACCGCCTCAATCTGGGGCCCAACCGAGGCAAAGGCTCCTGGAACGACTGCCTGCGAATTCACGCCGACATGTTCTGGCAGATCGATTTCTTCAGCAAGAACGCCTGGACCCTCCAGGGTCCCCGTCAAGTTTTCGCACTAGCATTTATTGGCACACACACCCGGCGCGTGTTTGTCACGGTGGGCTCCGTTCAACCGGATTCCACCTGGATGGCAGCCAACGCCGATTCGTCTCTGGAACGGGAGCAATTCCTTGTGGAACCGCGATCAGCGAAAATAGTCATCGCGGTTCGGGTACCACCTCAATAGACGCGACTGGCCAAGTATTGCCAGAATCAGAAAGACTATTGCGGTGCACTGAAAAACACATAGCCGCCGCCCCGAGTATGCTCGGGGCTAGCGGCTATGTATTGCATGGCTAGGGCGATGCTCGCTCCGAGATTAGATAGTCTCGCTCACTCGCTAGTCTTGCCGCCTTTTTCAGCTTGCGCCAGTTTGTCAATTATCTGGTGAGTGTGAGCAAGGTGGCTTTCAGCAGATTCAATTCCCTTGTCGATTGCTGACTGCAAATCCGGCGAGGCGTACTGCCGAAGGACGGAGGCCTTGTCGATCATTTGCTGATGCACGACGCATTGCGAACCAATGTAGGCCATATCGAAATCGGCACCCTTTTTCGCTATCAACGATTTTTCCGTGGAGGCAAGGGATCGAGTAGCGATTTGTTGATGGACGTGCATCGGGTCAAACGGCATCTTCGACTTCGAAGTTTCGTCCGTCGCGGCGGTCCGGTTGTCGTGACCCATCAGAGTTGCTTCCGGAGCCCACTTCTGCAGTTGTTTGGCCATGTCGCCATGTTCTTTGGCCATCATATTGGCAAAAGTCTTTACATCGTCATGCTTCGCATGATCGGCTGCGAACTTACCAATCATTGCTTCTTCTTCGTTGCAGAGTGCCAGCATGCCAGCAATCATCTGGTCCACCTGAGCCGGTGTTTGGTTCATGACCGGCTTATTGGCCGTTCGCGGAATGGCGCGGTCATTCGATGGTTGATTGGAACGGGGTGCCGCGACGCCAGGCTGACTGGCCTTCGCTGCTGCTGTTTTGGGCTGTTGTGCAGGAGCCTGCTGCGCCAAAGCCGGGGATGTGCATAGTGTCGCGAGAGCCAATGCTCCCGCTACCCTGCCGAGCGTTTTCATCATAGTCTGAGTCCTTGTGTGAGAAGACGTTGTCCGAGCTGCGATAGCAACTCCGAACACTGACACAGGGTGCAAATGCGATACCGCTGCTTAATTCCGTACTCTGTGCGTGACTCGCGTTCGCCCAAAGGCTTTAACTGAAGCAGAAGTCTTCAGCCGCCATTCAGGTTGGCCGTGAGGCGATCACCTAGACCTTGAATCGAACGCCAGTGTCACAAAGGCAAACTCATCGGAGCCGCTACATGCTCCGTGAAGAAAGTCCGTTTCGAAAAGGTCGTAACCGTCACACGAACCACATCTTGACGCACGTGCTAGCCTGAGGATTTCGATCCCCAACCTCGGGAGCGCAAGCGATGGTTAAGCGTCAACGTCGGAGCCGGGCTGAATCTTCAGTGTACTGGCGACAGCAGAATGCCGACTGGAAGCAGAGCGGACAGAAGATACGCGCGTTCTGCCGCGAACGGAACCTCACGGAATCACAGTTCCATTTGTGGAAGCGGAAGCTCGGCGCCAAGCCAACAAGGACCCCGACTGGAACGGTCAAAGATCCAACGCCCGCGTTCGTTCCGGTGTCGGTCGCCGGCCTGAGAGGCTCGCCGATCACACTGAAGATTCATGGCGCAACGCTCCGCATTGAACCGGGCGTTGACGTTGAACTGCTTCGCGCCGTCCTGCGCACGCTGAAGGCAAGCTGATGCTCGCACTCGCGCCTGGCGCCATGGCGATCTACTTCTGCATCGGCCCGACCGACATGCGGAAGGGATTCGACGGTCTGATGCGACTCGCCGAACAGCAGGCTGCGCGAGACGTGCTCCAGGGCGGGCTGTTCATCTTCGTCAATCGCCGCCGCGACCGAGTCAAGCTGCTCTGGTGGGATGAAGACGGTTTGGCGATTTGGTACAAACGGCTCGAAGCCGGCACATTTGGGTTGCCGGTTGTCCATGAAGACGTCAAGCATGTCTCGCTCACGCCCACCGAACTGAGCTTGCTCTTGGGTGGCATCGAGCTGGCGAGTGTGCGAAGGCGGAAACGGTTTCGACAGACGGCTTGATCGGTTTTTCCATTCCGAGCGAACCTTTTTTATGCTACGCGCGTTCTATGGGTTATGAGCACGGATGCCACCTCACGCCCGAACGACCTGACGCTCTGTCATCAGATCATTGCTGAGCAGCAGTCAACGATTGGCGAGTTGCAGCGGGAGTTGCAACAAGTAAAGCATTACGTTGAACGGCTGCTACGTAGCAAGTATGGTCCCCACAGCGAGCGTGTCGACCCGAATCAGCTGCCACTGTTCCAGCCCGACGAATTCCTCGACCATCTTGCGAAGCACGAAGCAGTCGATGAATCGCCTGTCGTCGTTCACGAAGATCGCCGCCGTGGTGGCGGGCGTGGACGTCTTCCCCATCACCTCCCTCGCGAGGTTGTGGAACACGATCTTGCCGACTCGGAAAGGCCGTGCCCGTGCTGTGGCGAGACGCGACAGCGAATTGGCTGCGAAACGAGCGAACAATTGGAATTTGTGCCGGCCGTTCTGAAAGTCATCGAGCATCGACGCTGGAAGTATGCCTGTCGCCGTTGTGCAGAACAGGTGGCCATTGCTGCCGTCCCCAACAAGCCGATTGCCAAGGGACTCCCTGGGCCCGGCCTGTTGAGCAGCGTGGTGGTCAGCAAGTATGCCGATCACCTGCCGCTGTATCGCCTGGAAGATGTGTTGGCCCGCAGCGGCGTCGAGTTGTCGCGGAGTACGCTGTGCCGTTGGGTGATGCAGACTGCGGCAATACTGGAGCCGGTTTATCAGGCGATGGTCGAGCGGGTTCGCTCATCGGAGTCCATCCACACCGACGACACGCCGGTTCCCGTGCTCGACGCCAGTCTGCCAAAGACGCGAACGGCGCGATTGTGGGTCTACTGCGGCGACTGGCGGAATCCATATACGGTTTACGATTATACGACGAGTCGTAGGCGTGACGGCCCGGTGGCGTTCCTGGCGACGTTCGCAGGCTTCCTCCATGCTGACGCCTTCGCAGGCTATGACGGCATTTACGCCGCCGGGAACGTAAAGCAGGTGCTCTGTTGGGCCCATGCGCGGCGGAAGTTCCATGACGCTCGCACGGTGCAGCCCGAACCGGCCCACGCTGCGCTCGCTCACATTGCGCGGCTCTATCGCGTCGAACGAGACGCCAAGGAGCAGGTTGGCCCCGACGGGCTCGACAGTGAACAAGCATGGTTGGCCTGACATCGCCAGCGATGGTTGTTGCGGCAACAACATTCGTCGCCCTTGCTCGCTGAGTTTCACCAGTGGCTCCAAGCAACCGAGCAGACGGTTCTGCCCAAGAGCCCGGTCGGCCAAGCGTTGCAGTACGTGCTGCCGCGCTGGGACGGTCTGGTCCGCTACTGCGAGAACGGCGCCCTTTCGATCGACAATAACCTGAGTGAGCGGAGCGTGCGTCCCGTCGCCATCGGCCGCAAGAACTACCTATTCCTCGGCAGCGACCGTGGCGGCACGGCGGCAGCGGTTCTCTACAGCGTCATGGCCAGCGCCAAGGCGAATCACGTCGAGCCGTTTGCGTACGTGCGCGACCTGCTGGTCCAGTTGTCAAGCAATTCGCCGCCCAAGGCCGCGGCCCTGCTCCCCGACGCCTGGTTGGCGGGGCGCCCCGAAGCTCGGCGGTGCTGGTCGAGGTAGCCGGGCTGCCAGGTACTACAGGATCAGGAACCTCCGATTTGACGGCGGTGCGGCACTTTGAATAGCGAGATGAGTTCTCAGGGTTCGCTGACCGAAGATTTATAGCTATAACGACTTGCGGCGACGAGTGCTGCAAATGGAACCTATTTGTGGACGCCACAAAGTCGTCGTAATTCTCTTTGTCACCGAAAACATTTCATGCCCGACCGATGGGAAAATGTTGGTGAAACAGATGACGCTTTATCACGCCGTTCGAGGCCTACCACGGCGCGGTTGGCTAGGCCTTGGGTTAAGCGTTCTGGCAAACGCCACCAAGTGCTCCAGACGGTCGCCGTAGGTCGTGTAGGGTATTTTCGAGCGAAGATTTTCCCCCAAAGCACGCCCACCGATCGCAACGGCAACCCCGGCCTTTTCCGCTTCCTGGTACAGTTCCCGATAGCCGCTCACGAACTTCTCTTCCTCCTCTTCGCTGACTAGATGACAAACGGATAGCCACAAGAGTCTTGGCCGGAGCTCTTTGATCGCTTTCGAAAGGCTGTGGAAGGGAGTGTTTGGACCAAGGTCGACCGCGTCCCACCCTGCGTCGCAGAGGACCAACTGCGTCAGGAGCGTCGGCAATACCGAGTGGTCTTTTTCAGCAGCGCCGCCGACTGCTCGGGGCTGATTCTTGCTGGCCCGCTTTTCGAGGGTGGGTTTGAGTTCGTAGAGGGCCGCCGTACACAGCTGGGTCGCGCGGTGTTCATCCATTACGTCGATTCGCCCAGTTTCCCACGCGTGACCAATGCTTTTCATAGCGGGCGCTATCGCCTGGTCCGCCAGGTCTTCAATCGAAAGGCCTCGACGATAGCTGCCGATAATTAGCCGTCGAACCTGATCGGCGTCTCCCGCGAGGAGGGACCGACGCAGTTCCAACGCGAGATCGGAAGTTACCGGGAGTTTTTGCCCAAGGGGCTGGTCCATGAGCTCTATCAGGCTGACATGAGGAAACTCGCCACGCCGAACCAGCTCCAGAACATCTGCCGCGAGGAGTTTGCGGTGGCCACCTGCCGTCTTGTGAGCAGGCAGCACGCTGTCATCCACCCAACGCTTTACGGTGCTGACACCAACGCCCAGTGCCTTAGCCACCTCGGTCGTACTGACGTATGTCGATGTCGAATCGAACAACATGTTGTAGCCCACTATTCACCGTGATTACTCTTGAGCCCGCCGTCGGGACTTTCCGTGCCAACTGTCGGGTCTAAAGCCGTTGCCGCGCTATCCTACTAAATGAACGATTTGGACGGCAACAGGAGAAGCCTTTTGTTGCTTCGTTGTAGATCGGTCGGAATCGCGATCCGCGAATGTAATTCCCTGGATCCACCAGTCTCGTTAATAAACGCTATGGGGAGGTCATCTGGGAAGGCTGGGTTTAAGATTCCAAAAAGCTGGAAATCCTCCATTGACCCCACCTGCCACAACCGCTAGAAATCTGGGCGATTTGGACGTTTTGAACCGGTCGAAATTCGGACCGGGTCTTGGTGACGGTCTTTGCACCGACTGATGAGGCGTTCGACAAGCTGCCTGCCGAAACCGTAGAGAGCCTGCCAAGAAGGTGATTTCAAGGATGAATATCAAAAGGAAGCGGGTCGGCATTGTCGGTGCTGGACCGGGTGGATTGGCCAATGCGCTGCTCATGGCTCAGGCCGGGGCCGACGTCACGCTGTTTGAGCGGGCTGGCCGCGTGGGAGGACGTTGCTCGGCCATCGAAGCTGAGGGCTTCCGATTTGACACAGGGCCCACTTTTTTTCTGTACCCACGAGTCCTGGAAGAAATCTTTCAATCGGTCGGTCGCAACTTGTGGGATGAGGTGCCGATGACTCGGCTCGATCCTCAATACCGTCTGGAGTTCGGGGCGGGCGGACGGATCGATGCGACTCCGGACTTGAAGCGGATGCACGACGAGATCTCCCGGATTGCGCCTCAGGATGCCGATTCCTTCGAACGTTTCATGAACGAGAATCGAGTGAAGCTGGAACGCTTTCGCCCGATTCTAGAGTCTCCGTTTAGCAGTTTGTTCGATCTGCTGCGTCCCTCGGTGTTGAAGGCGGCCCCCTGGCTGCGACCTTGGCTTTCCGTGGCGGGCGACTTGGGGAGGTACTTTACGGACCCGCGGCTGATCACGGCATTCTCTTTTCAGTCGAAGTACCTAGGGATGTCTCCATTTCAGTGTCCCAGCCTCTTCTCGATTCTGGCATTTCTGGAGTATGAGTACGGCGTCTTTCACCCGAGGGGGGGCTGTGCTGCGGTCAGCGAGAAAATGGCGGAAATCGCCCGTGACATGGGTGTCCATGTTCGCTTGGACGAACCAGTCGAGCAGTTGCATTTTGAGGACCGTAAAGTTGTGGGCCTGCGGACTCGAAAGGGCAACCACATGTTCGATTCGCTCGTCATCAACGCCGACTTCGCCCAGGCGATGCAGCACCTTGTCCCGAATCATTTGCGGAGACAGTGGCCCGACAGGCGGATCGAAAAGAGCAGGTACTCCTGTTCCACCTTCATGCTGTATCTGGGCATCGAGGGACGGTACGACCACTTGCAGCACCACACGATTTACATCGCGCAGGACTACCAGCGGAACCTGGACGAGATCGATCGGTTAAAGGTGCTGTCCGAAGACCCTTCGTTCTATGTGCAGAACGCGGGCATCACCGATTCCACGCTGGCCCCGGCGGGGATGAGTACGCTTTATGTTCTGGTTCCGGTGGCGAATCAGAGTTCGAAGATCGACTGGCGTGCACGGAGCCGAATGTTCCGCGACCGCGTCATCCAACAACTGGCCAAGGTCGGATTGCAGGATGTCGAAGATCGCATTCGATTCGAGAAAATGGTGACGCCGAATGATTGGCAGCACAGCTATCAGATTTACCGTGGCGCCACGTTCAACCTGGCTCACAATCTGGGGCAGATGCTTCACGCCCGACCGCGCAATCATTTTGACGATCTGAAGCAGGTCTATCTGGTGGGCGGAGGAACTCACCCCGGCAGCGGATTGCCAGTAATTTATGAATCGGCTCGGATTTCTGCTCGTCTGATGTGTGACCACTTGCAACTGAAGTTTCCGGACCATACAGGGTTCTCCGCGAAAGTCCCGCAAGCCTCCCAGGCTGAACGGAGGGCAGCGTGATCGCCTTTCCACAAAAAGGGGGTCAGACTGCCTGGATAGAGTTGATCAAGAAGTGGCAGAAAGCGATTAGAAGGGGTCTGACCCCATTTTTTTGCAAAGCCGGCGTGATGGGGCATGTCGAATTCGAAGTGTCGCGAGTGTCACGGTCTTGTGATGGAGTCGCCGAGCGGTTGCGTCTGCATACGAGCGAATCAACTTCAGAGTCCATCTCAATCCAGCCCCAGGCAGAGCCTCTGGAAGGAGTCGTGCGATCCAAACTTGCGCTCGCTCGACGGGCACAGGCCGTTTGGTGCGATCTGGCGATTCGTGATCGACTCCGGATTCTCACTGCTCTGCGTTTCAAAATGGCGCAAGATCCTCGCTCTCTTGCGGCCGCAGTTGGACGGGAGAATATCGCCGAGACACTCGCAGCTGAGGTCTTGCCACTGCTCGATGCCTGCCGATTTCTGGAGAATGAGGCCACACGAATTCTGAAGGCAACCAGGGCGAGCAGACGATCTCGCCCGACTTGGCTGTGGGGAACCTCGGTCGAATTGATTCCCGAACCGCTGGGCGTCGTGCTTGTCATTGGTTGCTCGAATTACCCACTGATGCTGCCGGGGATTCAGGCCTTGCAGGCGGTCGCAGCGGGAAACTGCGTGCTGGTTAAGCCCGCTGCGAATTGCTCCCTGGGGATGCTAGCTCTGATCGATCTCGCGGAGTCGGTGGGTTTGCCTGCGGGAGTGATGCAGGTACTGCCGGAATCTCCCGATGCCGCAGCGACGGCGATCAGCTCGGGTGTCGACAAAGTGTTCCTCACCGGGTCCGCGACTACGGGACAAGCAGTCAGTCGTCAGCTGGCGGCATCCACGACTCCAGCAGTGATGGAACTTTCAGGCTGCGATGCGGTGTTCGTGCTAAACGACGCCGATCCAGAACTGGTGAGTGATTGTCTGGTGCTGGGACTGACCTTGAACCGGAGCCAGACCTGCATGGCTCCCCGTCGCGTCTTTGCCAGTGATGCAATGACCGATCGAATTATTCCTCTGCTCAAGCAGCAACTGGATGCGCGGGCAAATGCCACTGAAATTGGCCGGCTGGATGGGGAGGCTGGTCACCGTACCATGCGTTTTGTCGCTGAAAAGATTCAGGAGGCGATTTCGGCCGGGGCCCAACTTGTGCATGGCTCACTGAGTCCCAGAGGTGATCAAACGGAGCTGAGCGGTGTGGCGATCCTCGACCTGGTGACCTCCGACATGTCCGTCGCACGGACCGACCTCTTCGCTCCGGTGATTTCCTTTCTGCGAGTTGCTGACGAAGAAGAGGCTCTACGGGAGCATGTCCAATGCCCCTTGGTGCTGAGTGCGTCGGTCTTTGGTTCTACGGCGCGATGCCAATTATTCGCGCGCCGCATTCACGCGGGATGCGTCACGATTAACGACCTGATCGTCCCGACAGCGGACCCTCGTGTCCCCTTTGGCGGAAGAGGTCAAAGCGGGCATGGAATGACACGGGGAGCGGCCGGACTCCTGGAGATGACCCGGCTGAAGGCGATTGTTTCAACGCGTCCCTGGTTCAAGCCGCATCTCCAATCGCCGACGCCACTGGACGCAGATGTCCTGGCACAACTGATTCAGCTGGAACACTCCGTGAGTGCTCTGCGCTCGCTCAGGATCGTTCCGGGTCTGATCCATTCCATGCTGGCACAGCTCGAGTTTCGCAAGTCCTCAGCAGAGAGTCACTCATGAAGCCTCAAACAGACATCATTGTGGTCGGCAGCGGACTCGGTGGGTTGGCCACGGCTTGCACTCTGGCGGCTCGCGGGTACGCGGTGACCGTCGTGGAGCAGAACAAATGGCTGGGCGGCAAGGCCGCTCTGCTGGAGGACAAAGGCTATCGGTTTGATATGGGGCCGACGATTCTGACGCTGCCTTCGGTGCTGCGGCGAGTCTTTGCGGAGGCGGGAAAGTCGCTGGACGATTACGTCACAATGGTGCGACTCGATCCCCAGTGGCGCTGCTTCTTCGCGGACAAGTCTCAGTTTGACCTGGTCGAATCTCTTCCGAAGATGAAGGACCGCTTGCAGGCATTCACGGGCTCCGAGCGGACGAGCCTGGGCTATGAGAAGTTCATGGGGATCTCCAAGCAACTGGACGAAGTCTCCAACCGTTTCTTCTTCTGGAAAAGCGTCGGCGGGATTGCTGATACGATCGATTTGAAGCAATCGTTTTCACTCAAAGTCCTGCGTGATGTGTTGAGCCTGCGGATGGGGCGTACGGTGGCCGGACTGGTGCGGTCTCACATCCCGGATCAGCGCATCGCACAAATGATCGACCACTTCACCCAGTATGTGGGATCTTCGCCGGAAGCATCACCCGCTGTGCTGTGTGGGATCGCTCACATGCAAACCAACGAGGGGATCTGGTACCCGGTCGGTGGCACCCGCGCCATCCCGGACGCTCTGGTGAAGCTGGGGCGTGAGCTAGGCGTGAAGTACATCACGGGGCGACAAGTCATGTCGATTGACAGCCAGGCGGTGCGTGTCGCGGGGGTTACACTGGACAACGGAGAAACGCTCAAAGCACAGACGGTCGTGTCGAATTCCGACTGCGTCCGCACGTGCGAAGAGTTGTTGCCGAAGAACGTGTCTACGCAGTTTCTCTCGAAGCGAAAGTACGAGGCGGCCTGCTCGGGCGTCGTGCTGTACCTCGGCCTGCGAAAGAAATACGAGCACCTGCTGCATCACAATTTTGTGTTTAGTCAGGATCCGCATGTCGAGTTCCAGCAGATCTATCAGCAGGGCGAACCCGCAGCTGACCCGACCTGCTATGTCTGTGCCCCTTCACTCTCGGGAGACAAAGTTGCCCCGGGAGATGGAGAGGCCCTGTACATCCTGGTCCATACGCCGTACCTGCGAAAACATCATGACTGGAAGGCTATGCTTCCGGCATACCGCAACGTGATCCTCAATAAACTGAAGGCGACCGCTGGCCTGGAAGACATTGAAGACCGCATCGAAGTGGAACACGGACTGACCCCTCAGGACATCCATAGTCGATATCACGTTTTGAATGGGGCGATCTACGGTTTAGCCAGTCATGGCCGTTTCCTGGGTGCATTCAAACCCGCCAACCGAGTGAAGGAACTTAGGGGACTATATCTGGCGGGGGGATCGGCCCATCCCGGTCCCGGCATGCCGATGGTGATGATGTCCGGTTGGATCGCGGCGGATACCGTCGACCAGGATCTGCGAGGTGTCTCAGCAGACCCCGTCGCTTCATCAGCACGGAGTGCGGCAGCGCAGTCACCGGTGGGCGCGGGCCACGGGCCGGCCTCTCTCCCGGAAAGTTCGATACGCATGCCGAGCGCTCTCTCTCGCATCCTGAACCAGGGCTTTCGTCGTTACGTGCGGCGTTTCATCCGCCGGAATTTTAATGCGGTGCGTGTCGCTGGTCAGATGCATACTGAGCAACTGCCGACCGGACCTGTTGTTTGTTTCTTAAATCATCCCAGCTGGTGGGATCCAATGACGGTCGTGTTGATGACAGACCTGCTGTTTCCCCGTCGGAGGTTTCATGCTCCGATGGATGCCGAGGCATTGCGACATTATCCGATCCTGGAACGCCTAGGCTTTTTCGCCGTGGCTCGTGATTCGGTCTCGGGGGCGAAACAGTTCTTGAAACACAGCCGAGAGGTGCTGCAGTCGCCTGACTCAATGCTGTGGTTGACCCCCACCGGCAGTTTCCACGATATCCGCCACCCGGCACCGTTCATGTCTGGTTTGAGCCATTTGGTCGACAGCGAATTCGAGGGCTCGATCCTGACGATGGCGATCGAGTACACGTTTTGGAACGAGCGCTGCCCGGAGCTACTGGTTGAGTTCGCCGCACCCCGGAATTGCGGTACGCTACCCGTCGATCGAGAGCAGCGCACACTCGTGCTGCAAGAGTCGCTTGCCCGGACACAGAAATCTCTGGCACAGCGGGCGATCGCGCGGGATCCGACAGCGTTTTCGACTCTCGCTCTGGGACGGGCGGGAGTGGGCGGGATCTACCAGTCGTTTCAGCGCATGATGGTGTCGCTTCGAGGCCAGCGATTTCAAGAACGTCACAGTCAAGAACCAATTCCGGCCCGGATGGCAAGACCAGGAAAGCGGGCATGATCGCTCTCGTACTGACGGTACTCGTGTGGGGCACCTTGTGTGTCACTGCGTTTGTTTCCGCAATGTTTCTGCGGAACCTGACGTTCTTTCGCCGGGCTCCAATTGTCGGGGTGCGTGATGCGCATGCCGCTGACAATGACATCCAGGTGTCCGTCCTGATCCCCGCTCGCAATGAGGCATTGAGGATTGGTCGGCTGCTCGATTCGGTGCTGAGCAACGAGGGCATCACCTGTGAAGTGTGCGTACTGGACGATGAAAGCGACGATGGCACGGGTGGGGTTGTCCGTGAGTATTCACGGAAGCACTCAAACGTCCGCTTGATGCCCGGAATTCCCGTCCCCCCCGGATGGAGTGGAAAACAGTTTGCCTGTTGGCAGCTCGCCCAGCAGGCCCGGTATCCAGAACTGGTTTTTCTGGATGCCGATGTTGCCCTATCCGCAGACGGATTGCGACGAGCCATCCTCCATCGACTTAGTACGAAATCCGATTTGCTCAGCGGATTCCCGCAGCAGCGGGTCGTCACCCTCGGCGAACAACTGCTGATCCCGCTCATCCATCTCATACTCCTGTGTTTCCTACCTTTTCGCCTGATGAGAACGACTCGCAGAGTCGAAGCAGCTGCGGGATGTGGACAGTTTTTCCTGACGACGAAAGAGGCGTATCGCAAGAGCGGCGGCCACAGCTCGATCAAGCAGTCACTGCATGACGGCATCATGCTGCCGCGGTCCTACCGGATTGCCGGACTGAAAACCGACCTGTTTGATGCCTCGGACATCGCGACCTGCCGCATGTATGCGTCATTTGCGGAGACATGGTCCGGACTGCTCAAGAATGCGTGCGAGGGATTCGCAAAGATGCCGCTGCTCCCCGTGATGACGCTGCTGATGTTGCTGGCGTTCATTTCGCCGTGGATCTTTGCGATCGCTTTCCTGATGGGCGGAGTGAGTGGCTCACTCGTTTGGCCGATTGTTGCCAACTGTGTGTTCTGTTCGCTCCCCCGATTCATCTGCTGTTGGAAGTATGACCGAGCGTGGCTGGCCTGTTTGCTGAATCCTATTTCGATCATGCTGTTCCTAATCATCCAGTGGACCGCGCTACTGCGAAAGTATCGTGGCCAGGGAGTCCAGTGGCGGCAACGTAGCTACGAGGTCATCAACCCATGACCGAAGGAATCAAGCCAACCGGCTCTCCCATTTTGACGCTCGACAACGTGCGGAAGTCCTACCGAAATCTAGACGCCCTGAAGGGAATTTCGCTGCAGCTCTTTCCCGGAGAGCTGCTGGGATTCTTTGGTCCCAATGGAGCGGGCAAGACGACCATGATTCGGTGCATCAGCGGGCTTTTGAAGCCCGATTCGGGGACGATTACCCGCCATTCCTTGCCTGGATCATCATCAGCGGAAGGTAACGTTCGATCTGGGCTGGTGCCGCAAAACCTCGCGATCTATCCAGATCTGACGGTTCTGCAAAACCTGGAGGTCTTTGGCCGACTCGAAGGGGTCTCCGGTCGAGTCCTGAACGAGCGAATCAAAGAGGTGCTGGAGTGGGCTGCCTTGAGTGACCGAACTCACTCACTCACCCGAACCTTGTCTGGTGGCATGCAACGCCGGTTGAACATTGCATGCAGCGTGCTGCATCGCCCGCAGATCTTGCTGCTGGATGAGCCCACGGTCGGTGTCGATCCACAAAGCCGAGAACGCATCTACTCGATGCTGAAAGAACTGACAGCTCAGGGAGCCGCCCTGTTGCTGACCACGCATCAACTGGATGAAGTCGAGATGCGGTGCGATCGAATTGTGGTGATGGATCACGGCCTGATCGTCGCTCAGGGTACGCTGGCCGAACTCGTGCAGCAAACGGTCGGACGACCCCACTGGGTGAACCTGCGATTCGATCATCCCTGTCAGATGCCGTTGCCGCAGTTTGTCTTTGACGAACCGCGCACCAGCGCAACACGCTTGATGCAGTCGATGCAGGAACTCCCTGTCGTGATGGCTGTTCTGCAACAGATCGATCAGCAGCCGAGCCACATCGATGTTCGCAGCTTTGGTCTACAGGACGTGTTTCTAGAACTGACCGGAAGGAGTCTTCGGGAATGATTCTGACGATCCTTCGCATCTTGTATCTGCGTTTGCGAAACAACCCCTTGGAGTTGGTTCTCGTCTTTGTGATGCCGGTGATTTTCTTCAGCATCTTTGCGGCGATTTTCAACAACGGAATCTCCTCGGGGTCAGACAAGAAGTTGCGAGTTGGCTGGGTGAGTACCCAGTCGACCGGACTCGCAACGGAGCTGAGAGAGTTTCTCGATGCAAACTCTTCACTGGAGTGTTCGTCACTTCCCGCCTTAGACCCTGCGGAGGTGACCACCGCAGAGGGAATTGATGGCGCGGCACTGGCCGTGCAGATTTCACGGGCGCAGCAATCGGGAAGATATGACCTGATTGTCAAACTCCCGGTTGAGTTCCCCGAGACTCTTTCAAACACCGGCGAGAATTCCGCCTGTTTGGTGTCGCTTGTGACCGACGGGCAGAACCCAATGGCGGTCGCCATAGTCACCTCGATGATCAAAGGGTTCTTCGCTCAGAAGCAGGCCGCTGTCGTCAGCCAGCGGATGATGCAGCTTCAGCTCGGCAGACGAGCACTCCCGCCGGGGACGCAATCGCAGTCTGACGGCCAGCCCGTTGCAATCGATGAGCCTGTATTCTTTCGAATGACGAAGCCGTCCGCAGTCTTCGCAGCGATGGAGGAAAGTCCAGACTTCTTGCCTACTCAAATCATCCCATTCACGCGGAAGGTCAGTCTCGCCGACCCGGAGATCTTGGTTTCAGATGCCGCTGTCACTCAGGAGGCGAACAGCCCGACTGACGAGGCGTTCCGTATCATTGCCGAAACACCCCAGGCCGACACGCAGGAGAACCCTCGCATCGCGATGTATGCCGCCGGGATTGCCGTGTTGTTCCTGCTCTTTTCCGCCACTGGCCATGCCGCCTCACTCCTGGAAGAGGCCGAATCCGGAACGCTCGATCGCATCCTCGTCAGCCAGGCTGGACTGTTCCAGATCATTTGCGGGAAGTGGTTGGGAATATTTTTGATGGGGTGTTTGCAAATCACGATCATGTTTCTCTGGGCTGAGGCGGTCTTCCACATTCAGTTGGGCAAACACTTCGCTGGCTTTTGTGTCATGACAACCAGCACAGCCGCTGCGACGGCCAGCTTTGCGATGTCTATGGCCATGATTTGCGAATCACGGTCACAGCTGAACGCCGTGTCGGTCGTTCTGATCCTGAGTATGTCGGCTGTCGGTGGGAGCATGATCCCGCGTTTTGTCATGAGCGACCGCATGAAGGACATCGGCCAGTTGAGCTTTAGCGCGTGGGCTCTGGACGGATATCAGAAAGTGTTCTGGTACCAGTCGCCGCTTTCCAGCTTGCGTGACGAAGTCACCGTCTTACTCGGCAGTGCTTTGGTTCTGGGGCTCTTCACGCTCGTGCTGTCTGGACGCTTGAAGCGCGTCCTGTAAAAAAGGCTGCCACAAAGAATTCGACGCCCGAATCATGCCCAGCATCGGGCGATCGCGTGGTCGGGGCAGCGTCATCCGGCAAGCAAGCCGGCATTTTATCGCAGCCAGATTGCCAATTTGTCAACGGGCTCGCGGTGACCGCGCCAGGTGCGGAGAGTTACTCATTACTGAGTGGTCGTCGAGATATCTCAACCGTATTTCGGGACTCCCGTAAATGGACCCAATATTGACACGCGCTGCCCGTGTCAGAATGTCATCCCTTTGACGGGACCGTCCTGGCGTCCCGTAAAGGCAGCCGTATTCTCGGAATGAGATGAGGCTGTGAGTCGCCGCGAATCTGGCCGCGCTGAGAGCCTTATCAAACGAACGGTTTGCAGGAGATACATCAGCTTCTACGATTGAGCTGGCTTCTCGATCGGCAGCTTCCTACCTAACCGCGTCCCGTTTCACAGGTCCCCGAGCAACGTCTCATTGGATTGTGTGCCGTGGCTCGCCCCTCTAGCGGAACGAAGGAAAAGGGATGTTCATGAGAGCCGAGAGCCTTCAGCGTGCGTGCAACCGCCGACCGAAACGCCGAAAGAATGGCAACGCGAGAAAACCTACGCACGCCAAAACTATCGTCGTCGGTTCGGGCACCGGCGTGAAGTTGTAGGTCAGGGTCACGGTGGCATCCGTAGCACCCGGCTGGAAGAGAAAGAATTGGTTGCCGAAGGGTTGAACGCTGTAGTCGCCCGTCATGGTGATATCGAACGTGCCGAGCCCGACGTACGCGCCCATGTTCGTGGAGATGGTCGACGGCGAACCATTCACTTCGTTGAGCGGCAAGATGAAATTGGTTCCGCTCGACTGTTGTGATCCGAGGAAAAAGGCGCTGGTGTTGTCGCCAAGACCACCGGGGCCGGCACCGTGAACTGCTCCGTTGAAGGTGAACCCATCAACCGACGAAAAGCTCGCGATCGTGAACGTTCCCTCGACTAGGAGGTTTACCGATTCCAATACGCCGAGTGCCGGGTCGAATTGATCGAACTCCAGGGGTTGCGTGAACGCAAATTGAGCGGTTGTCAGACCCTTTTGCGAGCTTATCTTCTGAGCCAGGGCGACGCCAGGCTGGGCGACCAAAGCCGCCAGAAGCGATGCACACCCTACAAGCACCGCACGCGACGACAGCGTATTCGTAGCCATTAGCATCTCCCCCTTGCTGACCTAGTGCCAAGTTACGGCGACATTCCCCGCTCGATTGTAATCTCAACGTTCCGATCCCGCACAGCGTCGATTGATTTTTCCATTATTTCCACTCGCACGCCGGGGGCTGACCTGCCCGACTGCAGCCGATGAGAGTCAGTCAACCATCGCGCCCCCTGGCCGATTGACCCTGCTCGGTCGTGCGATTGGAGCATCCGAGCAGCCTGCGACTCGCCTTCGCGTTCGGAGATGATTGATCGAATCGGTCTTCTGGAATCGCCCCATCAACTTAACCGTATTCTCGGACTCCGAGAAAAGGACCCATTTACGAAACTGCGGAGGCGTGCCGGGAACTCTACCCTTTGATGAGACCGGCAAGCTCATCCGTCGTTCCGCAGAATTTGTCCCGCAGGTCGCCTCGCAAAACGAAGGTTTTTTCGAGATCGACCACGGCAGCGCGGCCAGAACGCGGGCTGCGTGGTTGGACCAGCAGTTTGCCGCTACGATAATCATGCCGTTCGTTGAAGCAGTTACGAACCGCTGCCGTGGACTCGCGACTCTTGCGTAGGACTTGTCGACGGAAAGTCCCCAAAGATTCGCTTGTAACTGGTTCGGGCAGTCTACTCGAATGATTGGAGCGACTTCGGATGACATTGCTACGCACACGCTGCACTTTCTTGCTCTCACTGATTTGTTTTCAACTTGCGGATTCTATCTTCGGAGCCGAGTTTCCAAGCGGAATCGCCGAGCGGATTGTAGTTGTTGAGCATAGCCTGATTCCAGCGACCAGGAGCCAAGATGACTCCCCTTGCACTATCACTGAACGGATGAAGGACGCCCGCGTTCCAGGCGTCAGCGTGGCTGTCATTAATCACTACCAGATCGAATGGGCGAAGGGCTATGGCCTGGCTGATGTCGCGGGTAAATGCCCCGTCACCACAACGACGCTTTTTCAGGCTGGCTCAGTCAGCAAACCTGTTGCTGCACTCGCTGCGTTGCGGCTCGTTGAGCAGGAGGTGCTCGACCTCGACGGAAGTGTCAATCAATGGCTAAAGGCATGGAAGGTTCCCGAAAACGATTTCACTCGCCAGTATCCAGTCGAGTTGCGAGGGCTGTTGAGCCATACCGCCGGCCTTAGCGTGCAAGGCTTCTCTGGATACGCAGTGGGTGTGCCGATCCCAACAGTGCCCCAGATCCTGGATGGTTCACAGCCGGCCAATTCAGCGCGTGTGCGAGTCATTCGCAAGCCTGGTCGGGACTATCGCTATTCCGGTGGCGGCACGACCGTCATGCAGCAATTGCTTGTCGACGTGACTGGCCGTCCGTTTCCCGATTTGCTTCGTGACACGGTTCTTAAGCCTTTGGAAATGACTTCGAGCAGCTATCAGCAACCTCTGCCGCACGAACTGGAATCGATCGCCGCAACTGGTTATCGACCATCTGGCAAGGCCGTATCCGGTCGCTGGCACGTCTATCCCGAAATGGCCGCTGCCGGTTTATGGTCAACCCCGTCGGATTTAGCACGGTTCGTGATCGAGATTCAACTGGTGTACGAGGGCAAGTCGCAAAAAGTGCTCTCGCAGAACATGGTCAAACAAATGCTCACCAAGCAGGCGGACGGCCCCGACGGTCCGATCGGCCTAGGGCCATTCGTACACGAGGTGGGAAGCTCGCGGTATTTTGAACACGACGGTGCAGATGACCCCCTTCCCGAAACCTGCTCCAGGGAATATGAGAGAATCCAGCCGGCCGAATGAGCCGGAAAGGATTCTTTATGAAGAAGCGACTGAGTGCCGAACAGATCGTCGGTTTGCTGCGGCAA
>Ga0163144_10008092_pt1 | contig 22832 bp, 11 predicted proteins | sample OliLak19BULKMAT1_FD_123175 | JGI IMG/M metagenome (GOLD analysis project Ga0163144, IMG submission 123175) | Freshwater microbial mat bacterial communities from Lake Vanda, McMurdo Dry Valleys, Antarctica - Oligotrophic Lake LV.19.BULKMAT1 | ecosystem: Environmental > Aquatic > Freshwater >...
CGAACCGCACGTCGACACCACTGACGCGCACCTGCAGCGGCAGGCCGAGATACTCGCGCGCCACCATCTCGTGCATCGCCGCATTCACGTCATAGCTCGGCACGAACAGGTCGATCGCGCCGTCGTTGTCGTAGTCGAAAAAGAAGGTCGGGAATGACGCCAGGGGCATCTGCACGCCGGCCGCGGCGCCAGTCTCTTCGAAGCGCCATGATGCGATCGATGTGCCACCGCGATTCATGTACAGCTTGTTGCGACCGTAAATCACCGACAGGTAGAGATCCGGGAGTCCGTCGTTGTCGACATCGCCCCAACTGGCGCCCTTCACAAAGTCATCGACGTCGATCCCCACGCGGTCGGCGACCTCGGTGAAGGTGCCGTCGCGGTTGTTGTGAAAGAGCTTCGAGCGATGCGACGGACCGCCACTGAGCTTCGAATACGACTCGTAGCCAACGAAGAGATCGAGGAACCCGTCGAGATCGAAATCGGCGAAACTGGCCGTGTTGGTCGGCCCGGGTGAGTACAAACCGGCGCCGAATGTCACATCATCGAAGGTTGCATCACCGCGGTTGCGCAACAGCGAAAACGGAAACCGTCCATTCTCGCGCATCCACGCACCGCGAAGAATGATGATGTCGACATCGCCGTCATTGTCATAGTCGGCCTGCAGCGAGTTCAGGCCGCCGACGATCCCCTTCAACCCGGCCGTCGGAGTGTGATCGAGATACCCACCCTTGCCGTCAGCGAGAAAGACGTGCACCGGATCATTCAGGCCCCAGCCGGTCGTGAACACATCGAGCAGACCGTCGCCGTTGAAGTCCTCGACATCCAGGCCCCCCGCCAGGCCGGTGATCGCCAGACCGACTGGGCCCGCAACATTCCGGAACGTTGGAAACGCGCTGGACGCGGACGCCGACACGAGATTCCTGATCAGGTACTGCGGCGGGACACCGCGGGGATATTCTCCGACCTGGAGGTACGCGAGGTTCAGCAACCACTGCGATCCACGGTCGTCCGGGTATTGCCGCAGCAGCGTGAGATATCGCGTGATCGCGCCGCGTGCCCCGTGCTGCTTCGTGTGGCGCGCCCCACCTGCCAGCGGCAGGATGCAGATGTTCGCCGCAGGATTGGCGAGGCAGTTCTGCTGTTCGCCCAGGCGCATGTACGCCACCGCGAGCAGATCGAAGAACGGTTTTTGATGCGGGGCAATGCTGTCCCACGAAATCGTCGCGTCGCGGATCAGCGACTCGAGTCCGTCGATCGCGTCCTGCGTCCGGCCGCCCTTGAGCTGCTCTTCGGCAAGGCTGAAGCGGGTCGTCATCGCCAGATCGCCAGACTGCGTGGCGAGTTCCGCCGCCAGCGCCGCGGCGCGTTCCGTGTTGAGAAACGGATTCGTGGCCGCAGCCGTGAGGGCGCGGGCGTAGAGCGCTGCGAGTGTGTCGGCCATCCGCTGGGTACTGCCCTGGACGGCGACGGCCGGAGGCGGCTTGGGAGCGCCACCACCACAGGCGGTGAGAACCGCAGCGGCAGTCAGGAGCGACCGTCGCGACAGATACTGAAGCCCGCGGCGGCGGGCGCGGGACAATGTGCGTCCGGAGGCGAGGTGACGAGCCATGCGCGAAAGATAGTCGGACGGATGGGGGGCGTCGTGCCGAACCGGCGAGCTGACGGCGGGATCGCTGGCGTGAGGGAATCTGATCGCCGGCCGGGTCCCTCAGTACTTCGTCGTGCCCGGCTGGAAAGTCCGCCAGCTGTGCCAGAATTCCTGACTGGCATTGATCGCGCGCAATGGTCCGCCGGCGCCGCGGCCATTGAGCGCATAGGAACCCGCAGCGGTCAGCAATGAGTCACCGCGCAGGGTGAACCGTGTGCTCACATCCGGCCGCCTGAAGGCAAAGAAGCTGACGCTGTCTGGCCCGAGCGCGAGCACGACCGGCACCCCGCCGACCATGTCGTTGATCACCCGCTCGCGGCGCAGTCGCTTCCAGTCGTACGCCTTCGCCGCGCCGTCGAGCGCAATGCCGATCACCCACGACTTGTCTTGCCACGACGCGGTATCCGTCCCGGTCAGTCCGCCGCGTCTGGTGCCGCGCTCGTAGGCATAGTCCTTCGCATACTCGTCGGCGAACGCGAGGTCCGCCTGCATCACGAGGGTCTGCGGATGCAGTTTCACCCACTGCCGCAACGACACCTGCACCGTCGGCAACTCCGGCATCGTGGTGCCCTTCAGCGGTCCAATGACGGCCTGTCCGTTGGCCTGCCGCCACCAGCTCCCTGTGCGGCGATCCTCGAACATCGCATTGAACTGGTCCATGCCAACCAGTCGGAACGTCTCGAGCGTGTCGTTCACGGTCGGGCGAAAAATCCGCCCGGTGCGGCACACCGTGCAATAGCTGACCAGAATCGGCTCGCTGCCGATCGAGTCCCGCACCTGATGGTGATAGCCGATGTACTGCAACGGGTACGCACGCGCCTGTCCATTCAGTTCGATCCCGACGACCAGACGATCACCCGCCACCTTGTTGGCCGACACAGGCAGCATGCTGAGCGTGGTGGGCTGCCGGAACATGTGATCGGCAGCCATCTGGAAGTTGAACGCATACACCATGCCGGCGACCGCCAGCAGCGCCGGCGGCACCAGCCACTTTGCGCCTCCCGCACTGCGCCACGCCGCGTGCACACCGGCCAGAATCATCGCACCGAACAGCGCACGCCCCGCCCACCGCCATGTATACAGCAGGTACGCAAGCTCGATGCTCCGCATGCGCTGGCTGCCGGGCATCGGCATGATGAAATAGACCAGCGCAACTTCGAGCAGGGCCAGTCCAATCATGCCGCACCAGAAGACAACCTTCATCGCACCGATCCCAGCGCGGCCAGGGCGAGTGCGACGCCATTCGTCCAGCCGAATCCATCCTGCGTGGGATACTCACCGCCCCCTGCCGGTCGCGTCAGATCGAGCACGTCATACTTCTCGGTCATCTTGCCGACCGCGGCATACGTCCGACGATTCAGCGTCAGCCAGCGATCGCGCGCCGTGTCTGCCAGATCCCCGCGACCGTAGCGTCGCACGCCCTCCATCGACATCCACTGGAGTGGCGGCCAGCCATTCGGCGCATCCCACTGCTGTCCCGACCGGATCATCGTGGTGACGAATCCGCCGGCGCGAAGAAAATCGCGCTCGAGCTTCGATGCGACCGCGCGGCCCTGCTCCGCCGTCGCAAGGCCGAAGTACAGCGGCGCCGCCGCCGCCAGCGTCGGACGATCGGTGACACGCTCTCCGTTGCGCCAGCGCACATCGTAGAAAAAGCCGGACCGGGCATCCCATGATGCCGCGAGCAGCGCGGCGCGACGCGTCGTCGCAGCAGCCTCGAACTGCGCCGCGACCACCGAGTCACCCGACGCGTTCCGAAAGCGCCGCAGCGCCGCGATGGTGCGCTCGGTGTGGTAGAGCAGACTGTTGAGATCGACCGGTGCCAGGTCGGTGGTCTCGAGCGTGCGCAAGTCGGTGGTATCACGCATCCACCGACTCGAGAAATCCCATCCGCTCTCGGCCGCGGCACGAATGTTGGTATACAACGCCTCGCGCTTGGCGGCGGGCAGCGGCTCACCAAGCTCGAAGTCTTCGCGGTACGATTCGGGGCGCGGCGCGGGACGATCATCCCAGTAGCGATTGAGCAGCGCACCATCGCGCATCCTGACGACGCGACGATTCGCCACGCCAGGCTTCAGCGCGGCGGCGCCATCCATCCAGAACGCATGCTCTCTTTCCATCGCCGCCAGATACCGCATCGCCGTGCCGGTATCGGTCGCCGTGGCGTACAAGCCAACCATCGCCGCAAAGAACGGCGGCTGGCTGCGGCTCAGGTAATACGTGCGATTGCCATTCGGAATGTGGCCGACGGTGGTGATCAGATGCGCGAAGTTGTCGAGCATGTTCGCCACCAGATCGGTGCGCCTGCTCTCGATCAGGCCGAGCATCGTGAAGTACGAATCCCAGTAGTAGACCTCGCGAAAGCGTCCACCCGGAACCACGTAGGGCTTCGGCAACGGCAGCAGTGACGAGCCCGCACTGGCGGTATCGGCGGCGCGGGTGAGCTGAGGCCAGAGATCGCGGATGTGCTGCTCCATGCTGGTGGACGCAGCACTGCCGGCACCAGCGGCGATCGCACCCGGCGGTGCGAACCAGCGATCGACGAAGGCCTTCAGCGAGAAGCCGGCGGCCGTCTTCTCCGTGAGATATCGCGCGCCGAGCGCCGCTGGCGCGTCGAGTGGCCGCGCATCGACGAAGGTCTTCGAATCGTCGTACAGTCGTGCCATCTGGACGTCGTGGAACAGCGGACCGAGATCCCGCGACGGATCGTAGCCGATCACCGGGACCGGGCTTGGTACGACTTCGAATGTCGTCTGCGTGACGGTCTTGCACGCCGGAAGCAGCAGCAGGCCGGCGAGTGCGATCGTCATCGCGCGAGGATGCGTGATCAATGTGCGGCCCCCGTCGGGGCCCGGACCTCGCCAGACTGGCGCGGCGCCAGCGTCACGAAGGCGCAGGCCACCGCGGCGCAGCCGAGCAGTGCGCCGGCCAGCCGGATCACGTTGGCCGGATTGCCACCCAGGAGCGAGTTGTAGAACAGCGGCATGGTGACGTTCTGGATCAGCATCGGAATCACGATGAACATGTTGAACACGCCCATGTAGACGCCGACCCGGTCCTTCGGAATCGAGTCCGAGAGCATCACGTACGGGTTGCCCATCATGCTGCCCCACGCCAGTCCGATGCCAAGCATCGGGATGAAGAGCATCGTTCTGCTCTGGATCGACGGGATGACCAGCATCGCCACCGACGCCGCCACCAGTGCGATGGTGTGCATCCACTTCGCACCGATGCGGCGCGTGACCGGGATCATCGCGAACGCCGCGATGAACGCGATGAAGTTGTAGAACGCGCCCACCTGACCGGTGACGAGGCCGGCCTCGCGGAAACCGGGCGTGTTCGGATCCTTGGTGTTGAAGAGCGTGAGCGCGAGCGCGGGGGCGATGTAGATCCAGTAGCAGAACATGGCATACCACTGGAAGAACTTGAACACCGCCATCTGTCGCATCGTCTTCGGCATGTCACGGAACGCATCCGCGATCTCCTTCAGGGTGTACCTGATGCCGGTTGGCATGGCCTGAATCCGCGCCCGCTCTTCAGGCGACAGCGGCAGTTCGGGCGTCGTCCGCACCGACCAGAGAATCGACAGAATCGAGAAGGCCGCACCCATGATGAACGCCAGCATGGTGATGTTCGGTATCCCGCGATCATTCACCGCATCGCGATTCATGCCGGCGAACACCAGCAGCGATGGCGTGATGTAGGAGAGCGTCTGACCGAGTCCGGTGAATGCACTCTGCGTCAGAAAGCCAAGCGAGGTCTGTTCCTGATTGAGCCGGTCGGTGACGAATGCGCGGTACGGCTCCATCGTGATGTTGTTGGCCGCGTCGAGGATCCAGAGAATTCCCGCCGCCATCCAGAGCGTGCGGCTGAACGGCATCGCAAACAGCGACAGCGAACAGAGAATCGCGCCGATCAGGAAGTACGGGGTCCGTCGCCCACGGGGGCTGAGCGTGCGGTCACTCATGGCGCCGATGATCGGCTGCACGATGAGTCCCGTGATCGGTCCGGCCAGGTAGAGCAGCGGCAGGCTCGCTTCATCGGCACCGAGGTACCGATAGATCGGGCTCATGTTGCCCTGTTGCAGGCCGAAGCTGTATTGGATTCCGAAGAATCCGATGTTCATGTTGACGATCTGACCAAACGTGAGGTGGGCTCGCGCTGGTGTGCTCGAAGTGGACATCCGTGGGGCCTCGGTCGCATCCAGAAATCGGCGGCGACCGGAGCCGGCCGCCACCGGTGGTGACGCAGCCAGTGTACGTAGCGGACGACGCCGGAACCAGCGGTCATGCCGCGAACCCGCCAATTGGCCGGACTGGCCGGCGCCCGGGAACAGCCGAGGGGGGCCGTCGCGCCGCTTGCCCCGTCGGCGGCGCGCGTGTAATGACCAGAGTCACGGCATCGGATTTCATTTCGGCGAGGCGTCTCTGACTGTTCCCCATCTCGAGTCGGCGATCACCCTGTTGCGGAGCCTGAGCGGTCCGCGCGGGATTCACGCGTCGGCCGCCAGCACGGCCAACTATCGGGCGATCTTCTCGCGCGACGGGGTGATGGCCGGTATCGCGGGCCTGCTGCTGCGCGATGATGCCATCACGGCCGGCCTGGTGGCCACGCTGGAGGGGCTCCGCGACACGCAGGGGGCAGAAGGGCAGATCGCGTCAAACTTCGAGCTGCGCGACGGCCAACCGCCACAGGTGAGCTTTGGCTCGCTGGCACCACGGCTCGATGGTGCCACCTGGTATCTGGTGGGGGTGGGCCTGGCCGCGCGAGGCGGCGTGATCGATCCGGATGACTTCGAGGCATCGGTGCGGGCCGCCGTTCACGTGCTGAACGCCCTCGAGTACAACGGACGCCACCTCATTTACGTCCCGACCGGTGGCAACTGGGCCGACGAGTACATCTACGACGGCTACATCCTCTACGATCAGGTGCTGCGCGCGTGGGCGCTGCGACTGCTCGGCGTGACCTACGAGGAACATGCGTGGGTGGACAAGGCCGGTCAGATCGCCGCGCGAATCGACAAGAGTTTCTGGCCCGCCTCACGCACGGCGGTCTGCCACCCCGTGGCCTCGTTCACCCCGGTTGGCGCACGCGAGATCTTCGATCTGGCCGCCTGCAGCCTGCTGTCGCTCTCCGGCATTGCACCGCGCCTGGCTGACGCCTCGCTGAACTGGATTGCGCAGACGTTTCTCGACGTCGGATCACTGCCACCAGCATTCCACCCCGTGATCGACGAAGCGCATCCTGACTGGCCGGCGTTGCGACGCTATCACTTGCACGAATTCCGGAACCGTCCCTTCGAGTATCACAACGGCGGCATCTGGCCGATCTGGCTCGGCTGGCTTGGCCTCGCGCTCGCGCGTGCCGGACGCGCCTCCTCGCTGGCGCGTCTCACGGCGCTCACCGCCGACGCCGTGACGCGCACGCCGGACTACGATTTCGAGGAGTACTTCCACGGTGCCACCGGCGTGTCACTCGGCACTCCACGCATGGCGTATTCAGCCACCGGTCTGGTCTTCCTCGAGTACGCCGATCACGCCGTCACGCACGAGCTCTTCGGATGACACAGGATCCCGCGCGTTCGCGTGCACCAGCCGAATATCAGGATCGGGCCGACGCGCTGCTCGGTGTGCTGCGTTCGGAATTCGGCCTTCCCCGCCCTGAACGCACCGTGATCGCCGTGGCCGGCGAGTCGGGCAGCGGCAAATCGGTGACGGCGATCGATCTGGCCGCAGTGCTGAACGATGCTGGCATCAGCACGGTGATCGTTCATCAGGATAATTACTTCGCGCGACCGCCGCGCACGAACCACGAGCACCGGCTCCGCGACATCAGCAGTGTCGGGCCGCACGAGGTGCAGACGGCATTGATTCAGTCGCAGATCACTGCGTTCCGCAACGGAGTAGCGAACGTCGCGGCACCGATCGTCAACTATTCGGAGAACCGTTTCGAGACGCAGCTTCTCGATTTCAGCCAGACCCAGGTGCTGGTGGTCGAAGGCACGTATGCGCTGCTGCTCGATGACATCGACCTCGGCATCTTTCTGCAGGCGACGTATCACGACACGGCGGAACGCCGCCGCAAGCGCGCACGCGATATCGACGATCCGTTCGTGGAGCAGGTGCTCGAGATCGAGCACCGACTGATCGCGCCGCAGAGGGATCGCGCCGATATTCTGATCGATCGGGGTTTTGGGATGGGGCGTCGGAGCTGACTCGGCGCACTGAGCGCTGACACTGCGATCCGACGCCGCATCCCGACCTGGCGAGTTCTCTTCACACCACCGCCAGTCCCGGTCGCAGCGTTGCTACCGGATCAGCACCCGGTATCCATACGCCGGAACCTCGATCGTACCACTCGCCGCCAGCGTCACCGCACTCTTCGAGAACCAGTCGGTGTAATCACCGGGGTGCCCGAACCCGCTGTATGTCACTGACGCCGGAGCGGCACCGAAGTTCGTCAGCACCAGCACCGCCTTGCCGTCGCGGCTTCGGCTGAAGGCGTAGACGCGATCGCCGCCGTCGGTCGCCAGCCGGGTCTGTGGCGCCCCCCATTGCCCGTTCCACAACACCTCCTGCGTGTGTCGCAGCTCGAACACGGACCGGTAGAAGCCCGCCAGTGACGGCCCGGTCCAGTCGATCGGATCCTTCTCGAAGAACTTGAGACGCCGCTTGAAGCTCGCTTCCTGCCCCGAATACAGCAGCGGGAATGCGTTGGCAACGGTCGCGCTCAACACATACGCGGCCAGATGGTTCGCCCCCATCCGCTCGAACTCGGTCCCCGCCCAGCTGTTCTCGTCGTGATTCGAGGTGAACGTCAGCCGGTACGCGCTCGACGGAAAGGTTTGCTCCTGCTTCACGAAGTAGGCGTCCAGCACCGTCGTCGGCTTCTTCGCCGCGGCGATGTCGTTCATCAGATGGAACAGCTCCCACCCGTAGGTGGCGTCGAATGATGCATGCAGCGCCGGATCCTCCCACTCGGCCAGGAAGAACAGGCCCGGGTGGCTCGCATCCAGCGCCACGCGCACCGCTGCCCAGAAGTCGGTCGGGACCAGGCCGGCCATGTCGCACCGGAAGCCATCGAGTCCGGTGTTGTCCAGCCACCACTTCATCTCGCCGATCATGGCGAGCCGCATCTGCTTGTTCGTATAGTTCAGATCCGCGACATCGCTCCAATCGGTCTCGTTGCCCTTGTCGTCGATCGCGCGGGAAATGCTTCCGTCAGGCTTGAGCGTGTACCAGTTCTTGTTCACCGACGTCCACGCGTGATCGAACGCCGTGTGGTTGGCCACCCAATCCAGGATGACTTTCATTCCCTGGGCATGCGCGGCAGTGACCATCGCCTTGAAATCCGCCTCGCTGCCGAATTCCGGGTTGAAGGCCGTGTAGTCCGAGATCGAGTAGTAACTCCCCAGCGATCCCTTGCGATTGAGCTTCCCGATCGGCTGCACCGGCATGATCCAGAGCACATCGATGCCGAGCGCCTTCAGGCGCGGAATTTCTCTCGTGAATGCGGCGAAAGTTCCTTCCGGCGTGTACTGCCGGATGTTCACCTCGTAGATCACGGCATTCTTCGACCATTCCGGATGCACGAGGGGCCGGGCGCCAGAGGTGGCGATCGGCGCCGAGTCCGACGTGGGGACCGCACGGTTGTCAGCGGGTGTGCACGACGTCATCGCGGTGGCTGCGCAGGCGAGGGTGAGCAGGGCGTTTCGCATGATCCGGGACAGTTGAAGATGGCTGCTGGACTACTTCCGAGCTCTGAGAAACACGAGGCGGTCATTGTTCCGCGCCGCGACGATCGTGGATTGCCCGTCGGCGCGGCGCAAGGTCGCGAGGCGGCGCACTTCACCGCCGATCTGCACGCCGCTGCGTGTCATCTCCACCGCCGCAAACGTGCCGTCGCCAGCACCATGCAACAGCAGGCCGTAACTGGCGTCCGACCGGCCGAGCATTGGCGGAGCACCGAGGAAATTGCCACCGAGCAGCAGATCGACACGACCGTCGCCGTCGAAGTCTCGCGCCAGCGCTGCATAGACAGGCGAGAACTGGGCCTCGGTAGGCATCGGCTTGAGAGTAAACAGGCCATTCGAACCAGCGATCGCCACCGAGGTCGCGAACGTGCGAGCGGTCAGGACCGTCGCCTTCGCGAGTTCCTCGGCAAGGAAGATGTCCTGCACCCGGCTCGCGCCGAACGCCTTGTAGCTTGGATATTTCGCACGTAACTGGGGCATCAGCCTGACCATCTCATCACGCGTCGCCAGCGGATAACTCACCCCGTGCTTGTAGAAGGTGATGATCTGCTCGATGGTCCCGTTACTGAAGAAGTCGAACACGTACATCTGCGCCGGCTCGGTCGGGCTGGCCGTGATGTAGGCGTTGAGCCCAAGATTTCCGAGGACGAGGTCCGGCCGGCCGTCACCATTCAGGTCCGCCGCGGCGACAGTGTTCCACCACCCCTCCGAGCCGCTCAATCCCGCCTCACGCGTGCGATCGACGAAACGTCCGCGCTCCTGACGCAGCACGCGCACCGGCATCCACTCACCGACCACGATCAGATCGAGCTTGCCGTCACGGTCGTAGTCGAGCCACGTGGCAGACGTCACCATGCCGGCGGTCAGCAGCTGCGGTGCGACGGTTCCGGTCACATCCGTGAAGTGCCCCTTCCCGTCCCCTTGCAAGAGATGGCTGCGCGGCGACACGCCGTATTGCTTCGCCGTCACGCGCGCGCCGACGAACAGATCCTGATGCCCGTCGCCATTGAAATCGCCCGGCACGACGCAGGACCCATTCTCGAAGATCGGTGGCAACCCGTCGGTCGATCTGGAGAAGTGGCCGGCCCCATCGTTCAGGTACAGTCGATCGCGGAGTTCATTCACACTGCCCCAGAACTCGTTGCCACCGGTGACCACGTAGAGATCCGGGTGGCCATCGCCGTTCGCGTCGAAGAACACCGCGGCAACGTCTTCGGTGATGCTGTCCGCCGCGAATACCGATGAATCACTCCTGACGTACGACCCATCACGCTGCTGAATGAGCAACTGGCCGGATTGCCACTTCGCCCCGCCGGCAAAGAAGTCATCGAGCCCGTCGCCGTTCACATCGCCCACCGCCAGCGCCGGCCCTTCGGTCGACAGCAGGTGCGGCATCAACGGCTCGCGGTCCATGTCATTGAAGTCGTTCTCGACATGCGCGTAGCCGGTCGGCACGCTCTCGGTGATGTCGGTGAACAGCGGCGGCGACTCGGGTGTGCGCCCATAGGCCCACACACCGCGCGCATCACGCTGCAGCAACGTCAGTCGCCGGTTCGCCGCCACGCTGGTCAGGACCTGAAACCGGCGATCGGGCCAGATGACGATCAGTGAGTCGACCAGCGTATCGCGTCCAAGGCCGAAGTGCAGTCGCTGGTCCACCGAGGATTGAAATCCCCGCGTCGGACTCTGCTCGAGCAACTGCCGTCGACCGGCCTGCACCACGAATACTTTCGTGCCGATGCCCGCCGTGTTCTTTCCCGAGCCCTGCAGCGCAATCGTGAGATATGCGTTCCCTGATCGCTCACGCGACCGGTTCCGATAGATCGAGACCGGCGCATCGTAGTTGTTCACGACCAGATCCAGCGCGCCGTCATTGTTCAGGTCGACGTAGGCGCTGCCGTTGGAGTAGCCAGGTCGCGCAAGGCCCCACGCCTTCGCCATATCCGTGAAGTGCAGGTCACCATCATTGCGGTAGGCATGATTCACCACCGGCACCGTCGGCATCTGCTGCAGCAGCGGCAGATTCTCGCGCGTGACGCCATTCGTCAGCGAGGCCTGCACGGTCTCGTTCCCGACGTAGTTGATGTAATCCAGGTCGTTCGGACGGCGGAAGATTCCACTGGTGACGAACAGGTCCTTCAACCCATCGTTGTCGAGATCGGCGAAGAGCAGCGACCAGGTCCAGTCGGTTGCCTCCACGCCAGCCAGAAATCCAACTTCGCTGAAGACGCCGTTCCCGCGATTCAGCTGCAGCGTATTGCGCGCATACTGGGGGTGATATCCCGCCCGCACACGGAGATTGAACAGGCTGTACGCCTCGGAACTGGCCGAGGATTTCAGGACATCTTCACGCTCCGGCAGCATGTCGCCGACGACGATGTCCGGCAAGCCGTCGTTGTTCACATCGGCGGCGTCGACACCCATCGAGAAGCGGCTGGTGTGCCGCGTCGCGACCGCGATCGACTCGGTGAATCTCTTGCGGCAGGTGTTGTAGTAGAGAAAGTCCTGCTCCTGGAAGTCATTGGCCACGTACACGTCGGGGCACCCGTCCTGGTTCAGGTCACTCACCACCAACCCGAGGCCATAGCCGTCGATCCCACCGAAGATGCCAGCGTCAGCGCTGACGTCAGTGAAGCGGGCACCGTCATTCCGGTACAACCGGCCGCCGGCCCGGGCGTTTCGTACGTCGCGCCTGGTCGCATTCCCGATGGCTCGCTCGGTGTGCGTCGAGTGGCTGAGCAGGAACAGGTCCAGGTCACCGTCGGCGTCGTAGTCGAAGAATGCCGCCTGCGTCGAGTACCCTGCGTGCGCGACGCCATATGACTCGGCCCGCTCGCTGAACGTCCCGTCACCGTTGTTGATGTAGAGCATGTTCCGGCCCTGCATCGTCAGATGACGCACCGCCGATACGTAGATGTCGAGCCGCCCGTCGCCATTCACGTCCGCCATGGTCACACCCGTCTTCCATCCCGGTGGACCACCCACGCCGGCCTTCGCCGTCACATCCTCGAACCGGAAGTTGCCCCTGTTCAGGTACAACCGGTTGGACTCCAGATTCGACGACAGATACAGATCGGGAAGACTGTCTCCGTTCACATCTCCCACCGACACCCCACCACCGTTGTAGTAGTAGAGGTAGTTGAGAATGTTGAACTCGGCCGACTCCGGCAGGTTGTTCGCGAACGTGACGCCGGTGCTGTCGGCTGATAGCAGATCGAACAGTGGTGGCCCGATCGGTGCCGCCTCCCGGACACTGCCCTGCGTCGGCGCATCGGATGTTCGCGCGCGCTCGCACCCTGTCTGCGCCAGCGCAGCGACAAGCAGCGTAATCCCCGCGCGTGCGGCTTTCACGGACGGCGACAGATCACGGCGTGAGGCACGGCGCTACCTGGGTGCCGCAGCAACGGCAGGCGCAGGCGCACGCGTGGCGATTTTCGCCAGCACCAGCACGCCGACCTGGCGTCCCTGCACCAGTCCCTGCTCGATCGCCCGACGGTAGTGAATCCCGCCGTAGAACCGACTGATCGCGGCTTCATCAGCGGCCTGCCTAAAGGACGTGAACGATCGCACCGGCAAACCGTACTCCATCTCGGTCGAATCGGAGAAGGCGAAGTCGTCGCCGTAAACTTTCGTCAGGATCACCGACGCCGCACTCGAGATGCCGCTGTGCCCGCTGGTGTACTCCGGGAACGGCGGTGTCTGCAGCAACGGCTGCCACGACTCGTCGAGGTAGGTGTTGATCATCGTTTCCGGGCGGATGACGCTGCTCCGGTATTTCTCCGCCCACACGCTCAGGAACCCGTCCGCGAGCCCGATCGCCGTCAGGGCATAGGCTTCGGCCGCACGTGTGATGTCCGCGTTCACCTTGTGCGACGCAATCCGCACGATCCCCATCCAGTGGCCGCCCGGCGACATCTTCTTGATGGCGAACATGGTATGCCCCTGGACATGCATCACGAACGGATTGCAGTCCCAGAAGGCAGCGATCGCGCGCTGTTCGTCGGTCATCGTGCGGCTCAGCCCGTGCACCTCGAGCATCTGCTTGTAGAACGGGCTTGTCTTCGACGTATCGAACGGCAGCGGCGGCTCGGGTTTGAACTGGTTCGACGTGTCCATCACGAATGGCCGCAGCGTCCCCCAGTTCGGTTCCACTGCGTCCATGTAGGCCGGTGGTGTCGGCACCCAGCGCCCGACTTCTCGCGTCACGCTGAACTTCGGCAATCCGCTTCGCTGCTTGAATCCGTCCTTTCCGGCCCAAGCCAGAATGTGCCTGGCGACCGTATCACCATAGGCAACCGACCGATCGAACACCTTCTGCGACATTCCGGCGCGCATCCGCACATCCATCGCGACACGCAGGCTGTCCATCCGGGCCTGCGAGAAGGTGAGAGCACGGCCCACGATCATGTAGGCATGCACGCCAGCCAGCGACAAGGAAATCTCTTCACCGGCGGGGCGGGCAGGCACCGGCGTCAGTTCATTCACCTGGCCCGCCAGCGTGCGATACGCCGTGTCAGCCTGACGAAGCACCTCATAGGCCGCAATGCTCGCGTAGGCGTACACCCGGCTCGCTTGCGGCGGGCTGAAAATGTCATACACGATCACGTCGTTCACCTGCTTCACGGCATCGTGCAGCGGTGTGGCCGCCTTGTCGTCCACCAGCAACGCGGGGGTGGCGGCCTGTTGGCACGCAGCAAGCAGCACTCCGCCAACGATGAGTCGAACCGTCTGCTTGCACAGGCTCATGGGACAGACGGATTGGAGCCGAACATCAGCGGGCGGTCATTGTTCCTCACCACCAGCAGGCGAGTCCCAGTGCGCCCGGTGATGCGGACGATATCGCGTGACTGGCCGCGAACGAAGAACCCGCTCGTCATACGCGGCGCGGCGGTGAACGTGCCACTCTTCGACCCGAGCAGCGTCACCCCGTACGACTCGCTGAGCCGCGCGATCTCGGGCTTCACCCCATCGAAGTTGCCGGCAAGGAGCAGATCCGGCACACCATCCCGGTTCACATCCTCCGCCAGCAGGCCGAACATCGGGGCCATCTGCGCTTCGCTCGGCAACGGGACGAGTGTGAACGAGCCATCGCCGTTGTTGCGAGCCAGGCTGCTGGCAAACGTTTCGGCCTTTTTCTGAACGGCGTCGGCCAGGTCCGCCGCCGGGAAGAGTTTGTCCACCGTCGCCTTGGCGTACTCCTCGTAGCTCAGAAACTTCGCCTTCAATGGCGGCAGCGCGCGGATCATCTCGTCGCGCAGCACCAGTGGGTAGCTCCTGTGCTCGTCATAGCTGGCGAGGATCTGGTCGACGTACCCGTTGCCGTCGAAATCCTTCACGGCCATCGTCATCGGCTCTGCCGCGCTGGCACGCAGGCGTGTATTGAGGCCGAAGTTTCCGAGGACGAAGTCCACCTTGCCGTCACCGGTGAAATCACCGGCGATGATCCGGTTCCACCAACCACTGCTCTGCGCCAGTCCTTTCACGGCTGACCGCGTCAACCGCCCACCGGCGTTGCGGAACACCGTCACGGGCATCCAATCGCCAACGACGACCAGGTCGAGCCGCCCATCGCCATCGGTATCCTGCCACACCGCGTCCGTCACCATCCCGATCTCGCGCAGCCCGGGCGCCAGACGGTCCGTCACATCGACGAAGTGCCCCTTCCCGTCGCCGCGGAGCAGCATGCTGCTCGGATTGATCCCGTAGCGCCACGGAATGCTGCGCGAGCCGACGAACAGATCGGGATTGCCATCGCCATCAAAGTCGCCGACTGCGGCGCGCGACCCGCTGTTCGTCTCCGGCGGCAACGCATCAGTCACCTTCCGGAACTGACCGCGTCCGTCATTCAGATAGAGTCGATCCTGCAGCGCGGGTGACTGCTCCGAGTACTCGTTGCCACCGCTCACCACGTACAGATCCTTCACTCCGTCACGATTGGCATCGAAGAACACCGCGTGCACATCCTCGGAGGCGGCATCGGTCGCAAACACCGCCGAATCCGTCGCCACGAACCGACCGTCGGCTCGCTGGAGCAGCAGCTGCGAGCTCTGGTCCTTGGCGCCTCCCAGAAAAACATCGTCCAGTCCATCGCCATTGACGTCGGCCACCGCAACCGCTGGTCCTTCGGTCGAGAGCATCTTCGGGATCAGGCGCTCACGGTCGAAGTCGACGTACTCGTTCTCGTGATGCACAAAACCGATCGCAGTCGACGCGGTGACATCGGCCAGCAACGTCGGCCCCGTGCGGTCCGCCGGCGTCACTCCGGGAGTCACCGCCGCCTCGACCTGGCGTATCACGAGACGGCTGTCGGCCGCGACCCGAGCTTGCAGTGAACGCTTCCCGTCAGGCCAGAGGACCGTCACCGAGTCCACCAGCGAGTCCGTGCCGATTCCGAAAATGAGCGGATACTCGACGCTCGACTGAAAGCCACGCGTCGGCGAGAGCTCCTGCACCCGCTGCTCCGTGACATTCCAGAGCGTCACGCGCGCCCCGATCCCGAACCGGTTCATCCCGGTGCCTTCCAGTCGGACCTGCACGAAACGATTCGCGGGCTGCAACGTGCGCACATCATTCCGGTACACGAACGCTTCCAGATTCACGTTGTTCACCACCAGATCCAGCGCACCATCACCATCGAGGTCACCGTAGGCCGCGCCACTCGAGATGCTGGGCGTCGCCAGCCCCCACGCAGCTGACTCGTTGGCAAAGGTCAGCTTGCCGGTATTGCGGAAGGCATAGTCCGGCAGCGGTGACGACGACATCGCCTTGGTCAGCGACATGAAGTCGATCTTGCCGTTGGCGCGGACGGCACTCTGCGTCTGATCGTTGGCCAGGAAGGCGATGTAGTCCTGCGACGTCACGTTCCGCAGCAGTCCGTTGGTGACGAAGATGTCCTTGTTGCCATCCAGATCGAGATCGGTGAGCAGCGCGCTCCAGCTCCAGTCCGTCCTCGCCACGCCGGCCATCTGCCCGACGTCGCTGAAGGTGCCGTCACCGTTGTTGCGCTGCAGCATGTTCCGCATGAACTGGTGGCCGTACCCATTCCGCAGCTTGGCCTGGTACGAGTCCCATCCATCGAACGACGACGTCGTACGCAGACGGTACTCGTGCTCGGGGAACATGTCGGTGGTGTAGATCTCCGCGCGACCATCGTTGTCGAGGTCCGCAATGTCCATCCCCATCGAGAAGTAGCTGCTGTTGGCCAGCGACTGCTCCATCGACTCGGTGAAGGTGCCGTCGCGGTTGTTCAGATAGAGGTAGTCGTGCTCGAAGAAGTCATTCGAGACGTAGATGTCGGGCCAGCCATCGCGATTGATGTCGGCCACGCCCAATCCCAGCCCGAACGCGATTTCCGGACCGAGGATTCCCGCCCCTTCGCTCACATCGGTGAAGCGCCCGTTCTGGTTACCGTACAGGCGGTCACCACCGTTGTGATCCCGCTCGTTGCGCCTGTTCCGCAACCCGAAGCTGCTGGCGGGGCGCGGGGAATTGTTGATCACGAACAGATCGAGATCGCCGTCCCTGTCGTAGTCCAGAAAGGCGGCCTGCGTGGTGTAGCCATCGTCGGCGATGCCGAGCTGCGCGGCGCGCTCCACGAATCGCGGGACGGAATCGGGGCCGTTCCCCTCGTTCAGCCAGAGCTCGTTGCGACGGCTTGCGGCGTCACCAATGCCGGCGTGGCTCACGTACAGATCCAGGCGCCCGTCGCCATTGACGTCGGCCAGCGTAAGGCCGGTGGTCCAGGGCCTGGTGCTGGTGATGCCCACGGTACCCGTGACATCACGGAATCGAAACGCGCCCTCATTGAGGAAGACGCTGGGCCCCTTGTGATTCGAACCGAGGATGACTTCGGGCCGGCCATCGCCATTCAGGTCGCCGATCGCCACACCGCCGCCGTTGTAGAGATTGCGGTAGGTGAAGACGTTCAACTCTTCCGACTCTGTGAGCTGATTCGTGAACTGGATGCCCGTGTAGGACGACGGCATCATCGCGAACAGTGTCGCGCCGACGGCTGGCACGCTCCCGCTTCGCCTGGCGTCCACAGACCCCACTGCCCCCTTCGGCGCAGACTCACTGCAGGCCGTGACCGCGGCAGCGAGTGCCACCGCGATCAGCCGGATTCGTGTCACGCTCACTCGCTCAACCACTCCACGTCAAGAGGGTGCCGCGGACGAGCCGCGCGCGACGCAACGGCAGGCGACTCCCCGAAAGCATCAGGGCCCGCTCCGATGTATCCGGAGCGGGCCCTGAAAGTTACAACGCGTGCCGTCGAACTGAACCGATCAGTAACCCGGGTTCTGACGGAGCAGCGGGTTCACGTCCAGCTGCGGCTGCGGAATGTTCAGCAGGATCCTGTAGCCCTGCGTCGCCGTCTTTCCGAACCAGGTGCCGGAGGTGTACGTGCCTTCGCGGATCTGGTCGGTGCGGCGCTTCCCTTCGGCGAAGAGCTCGAACAGACGCTCGGAGAAGATGGCGGCGCGGACGTCAGTCTGCGACGACACCGTGATCGGCCGCGCCGGTGTGAAGTTACGGGCGCGGAGCTGGTCGATCAGCGTGACGGCTTCCGGCGTGCGGCCGAGTTCATTCAGCGCCTCGGCCTTGATCAGCATCACTTCGCCCAGACGGTAGATCACGTAGTCGTTGCCGTTCCACCCACCAACCTTCGCCGGGTCGATCGGGTACTTGTAATTACGCGGGCCTTCACCTTCGGTTGCGGCCGTGATGTTCGCGATATCAACCGTGAAGACCAGCGGGTTGCCCTGGCGGTCGCGCACCTGCGCACCGCCAAAGATCGCCAGCTGATTGCCAGCGAGGATCTGCGTCCGGCGAGCGTCGGTCGCGTCGAACTTGCGGTAGGTCTCAGCCACCACCGCCCAGCCGTTCCACCCACCATCACCCGGTGAGATGCTGTTGTAATGCAGCGACTGGTACTGGCGGCGGAATCCAAGGCCGTCTTCAGGCTTGCTGCGCACGACGAAGATGTTCTCGCGCGAGCCCTGATTGACTGGCAGGAAGTTCGTCTTGATGTTCGGCTCGAGCGTGTAGGTGCCCGAGTTCAACACCAGGTCAGCGGTGGCGAGCGCGTCTGCCCACCTCACCGCGCCCCTGGTCAGGCCGGTGGCGCTGACGGTACCCGTGTAGACCTGCGCGTTGATGTAAAGCGAGGCGAGCATCGCATTCGCCGCGCCCCGCGTCACACGACCGTACTGACTTGGCCACGACACCGGCAGATCGGCGCGAGCGGCCGTCAGTTCGGTCTCGATGAAGGCAAACACCTGCGCCCGCGTCTTGGCTTCGCGCTGCTCGACCTTCGTGTCGGTGGCGATCGGAACCCCACCGTACATGTCCATCAGGTTCAGGTAGAACATGGCACGCAACGTCCGGAGTTCGGCCACCACCGCAGCCTTGTTCGGAATCGTCACCGTCTCCAGCGCTTCAAGCACGATGTTCGCACGGGCTACGCCGGCATACTGCTGGTTCCAGATCCCGTTCACTTCGCGCAGACCGACGACGCTGGTCGGTGTCCAGCCCTGACGGTGCAACTCGAGCCAGGCGCCATTGTCAAACCAGTCGGAGCCACGGGTCGGAACGACCATTTCTTCCGAGCTGACCTGCTGGACGGCGTAGTAATCCTCGAACTGGTTGCGGAGGTTCGCGTACACCGCCGCCACACCGGCAAGCACTTCGTCGGTGTTCTTGTAGAAGTTGTCCTTCGTGATCAGGCTGGCCGGATTCTCCTTCAGATCCGTGCAGCCGACCAGGAGGCCCATCGGGACCGCGAGCAGTGCGCCGAAGCGCACCAGTCGGGTCGAATTGTGATACAGAGACATTCGCATTCGCCTCAAGCGAGCAATGGGGAAATTGAACTGCACATCACAGGGATCACCGCCGACTCAGAACTGAATGCGAAGGCCGGTCGTAAAGGTCCGGGCGCGCGGGTAGGCGATATAGTCGGTTCCGCGCGATGCGAGGCCGTTGTCGATGAAGACTTCAGGATCGTAGCCGGAATACGGCGTGAACAGCAGCAGGTTGTCGCCCGAGGCGAAGATGCGGAGCGGCTTGTTGCCACCCGCGAACGGCACCTTGAACGAGTAGCCGATCGTCACGTTCTGGAGTCGGACGAACGAGCCGTCCTCGATCCAGCGGGACGAAAACAGCGCCGGCTCGGTCACACTGGTCGGATCATCCAGCGCCGAGCGCAGGAAGTTGCGATCCTGGGTCACGTTGCTCTTGGCACCGTACACCAACCCGGTGTTGTTGAACACATCGCGGCCCTGCTCCGCACGCCACAGCCAGCTGGCGTCGAAGCCATGCCAGGTGGCATTGCTGCGGATACCGAGGCTGAAGTTCGGGTTGGCATTGCCGATGATCACGAAGTCATCGCTGTTCGTCGTCGACGACCTGCCCCTCAGGCTGCGGCTGGTTTCGACGCCCGCGGCATTGCGAACCACGGTGTAATTATTGAACTCCTGCGCACCGGTGGTCGCGTTGAAGCCCGCGAACTCGGCGCCGTAGAATGTGCCGATCGGCTGACCAGGAATGATGCGCTGGGCATTCACGTTCGACTGGCCCTGACCGCTGACGCCGCCGGTGTTGATGAACTGCGAGGGCCCAAGGCTGCCGACCGTGTTCCGCTCCATCGAGAACACCAGGCCCGACGTGAGGGTCAGGCCGCGGTTCGGGCGATCGTAGATCCGGGCGTCGAGTGAGGCCTCAAAGCCCTTGTTCGTGACGCTGCCGATGTTCTGGAGCTGATCGCCAACGAACGAGGAGCCCGTCTGCGAAATCGGAACCGTCAGCAGCAGGTCGGTGGTCTCCTTGCTGTAGTACTCGAGGGATCCGCTGTACTTGCCATCCTTGAAGCCGTAGTCGAACGCGATGTTGGCCTGCGCCGACTGTTCCCACTTCAGGTTCGGATTCGGGTTCACGTTCGGCACGATGCCCGTGACCGTCGTGCCACCGAAGACGTAGCGCGCGCCGCCGTCTGCGGCCAACGATGCCAGCGAGCGGTAGGGCGGCACGGCCTGGTTGCCCTGCAAGCCGTAGCCGATGCGCAGCTTGAGCTGCGAGAACGGCAACCCCTTCGCGAACGACTCGTCGCTGATCAACCAGGCGCCGGAGACGGCCGGGAAGACCGCCCACTTGTTTTCCGTACCGAAACGCGACGATCCGTCGCGACGCAGCACACCCGTCAGGAAGTACCTGTTCTTGTAGGCGAGGTTCGTGCGCGAGAAGAACGACACCAGGCGGCTTTCCTCACGGAACGACGATGGCGGCTGTGGCGCGGCACCGGCGTCGAGCCGGCTGTAGCCAAAGGCATCGGTCGTAAAGCTCTGCGCCTGCGCGGCGAAGTCGGTGTTGTCGAAGTCGGTGTACTCATAGCCACCCACGATGTCGAAGTCGATCTGATTGCCAACCGTCGGCGACCAGGTCAACAGCGACTGCAGGTTGTTGTTCGACAGGCCACGCTGGGCCTGCTGAGCCAGACCACCGAACTCGGCGCCGGCCGGGCTGATGCGCGGGATGTAGATGTTGCGCTGACCGTTGGAGCGGTCGGTACCGACGTTGAGCTGAACCGAGAGGCTCGGCAGCAGCTGATACGACGAGGTGACGTTGGCCAGCGTACGGTTGGTGCCGCCGTCATCCAGAACCTGGTTCGCAAGCGCGACCGGGTTGCGGACGCCCTGACGACCCGTGCCCTCCTCGAAGAACGAGCCGTCGGCGCGCAACACGGGGCGCGTCGGGTTGTACACGGCCTGGTTTACGAACACACCACCTTCGAACCCGCCCGTGTTCTCGAACGGCAGGTAGTCATTCTCGACGCGCGACGAGCTGAGGTTGAGCCCGACCCGCAGCTTGCCGTTCAACGCTTCATGCGACCCGTTCAGACGCGCCTGGAGGCGGCTGAACCCGTTCGAGATCACGACACCCTGCTGGTCGGCGAAGTTCAGCGAGGCACGGAACGTCGTGCTCTGGTTGCCGCCGGCGAAGGCCAGGTTGTGGCTCTGCTGAATGCCGGTCTGCGCCAGCTCCTTTTCCCAGTTCGTATTCGCCGTACCCTGCGACGCGAGACGGGAGGCGGGCAGCGTGCCCTTTGCAATTTCACGCGAGATGAACGAGCGATACTCACTGCCGGTCAGGAAGCCGAGTTCGTTCGACCGCTGGCTGGCCGCGACGTACGTCTCGTACTCCATCGTGGCGGCGCCCGGACGGCCCTTCTTGGTCTCGATCAGCACCACGCCGTTTGCACCGCGGCTGCCGTAGATGGCCGTGGCGCCGGCGTCCTTGAGCACTGTGATCGAGGCGATGTCGTTCGGGTTGATCGCGTTCAAAGGGTTACGACCGATGGACGCCGAGCCGCCGATGCCGATACCGCGGGCTTCGGACTCGTTGTTCTGCAGCGGAACGCCGTCGATGACGTAGAGCGGATCGTTGCCACCGCTGATGGATGTACCACCGCGGATGCGGATCTGCGCACCGGCACCCGGTTCACCGCTGTTCAGCGTCACGTTGACGCCAGGCGCGCGGCCCTGCAGCAAGCCGGTCGGGTTGGCCAGGACGCCGACGTTTGCTTCGTCGGCGCTGATCGTGGCCACGGAACCCGTCACCGCTTCCTTGCGCTGCGACCCGTAGCCCGTCACGACGACGGCGCCGAGGTTGGCGGCCACAGCCTGCATCGAGAACCGGACCGTCGCAACCTGGCCGCCGGTGAAGGAAACTTCCTTGATCTGCGGGGTGTACCCGATGCGTGTGACGCGCAGGCGCACAGCGCCGGCCGGAAGATCGGCCAGCGTGAACGTCCCGTCAACGCGAGTGATGGCGCCGCGCTGGGTGCCTTCGATCGTCACCGTCACGCTCTGCATCGGCAACTGACTCGTCGAGTCCACCACTCGACCGGTAATCGATCCGCGGCCTTGCGCCTGCAGCGGATTCGCCATGAACAGGCCGCACACTGCCGCGGCCATCAAACCTCTGATCACCTTCATTCGTCTGCTCTCCTGAATCATGCGGAGGGTTTTGTCATACGGGCTCGCTCCGGACACGGAGAGGTCAGGAGATCGAACGTCGAGACAGCACCTGCACCTGCGGACTCCATCACACACCAGCCTATTCCTGTTTATTACCTGTTGCATCCGCCCTGCTGCTGCCGCTGCGCATCGGGAGAACGACGCACTGCTCCACCTGCCTCGTCGCTCCTCGAATCCGCCGCGGCGCGCCATCGCACCGCGGTCCAGCATGCCACCCTGCCCACGCTGCGCGGCCCGCTTCCTGCGAAGATGTTCATGCACTGATGCGGTACAAACACGACCCGGTACGCACCATCCGTCAGATTTCGGCATGCCGAGTTGCGACCGTTCGCAACTCACATCACCCCTTTGGAGTGCGTCACACAACCGATCACGTCTCGAGTGGGGTTTACCTCAGGCG
>Ga0163144_10008096_pt1 | contig 22820 bp, 18 predicted proteins | sample OliLak19BULKMAT1_FD_123175 | JGI IMG/M metagenome (GOLD analysis project Ga0163144, IMG submission 123175) | Freshwater microbial mat bacterial communities from Lake Vanda, McMurdo Dry Valleys, Antarctica - Oligotrophic Lake LV.19.BULKMAT1 | ecosystem: Environmental > Aquatic > Freshwater >...
CCAGGTACGCGGCGCCGATTGACGCGGGGTCTCGGGCGCGCGCTCCGCGCGCGTCGCGCGCGGAGCGCGCGCCCGAGACCCCGCGTCAATCGGCGCCGCGTACCTGGTACCGTACGACGATTCAGTCAGCCCTCGTGCACCGGCTCGGCGTCCTCGAACTTCGCGATCCAGACGCTGCACAGAAGGTCACTCGTAACGTTCGGCATCGTGCGCGTCATGTCGACGATGCGATCCGTGCCGATGACGAGCGCGATCATTTCGGGCGGCACACCGACCTGAACCAACACGATCGTCAAGAGCGGCAACGAGCCGCCAGGCACCCCAGCGCTGCCGATGGCGGTCATGACCGCCATCAAGATCACGATGCCCTGGCTGGCGAGCGACAGCTCGACCCCCGCGACCTGGGCCAGGAAGAGCACGGTCACTCCCTCGAAGAGCGCGGTGCCGTTCATGTTCATCGTGGCGCCGAGGGGCATGACGAAGCCCGCGACGGACTTCGGCACGTTGAAGTTCTCGATCGCGGTCTTGATCGTCGTCGGCAACGTCGCGTTGCTGGACGAAGTCGAGAAGGCCGTGATCATGAGCGCCTTGACGCCACGAAAGAGCTGTTTGGGGCCGATCCCAACCACGAAGAAGGCGATCGCGGGCAACACGACGAACTGGAAGAACAAGAGCCCCGCGAGCGCTGTGACCACATAGGCGCCTAGTGAGCGCATGACATCCAGACCCAATTTCGACGTCACCGCGAAGATCAGTCCAAAGACCCCGATCGGCGCGAGCGCCATCGCGAAGCCGAGGATCTTCGCGCAGACCTCGTAGAGCGTCTCGATGACGTCCAAGAACGTCCTCGATCGCTCGCGCGGGATGCGCATGAGCGCGACACCGACGATCAGCGCAAAGAAGATCACGCCGAGTGTCTCACGTTCGTTCGCGGCGCTCGCGAAGATGTTGCGCGGGATGATGTTGACGAAGGTGTGGATCGTGAAGCCCGTCCCCTCCGCCGCCTGGTTCATGCGCTCCTGGGCGTCGCCGGCGAACTGCTGCATCACCTGCTCGCGGACCTCGGGGGAGAGCCCTTTGCCCGGCGCGATCACGTTGACGAGCAAGAGCCCGATCGCGGCCGCGAAGGCCGTCGTGCCGATGAACCAGGCCATCGTGCGCCCGCCGAGCCGCCCGAGGTGCTTGGCGTCGCCGAGGCCCGCGACACCGAGCACGAGCGACGAGAACACGAGCGGCACAACGACCATGAAGAGCATGCGCAGGAAGACGTCTCCCGCGGGCTTCGCGACGTTGTCGGCCCACCAGATGACTCGCTCGCGCCCTGGCCCATCGGGGATCCCGAGGTTCAGCGCCAACCCGAGGGCGGCGCCGGTCAGGAGCCCGATCAAGATCTTCGAGGGCAACGACAGACCGCGGGACTCGGACGCTTCGGGGTTCTCCATGGCTACTCGGTCGCCGCTTTGGCAGTTGCGCTCGGATGGCTTGGCGCGCAGGCCAACGCTCAGGCTGGTGTGCGCGCCAAGGCGCGGGCCTGCGCGCGGCCCGGCGCTTTTGGGGGGGATCCGGGAGTGTACGCGGGTCGAGCGAGCGGATCGAATCCAGTGCGCTCGCGGGGCGAGGTAGGATCCGGCGCATGTGCGGCCGTTACGCCATCACCACCGACCCCGAGGTCCTCGCCGCGCTGCTCGGGCTCGCCGAGGTGCAGCGCTTCGACGTCCGGTACAACCTCGCGCCGACCCAGACAGCGCCGATCGCGCGGCTGCGCGAAGACGGCGCGCTCGCGCTGGATCCGCTGCGTTGGGGCCTCGTGCCGAGCTGGGCGAAGGAGCTCGCGATCGGCGCGCGGATGATCAACGCGCGCTCCGAGACCGTGGCCGAGAAGCCGGCTTTCCGCAGCGCCTTCAAGCACCGCCGTTGTGTCGTGCCCGCGAGCTGGTTCTACGAGTGGCGTCGCGAGGGCAAGGAGAAGATCCCCCACCGCATCGAGCGGGTCGACGGTGAGACGCTGACGCTCGCGGGCCTCTGGGAGAGCTGGAAGGGCCGCGGGGACGTGCCGGGCTGCGAGACGTTCACGATCCTCACCACTGCCGCGAACGGCGACCTCGAGGAGCTGCACGACCGGATGCCGGTGATTCTGCCGGACGCCGCCGCGCGCGAGCGTTGGCTCGCGACTCCGCCGGACGAGGCCGCGAGCCTCGCCGATCTGATGGCGCCCGCAGCGGATTCGCTCCTCCGCCATTTCGCGGTCAGCACACGCGTGAACAACGTCCGCAACGAAGGGCCCTCGATCCTCGGCGACGACTCGAGCCAAACCGGGCTATTCGGCGATTGAGCGGGGCGCGCTCCGAGTTCGACACGCTCAACGTCGCTGCTTGAACATCCCGAGCCCGAGCAGCAACCAGGTCGACAGCGGCGCGCCGAGGAGTGCGAAGGCCAAGAGCCCCTTGCCGAGCGAACGGGTTGGATCCGGGTCGGTCACGGCGCCTCGCCAGCCATCGATCGCCGCGAACAACGTGCCCGCGCTCGCGACGATCACCGCCGTGAGCGCGATGACCGTGCCGAGTACGCGCGCCCTTGCATTCGGCAAGGAGAGTCCGCCCGAGACGGGGATCGCGACGGCCAGGAACGCCAGCGCTGCCATGATCGCTGCCACGGGCTGGCCGAGCGCAGCGAGCAGCGTCGCAGCGACGGGCGCCGCGCATACGGTCGCGCCGACGGCCACGGCGACCAGGCGTTCGCGAGGAGGCAGCAAAGCGCGTGTCTCGCGGCGCAGGTAGATCAACAGGTCGAAGAGCGAGGCGCCGACCCAAGAGGTCCAGACCGCGAAGATATACAGGACCACGAGCGCGGTGGCGGCGATCTCGAGCCCGGGCACTCCGCGCATCGAGCGCGCCAGCGCTCGCACGCCATACATGAGCCCGAACACCAACAACAACGAGCGTCCCGACGTCAGCCGCGCCGACCACAACATCCACCAAAGGAGCGGCCGATAGAGCGGATTCGAGGCCTTGAGCGCCTCGATCAGGCCGGTGCGCGCGGACACGTGGTCGGGCTCGAGCCGCAATGCCTCTCGGAAGTGCCCGACCGCGTCACGGTAGGCGCGTCGTTCCAGGCACGTGTACCCGAAGGCCGTGTGGACATCGGGGTCGTCCGGCTCTTCGGCGAGGGCGACGCGGAGAACATCGGCCGCCGCGTCCGCACGCCCGAGCATGCGCAATGCATGCGCACGCAGAGTGAGCGCGCGACTGTGTATCGGGTCGAGCTCCAATGCCGCGTCTGCAGCAGCCAGCATCGGCTTCCAGCCTGCGAGGCCGGCGTGACAGGCGGCGACGAGCGCGTGGTGATCCGCGTCGTCTGGATTGATCCGCACAGCTTCGCGCGCAAAGCGGAGCGCCTCCTTCTCGCGGTCGCGATCGCACAGCACCGCGCCCAGCATGTAGTGGGTGATAGCGCGGTCCGGCGCGAGCGCGACGGCCTTCTCCGCTGCTGCCGTGGCCTCGGCGTAACGCTCCTGGGCGACGAGCGCCGAGGCCATCATGATGTGCGCCTCGACGTGCTCCGGGTCCTCGGCGAGGACGGTCGTAAGCTCGCGCAACGCGTCCACGGGCCGGTCGACCTGCAGCAGCACCCGCGCTCGCTCCAATGCTCTGGCGCTCATTTCTGCAAACCCATGTAGCGCGCGACGTCGTCGTACGCGCCGCCCTCGTTGGCAAACAGCACGTGGTTCTTGGCGGTCGCGAACCACTCAGCGGTCGAGGGTTTGATCTTTTTGAGCGCCGCCGAGAGGTCCTTCTCGCCGATCGGCGTCGGCACGCCGCGCTTCAACGCCTCGCGCAGCTTCGCCTCGATCGCGAGGTCGACGAGGCCCTTGAGATCGGCCCCCGAAAAACGCTCCGTCTTCTTGGCGATCGCGGCGAGGTCGATCTTGTCGCAGGGTTTGCCGCGCAGCAAAACCTCGAGCACCGCTACCCGCGCGATTGCATCGGGTGGCGGCACGAAGATCAGTCGATCGAAGCGCCCTGGGCGGCGAAAGGCGGGGTCCACATGCCAGGGCGCGTTCGTCGCGGCGAGCACCAAGAGGCCCTCGTTGTTCCCCCCCACGCCGTCGAGCTCGGCCAGGAATTGGTTGATCGATTGGCGCGATGACGCGTTCGACATGTCAGAGCGCTTGGCGCCGAGCGCGTCGACCTCGTCGAAGAAGAGCACACAGGGCGAACGTCTGCGCGCGCCCTCGAAGATGGCGTGGAGGTTGCGCTCGCTCTGCCCCGTCCACATCTCGAGCACGTCGTGGATGCCGACGGATTGGAAGTGCGCTTTGGCCTCGCCCGCGGTCGCGCGCGCGAGGTGCTTCTTGCCACAACCGGGCGGGCCGTAGAGCAATACACCGCCGCCGGCCTTCTTGCCGTAGGCAGCGAAGAGCTCGGGGTGGGCCAAGGGCTGGATCACCTTCATGGCGATCTCGTCCTTGACGTCGTCCATGCCGCCGACGTCGGCGAAGGTCGTGCGTGGCCGCTCGAAATCGACGTCCGACACGAGGCCTTCCCCTTCGTCGTCGGGGTCGGGACCGTCGCGGCGTTCACGGCTACGAAGACTCTTCGCCGCATCCGGTTCGTCACCCCCGAGCCCGAGCTCGCGCGCGAGGTCCGAGTGTGCGAGCGACGCGTCGCGCTCGACCGCCGCGCGAAACGCCGCGCGGGCGCCAGTGAGCTCGCCCTCGCGCAACTTGATGCGCGCGTGCAAGACGAACGCCTCGGCGTGCGCGTCGGGTCTCTGCACAGCGAGCTCGACGATGACCGCCGCGTGGCTGGTGCGCCCCTGGTCGAGGTAACAACGCGCGAGCGCCAGCCGCACACGGTCGTCACCGGGCGCGAGATTCATGGCCTCACGGTAGAGCGCCTCGGCGCGCGCCGAGCGACCCGCCCGATGCAGCTGGTCCGCGAGGTGAACCCGCAACGGGACGTTGTCGGGTGAATGCCGCAGGGCCTCGAACAGCGGCCCTAGCGCTGGGTCGAGCTCATCACTTGGATCGTGGTCGGACATGGCCTCGTCAAGCGCTTCGCCGCTTACCTGATGGGCGAAGTTCCGCCAGTTAGCTGGGAGCCGCAGCAGAGTAACCGGGAAGCGCTCAAAAGTTCCGCGGCGACGACGGGAACAAAAGAAGGGCGTGAGTCGCGCGGGCGCGCCCCACCGCCACGGAGCCATCGTGCAGAATCTGGCCTGCACAATTTGGAGAGCGCGACTATGACTTCCGACAGCGACACCGACCTCGAGGCGCTGCTGCCGCGGCTCCTCTCCGGGAATGAGTTCGAATGCCAGGCGGCCCTCGAAGAGCTGCGTGCGCTCCCACTCTCGCTCCTCGGTCCGCTGTGCGAACATCCGATCTCGCGTGTGCGTATCGCGGTGGCGCGCGCACTTATGGGCCGCTCCGAACCCGAGGCGTCAGCGTGCGTGGCGCGGCTCACGGAGGACAGCGACAGCGACGTGCGGCAAGCGCTCGCCGAGGGTCTGCGCGCCGACCCACAATGGTCGGTGTCCGACAACGTCCTGCTGTCACTCGCCGGCGACGAAGAGGACGACGTCGCCCAGATCGGCATCACGTTGCTCGCGCGCCGTCCAGCGCTGCACGGGAAGATCGTCGAGACCCTGGGCCGGGACGATCGTTGGTGGGGCGTCCGCAAGGCCGCCGCCAGCGCGCTCGGCGGCCTCGATGTCGCGACGCCGGATGCGTTCGTGACGCTGCTCGAGGTCATCGCCGAGGACGGCTTCGAGCCCTTGGCCCGCGCGTGCGCGGCGGCAGCGGATCGGCTCCTGCGGGCGCGGCACGGGCGAGCGGACGGAGGCGACGAGCCGCCCGTTCCACTGCCCTCCGTCGTGGTGGTCAACGCCGCGTTGGCCAAGCTGCGCGGCTGGCGCGGCACGCCGTTCCCGACCCTGCGCACGCTGCTGGCCGAGCACGAGGCGCACGTCCCGAACTTCGCGGCGCTCGCCGCGTTCGGGCGCGACCTGTCGCTCGAGGCCGAGCGCGGACGGCTGCCGCGCGCTTTCCTCGTCGATGAACACATCGAGGCGCTCGTGCGCGTCCTGCACGGGACGGAGTCGCGCTCGGCGGTGCTGCTCGGCCCCACGGGGGTCGGCAAGACCGCCATCGTGAATGAGCTCACGCATCGACTGCGCGAGCATCCGGGTGGACCGTGGCGCGTGATCCGCATCGTGCCGAGCGACCTCCTCGTCGGGACCAAGTACCTCGGCGAATGGCAGACGCGGGTCAACGCGTTGATGGAGCTCGTGTCGGCGCCGCAGCGGGTGCTGCTCTACGTGCCGAACCTGCAGGAGCTCGCAGAGGTGGGCAAATCAGCCAACGACGAGTCGAACGTCGCGACCATGTTGGCGCCCCATATCGATAGCGGTCGCATCGCGCTCCTCGGCGAAGCGACACCGCACGGCTGGAATCGGGGTCTTGGCGCGGATCCTTCGCTCCGGCGACTGTTCCAGCGCATCGACGTGAGGCCGATGCGACGCCGCGACGCGCGCGAGGTGTTGGAGCTCGTCGCCACCGAGTCCGAGGTCGACGTCACGCCGGAGGGTATCGAGCGCTTGTTCGAAGTGGCCGAGATGTACATGGCGGAGACCGAGCTCCCGGGGCGCGCGATCAGCTTGCTGCGCCGGCTGGCGTCCGCCGACGAGAAACGCAGCTTCGGCCCACGCGATGTGCTCCGCACGCTGCAGGACGCGACCGGCGTCCCGGCGGACTTCCTCGATGACGCGGTGCCGCTGCGCCTCGAGACGGTGCGCGCGTTTTTCGAAGCGCGGGTGATGGGCCAGCCCGCGGCGATCGAGCGTGTGCTCGACCTCGTGACGCTCGTGAAGGCGGGCCTCGCCGATCCGAACAAACCCTCTGGAGTCCTGCTCTTCGTCGGCCCGACGGGCGTCGGCAAGACCGAGCTCGCGCGTTCGCTCGCCGAGCTGTTGTTCGGCGATCCCCAGCGTTTGCTGCGTTTCGACATGAGCGAATTCGCCTCGTACGAGTCTTACGAGCGACTGATCGGAAGCGCGCGGCATTCGGGACTCCTGACGGATGCCGTGCGCCAGAACCCGTTCTCGATCGTGTTGCTCGACGAGATCGAGAAGGCCCACGCAAACGTCTTCGACCTGTGCTTGCAGATCTTCGACGCAGGGCGGCTCACGGACGGCCAAGGCCGGACCGTCAGCTTTCGCCGCGCGATCGTGGTGATGACCTCGAATCTCGGCGCGAAGGTCGAAACGGAGTCCGGCATCGGATTCGGCGCCGGGGTTCGCGAGCTCGCGTCACCCGACACGACCGAGATCCAGAAAACGCTCGCGCAGTTTTTTCGGCCCGAGTTCCTGGGGCGGATCGATCATCTGGTCGTCTTCGCGCAGCTCTCGCCGGAGACCGCCGATCAAATCGCGCGCCGCGAGGTCGAGCGCATGCTCGCGCGCAGCGGCATCACGCGCCGCAAGCTGTCCGTCGACATCGATCCGGGTGTGTACACGCTGCTCTTGCGGCGCGGTTATTCACCAGCCCTCGGCGCGCGGCCGCTCAAACGCTCGGTGGAGAGCCTCATTCTCCTGCCGATCGCGCGGGTGCTCGCGGAGCAAGCCGCGGTCGCTGGATCGTGCCTGCGGCTTCGTGCGCGCGGCGACCAAGTGGAGGTGACGGTGCTCGTGGCCGAGGAACCCGTTGCGAGCGATACGCCGACACAGCCGAGTCCTCCCGAGCTCGCGCACGAACAGGAGCGCGTGGGCGCGCTCCGCGCGCGCGCGGCTGAGCTCGAGGAGCGTCGCGCCATGCTGCTGGAGCGCTCGAACCAACCTGGGTTCTGGGACGCATCGCACGACGCCGCGCAGGTCTTCGACACGGTGCACCGGATCGATCGTTTGCTCGAGGACCTCGCGCGCCTCGAGTCGGGTCTCGCGCTCACGGCGACGAATCCCGACAAGCGGCGCGCGGCGCGCTTCCTCGACCAGCACGCGAGCGACGCGCGTCGGCTCGAGCGCCTCTTCGACGCGCCGGATCTGTGTGACGCGTACGTGCGCCTCTCGCGCGCGCGCTCGTCGCAAGGGCACCTCGACGGCGTGGAGCGTCTCGCGCGCATGTACGTCGCGTGGGCGCGCCGCACGCGCATGGAGTGCGAAGTGCTCGACGATCGACGTGGCGCCGAGGGCGACGACACCATCACGCTCGCGATCGGCGGTCCCGGCGCCCACGCGCTGTTGGCGGGCGAGGCGGGGCTGCACCGCTTGACTCTCGACAAGGGCGAGGGGCGCAGCGCATCGGACCTCGTGCGGGTCGACGTGTTGCCCGCGGTGCCGGAGCGCGACGTGCTGCGTGAACGCGATCTGCGCATCGAGACACACGCATTCAAGGGCCGGGTCGGCCGCCTCGCGCCGACGCTCGAGGCCGACGTGCACCTCTTGCACACCCCCTCGATGACGGCCCTGCGCGCGAGCACCCCGCGCCCCCCGAAGGAGGCCGTGGCGCCGCTGCGTGCGCTCCTGGCAGCGATGCTCGCCGACGAAGCCGCGCAGGGCCCGACCCCGCAGGACGAAGGCGCCGTCGTCCGCCGCTATCAGTTCGGCGGCTCGAGCGTCATCCGCGACCGCCGCACGGGCCGCTCGACGGGCCACGTGGACCGTGTGCTCGGCGGCGAGCTCGACTTGATCAACTGAAGGGCTCGTGTGGCGTCGAGCTGGAGTTCCCGTCGCGCAGCGGGAGTGGAGGCGGTTCGATCGTGTGGGCGCCGCCCCGACGCCGGCGCGCGCTGGGCGAACTGCGGTTGACCGACGAGGGCGTCCTCGTCCTGACGGTCACGCGCCTCGACGGTACGCGCAGGTTGGGGTGTCCGTTCTGGCTGGGCGCGATCGCTCGTTGATTCGGACTCCCGTGGGACCCCGAAGCCCACCGCTGGGGGGCACGCGCCCCTGAGGGCACCAGCGGTCGTGGCTGGCGTCCTCCGAACTTCGGCCTAACCTCGGGGGGTGTCAACGCCGCCGCTGCCCGCGGATCTTGGGTCTCTGACTCCTGGCTCCCAGGCCCTCGGGTCCTTGACCGCCCTCGTGCGCCGCCTCGAGCGTGACGGGCAGGTGCGGCCGGCGTCGGGTGTCGGTGGCCACGCGCCGGCGGCTGTCGCGACGGGGTGGGCTGGCCTGGATGAGCGGCTCGGCACGTTCGAGGGCGCGGCGGGCCTGGCGCGCGGGGCGCTGCACGAGTGGATCGGGCTGGTCGACGGGGCGCCGCGCGAGCGCCCGGTCCGGGGGCCGTGGAGCCCGCCGTTGACGTTGCTGGCCCACCTCGCGGCGCGGGCGTTGGAGGAGCGCCTCGCGCGCGGCGGGGGCCAGGATCCGAGCGGCAGCGTGTTGTGGATCGGCCGCGCGGTTTGGCCCTACGCCGCGACTTTGCTCGCGAGCGACGTGCTCGCGGAGAGCGCGGCCGAGGACACACACGACGAGGCCCGGGACTTCGGCCTCGAGCTCGCCCTCGACGAGCGCCCCTGCCCCGCGCCTGCCGCCGAGCGGGCCCTCTTCGCGCGCTCGCTCTTCATCGATCCGGCCGACACGGCCGGCCGTTTGTGGGCCATCGACGCGGCCCTGCGTTGCCCGACCGTCACCGCCGTCGTCGCCGACGGCTCGGGCCTCGACATGGCGGCCTCGCGGCGCCTCGCCCTCGCGGCGAACACGGGCGAGGCCCTGGCGTTGATCGCGCGCCCGCCGTGGGAGGAGCGCGCCCTGTCCGCGGCGGCGACCCGTTGGCGTGTGGAGCGCGTGGGCGACTCCGTCGCGCCGGGGTGGCGGCTCACGCTGTTGCGGGCCAAACCCCCGCAGCAGCGCCGCTGTCCGTGAAGGTGTCCCGCGGAACCGCGCGCCACCCGTGTCCCGAGTTCGTCACACAGCGCCCAATCCCGCGCCGAGGCTCCACGTCATCGTGCGCAGGAGTCGATGCTTCCCTCGATGGTGGACGTCCCGCGCAGCGACCAGGAGTGGCACCTGCGCGCGGTGATCCCCGAGTGGCTGACGCGCCCGCCGGAGCACGAGGTGCTGCGCCGCGAGCGCGCTGCGCACGACGCGCGCGAAGCGGCGCGGGTCGAGGCCGTGGAGCAGCGCGCAGTGCGCGACACGCTGCGGGCCGCGGTGCTCTTCGCGCTCGCGGTGCAGCTCGTGCTGACGGGCTTCGCGGTGATCCCGCTGTTGCAGGCGACTGGGCTCGGTGTCCTGTTCGGCCTCGCGCTGTATCGCCTCGACGAGGCCGTGTGGCTCTGGATCGTCGGCGGCGTCGCGCTCAGCTGGATCGCGAGCTTGGGGACCGCGCTGAACGTCGCGCTGATCGTGGGTGTCTGCGTGAGCGGCATTTGCGCGACAGTCGTCGGCATCCTGCGCGATCCGTCGTTTCGGATCTAGTCGCGCGCGGGCCGAGGAAGAGCGCGCGCCCCTCACCGCCCTGCTTGCTGCATGTCACGGTCGCCTTCTTCGACCCACCCTGTACGTGAGAAGTCGTGCGGTGATCACCATCTGTCGTCCGAATGGGCCCGCTCGATGTTAGAGGTCGAATCCGACGGCGAAACCCCTTCCCCCGATTCACTGCCGAGGTCGGTTCCGCCCCCACCGAACGAGCGTTCCTTCACGCTCGAAGCGTCCGCGGGGTAGAGCAGCCAGATGGAGAGCCCGAGGGCGAGTGAGACGATCAGCTCCATGGTGATGCGGCGCGGGATGGGACTCGGTGCGCCGAGGAGCCCTACGCGGGACCCGCGGCGCCATTCTGTCGGATCCACTACATCAGCCGCGCGTCACGCCAAAACGGGCGCTCTGTGGCTCGAATCTCCGTCTGGTGTCCATGGCGCAGCCCCCAGCACCGCCGCCACGTCCTCCGGGTGCAGGTCCGCGGCCCGCGACTCCGGGCGCCGCTCGCCGTCCCAGGGCGGCGCGCGCAGCACCCACTCCTCGTGGCGGTACGGCCCGGTCCGCCGCGCATCACCGGGGCCGAACAGCGCGAGCGTCGGCACTCCGAACGCGACGGCCAGGTGCATCGCCGCCGTGTCGCCCGTCACGACGTCGCGGGCGCCCTCGAGGACCGCGGCCAAGGTCAGGAGCTCGGTGCGCCCGGCCAGGTCGAGCGCGACCCGCTGGGTCCCGCGCAGGACCTCATCGGCCGCCGCGCGATCACCGGGTCCGCCGGTCAGGACGAGCGCCGGGTGATCACGCGGAGAGAGCTCGGCGAGCGCCGCGAACGACGCGCCAGGCCAGCGCTTCGCGGGCTTCGAGGCCCCGAGGTTGAACACTCGATACGGCGCGCCCGCGAGCGGCGCGAGCAATCCGGCCGCCGCGGCGCGAGCTTCGGCGAGGGGCGGCAGTGGCCAAGTCGGTGGCCCAGGTTCGAGGCCGAGGTGACGCGCGAAACACAGGTACTGTTCGACCATGTGCGCGCGCGGATCGGCGGGCGCGAGTCGCTCGCGCGTCCAGACGTGCGAGAGCTCCTTGGTGCGCGCGCGATCGAAACCGAGCACGCGCCGCGCGCCGGACGCGCGGGCCACGAGCGCGCTCTTTTGCAAGCGCTGCAAATCGATCGCGATGTCGTAACGCTCGTGCCGCAGCTCGCGCACGAGTCGCCAGAGTCCGCGCGCGCCTGCGCCCCGCGGCCAATGATGCACCCGATCCACAGCCGGGTTTTTCTCGAGCAGCGGTGTGACGAGCGGGTGCGCGACCCAACCGATGTGCGCCGCGGGCCGGGCGGCGCGCAGCGCACCCGCGAACACGAGCGCGTTGACCACGTCCCCGATCGCACCCGTACGCACGACGAGGACACGCGGGGCGTCACCGAGAGGCGGCGACGCAGCGCGCAAACCGAGGATCAAGGGCGGCGCCATCGGGGAAGATCAGGGCGCCAGCCGGGTGCGCGAGAACACGCCGTCGTTCGCGCTGGCGCGCGAGTAGACGATCCGATCGTGCAGCCGACTCGGCTTACCCTGCCAGAACTCGAAGCGCGTCGGCGCCAAGCGATACCCGCCCCAGTGGGGCGGGCGCGGGACGACGTCGCCGAAGCGCGCTTCGGCTTCGCGCACGCGGCGCAACAGCTCCTCGCGATCCGCGAGCACTTCGCTCTGCGGTGAGGCCCACGCGCCGATGCGGCTGTCGCGCGGCCGCGACGCGAAGTAGGCGTCCGACTCCTCCGAAGGAACGCGGCCGACGTGGCCCTCGACGCGGACCTGGCGGTGAAAACGCGGCCAATAGAACGCGAGGGCCGCACGCGGGTTACCGTCGAGCTCCTCGCCCTTGCGGCTCGTGTAGTTCGTGAAGAACGAGAGACCGCGCTCGTCGAGGCCGCGCAAGAGGACGATCCGCGCCGAGGGCACACCCTCCGTCGTGGCGGTCGCGAGGGTCATCGCGTGGGGCTCGATGTCGCCGGCCGCGCGCGACGCTTGGACCCACGCGCGCAGCAACTCCGTCGGATCCTCGGGCGCGGTCGCAACATCAAGGCCTTCGCTGTCGTAGTCGATCCGCAGCTCGCTGAATTCGTCGGACATGGCGGGACGTTACCCGTTCTGGTCGGTCCGGGCGAAGGCGCGGCGCGGGATCCGTCGCCCCGCGTTGCGCTCTCTCAGATTCCGCCAGGCAATGTGACGAGTTGACCCCCGTGCTCGAGCGCGACGAGTCGCCCGAGATGTTCGACGCGCAAAGACGGCGGAACGGGAAAACCCTTCGGCAGGGGCCATCGAGGTGGACGTCGTCGCGTGTCCGGCAACTCTCCTCCACGCCGCACCGCGCCCCATGCGGCGTCGTCGAGCTGGATGGTAGGAAGCCAAGGCAGAACGTCGCTGCCACGCAGCTGCGTGCGTGTTCCAGGGCCGGGGTCACGGTAGGGCCCGATCGCCGTGCGCACGAGCCCGGTCAGATGCGCGCCAGCGCCGAGCGCGCGCCCCAAATCGCGCGCGATGCTGCGCACGTAATAACCGCCGCGCACGACCAGCTCGAGCTCGCTCTGGCGGGGCAGGTCGTGGGCGAGCCAACGCAAGCTCTGCGCGTAAACACGCGACGCTGGCAACTCGAAGACCTCGCCCCGATGGGCGCGCACGTAGGCGCGTTCCCCGTCGACACGCTTGTTGCTCGTGCTCGGTGGCACCTGCTGAGTCCAACCGAGGAACGGCACGAGGGCTGCCTCGAGCGCCTCCGGTGTGAGCTCTCCGGTCGCGCCCTCGAACGTGATCACTCCGCCGCCATCGCCCGTGTCCGTCTCGGCGCCCCACCGCAAGGTCGCGCGATAGACCTTGGGCGCGTCGTGCAAGCGCTCGAACAGCCGATTCGCCGCGCCGACGAGCAACACCACGAGCCCTTCCGCGAACGGGTCGAGCGCCCCGCCGTGGGAGACGCGCAGCCGCGAGTCTCCGGCATGTTCGGCCCGCAGCGCATCGACGAGCGACACACTCGTCGCGCCGACAGACTTGTGCGCGAGCCACAGCGCCGAGGGCGTTCGCATCTCCAAAGCGTACGCGACAAGCTGCGCTTCGCCAAAGAGCGCGCGACCAGTCTCGATGGATGACTCCATGACGCCGCCGACGTTATCGTAGAGAAGACCCTCCTTGCCGCACCACACCGATGTCGCACGTACCCGATCTCGACGCGTATCTCCATCGCATCGGCCACAGCGGCGATCGTTCACCGACGCTGCCGAACCTCGCCGCGCTGCAGCTCGCGCACGTGCAGTCGATTCCGTTCGAGAACCTCGACGTGCTGCTCGGAGCCGGGATCTCGCTCGCGCCGGCCGACGTCGAACGCAAGCTCGTGCACCGTCGTCGAGGCGGCTATTGCTTCGAGCAAAACACGCTGTTCCTGTACATGCTTCAGGCTCTTGGCTACGCCGCCACGCCGCTCAGCGCACGGGTCCGGGTCGGTCGGCCGCGCGAGTTCACGCCGCCGCGCACGCACGTGTTCGTGCTGGTCGTGCTCGACGGCGAGCGTTGGCTCTGCGACGTCGGCGTGGGCGCGATGTCGCCGACCGCGCCGCTGCGCCTGGACAGCGAGCTCGAACAGAGCACACCGCACGAGCCGCGGCGGCTCATCCGCTTTGGTTCTTGGGCCGCGGGCGATCAGCGCGATCCAGAAGCGCGCGTCTTCCACCAGGTGAAGCTCGCCAGCGAGTGGCAAGACGTCGCTGAATTCACTCTCGAAGCGATGCCGGAAATCGATCGTGAGATCGGCAATTGGTTCACGAGCACGCATCCACAATCACACTTCAAGAACCGGCTGATGACGGCGCGTGCCGTTCCGGGTGGGCGGGTAACGATTCTGAACCGTGAGTTCACGCGCCGCGAGAGCGCCTCGGGTCAAGGGCAGACACGATTGCTACGTGATCAGAACGAGCTGTTAGCGGTGTTGGCGAGCGAGTTCGGCATCGACCTGCCGGCGAGCACGCGGTTCGATTGCCCGTGGATCGACTGGGCGGCGCCTGGGTAAACGCGCAGCGCGACGCTGTCCGGCAGCTCGCTGGCCGCGGCCAGCGCGACGATTCGGGCCGAGTCACAGGCGAGTCGACCACAGCGCAGAAGGCTGTCCCATCCCCAGAAGCGCAGGCGCGCTGCCGCGCGTCGCCTAGGGGCCCGCGATCAGACGCGATGGACGCCGTACAGAAAGGTCTCCTCGGCGTGGATCGTGTGGTGCTCCAGATGGAACTCGTAGCCTGGAACGATCGCATCGATGGCGCGCATCAAGGCGTAGAAGTCGTCGGGCTTGTGGTACGCCGCGATCGCCAGCCGCGGCCGCCAGCGCTCGAGCGACCGCGCGGCGCCCTGGATCGCCGCGCCCTCGGCGCCCTCGACGTCGAGCGCGACGAAGTCGACGCGTGGCAGCGCGCGTTCCGCCACGAGACCATCGATCGACTGGACGGCGACCTGGTGCGAACCGGCTGCGCCGACGCGCGTCCCGTTGCCCTCGGGCGTGAACGCGAGCACCACGCCGGGACGCGCGCCGATCGCGTGCTCTACGAGCTCGATGCGTTGGGCCAAGCTCGGGTTGAGCTCGCAGTGTTGGACCAGCCGCTCGACGTTGGAAGGCAGGAACTCGAAGGCGTAGACGCGCCCCAGTTCCCCGACTTGCGCAGCGAGCCGCAGGGTGTGAAGACCCGTCGCGGCGCCCCCCTCGACGACGACGTCGCCGGGCTGCGCTCGAACCTCGACGCCGCCGCGGGCGTACACACCGAGGTGATTGCACCAACCGTTGATGAGGTGACCCGGGCTGCACTCGAGCGCGATACCCGTCGCCTCGACACGATACCGCGCGCGCGGCTTGCCTTGCGCAGTGGGCGCGAGTCGCTCGAGCAATTGAACGCCTGGCGGCGAGTCGCCGAGGGCACCGACGAACGCGCGGTACGCCGGCGTGTTGACCGGGAGCCTCACGCGGGTGTGCCCGAGGCAGCGGAACAAGAGCATGCGCATCAGCCAAGCGCGGCTCTCGAGGTCCGCCAGCCGCTGCTCGGCCCAGCTGAATTCCTCGCAGTGGTCGAGGACGTACTCGTGCCAACCGACGTGGGTTCCGATGTCGGCCGCAGCGGGCTCGGCGGGCTCGGGCCCGTACCGGTAACCGGCCCAGTTGTCGCTCTGAACCCTATTGTCGGCCTGAACCTGGCCGAGCGCGCGATGCAGCTCGAGCGTGAAACGACGGCGAAAATCGCGGGCGGCGGGAGTCGATACGGACATGACAAGGTGACGCGAGGAACGATGGGCCGCGCAGCCAGCGGCCAGTCGACCATCGGCGTTCCCGGCGCGAACCTTGTGCAGATCGGCTGGACGTGCGCCGCCGCCGCGCTCGCTCGGCGTCCGTTCGCGCGGCCCGGATTCCTACCGCGCCCTTGGTCTCCGTCAACGTCCACTTCCGTGCGCTCGTGCTCAGCGGCGTGTACGTCATGCAGTGTCCTGACGTTCTGCCTGTCTTCCACCCCTCTCCACCGCTCACGGACCTCGAGGTCGCGCGCGCCCGTGCAGACGCCCGCCGGTGTATCGAGCGTGTCCTGCGCATTCACCGACTGCCCCAATGGGGCTCGAACGTGCCGATCGACCACATGGCCTTGCCCCGTCGCGGCCTCCCAGGCCTCCGAAAGGGGCATGACCCACCTCTAAATCGGATGCCGACGTCCAGAATTGGCAGCTTGGAGTTCCTATCCGCCATGTTGCCGTTCGCTTGTGCGACAACGGCGACGGTGACTGTTTTGCCTGCGCCATTGGTCCAGGTCTGCCCGACTTTCACTCCTTCTTGAGTGCCCGTCAGCGCCAAGGGCTGAGCTCGCATGACCCCTCTGAGCATGGCGAACGACATAAGCAGGAGCAGTAAATATTGGATTTCTTATTCTTTTTTTGGTTTCTGTGTTAGAGATTCGAACAGTGATGCGGCCTCACTGAAGTAAGGTGTTGCTTGGATTGTCTCCGCGAGCTTCCAGCGGCTCGGTGTGTCGTCTTTCTGGCGAATGTCCTCCCCCGCGGACCAGACGATATCGAGCGTCTCTCTTTCGTAAGGGTCATCGGTCGGCCTCACGCCCTGATCGACCGCGGCGCGGGTCCTTCTGCGCCGGAGTCCCCTTGCCCCGCTGGGTCCTGAGCGAGGAGTGCGGCCGCACGTCGTGATCCGCCCGCGGGCCGCAAGCGCGCCGCCGCGGCGGCGCTCTGGCAGGGGCAGGACAGCCGCACGATCCGCGCCCTCGACTTCGACGGCCGCGCCGACCTCGTCGCGGCGGTCGACGGCGGCGAGGGCCTGCAGGTTCAGCTCTTCGTCCGGAAGTAGCCGAGCTGGTGGGCCACGTACGCGAGCGTCCAGACGCCTGCGCTGAGGCCGTGGGCCCAGGCCCAGAGCGCGCGGCCCTCGGCTGTCGTAGTGGTCTGGAGCATCACGCCCGAGAGGACCATGGGGGCGAACAGGAGCGCGAGCGCCAGGCCCGTCGTCCGACGCGCCCACTTCCTCCGGAGGCGCGGCGCGACGTGCGAGACCCAGATGAGGCCCACCGCGAAAACGAGCAGGGGCGCCGCGACCAGGTGGAGGTCGCGCACGAGCGACTCGGCCGGGTGACGCCCCTGCCAGTCGAGGAGCGCCTCGGGGTCGACAGGTTCGGGGCCCGGATCCCACGCGTAGGCCATCCAGGCCCACACGAGGCCCGACGCGCCGACGGCGAACGCCGAGGCGTGAACGAAGCGCGCGACGGAGCGCTTCAACCTGCGAACGCGGTCTTCGCCGTCTCCCCGCGCTGCGGCTTCGGCTTCGGCTTCGGCTCCGGCTTCGGCTTCGGCTTCGGCTGCGGCTGGGCACCGACCTTCTCCCCCAGCACGCTGTGGACGGCCAGCACGCGTCGGGCGGCGTCGGCGACCGCGCGGCACGTCAGCGTCGCGCCGGTGGTCCCGTCGAGGCCACGCCCCAGCTGCAGCTCGCGCCCTTGCGCTCGCCCCTCGAGCGAGGTGTAAAACGCCTCCTGGGCCACGTATTCCGGCGGCTCCTGGAAGACGATCGTGTCGACGCGGAGGACGCGGCCGGCGGGGTCCACGGCGATGAGGAGCGATTCGCGCTTCGTGCGGACGACGTGGCTGTCGAAGAACGCCGTGCCCACGACCTTGCCGTCCTTGCGCGCGACGTAGGCGAAGGTCGAGGCCTTCGTGAACTCCTTCTGGGACGCGAGCTTCGCGACGGCCTCGCGTTGCTTCTCGTCCAGCGTGCATGTCACGCGCTCAACCTCGCACCCGGGGAATGCGATCGCGAGGGCCGCGTCGATGCGCGAAGGCTTGCTGTCGTCGCCCGCGGCCGCGAAGGACACGAGCAGCCCGGCGGCGAGTGTCACGAGCAGGACGAAGAGGGGGAGCCCAGCGCGGCGAGCCAGCCCGAGGGAAGACGATGTGGTGGTCATCAGAAGGCGTACCCGATCAGGAAGCGCGCCGCGTCGTCGCCGACGTCGACCCACGTGTAGTCGAGCTTGACGACGACCTGGTTCAGAGGGCGGTAGTTCAGCCCGAGGGTCAGGAAGGTGTCGTCGATCCCGTTGCCCGGGGTGGCGCCAGGCGCGAGGCTCGCCTGCGTGTCCAGGTCCTCGTAACGGCCAAACAGCTCGAGCGTTTGACCGTCGGCGCGTTCGGTGAGCGAGAGCAGGTCGAAGCCGGTCTCCACGTACCAGCCCTGAAGCTCTTCGGCGAGCGACTCCCCGGTGCGGGTGTTGAACGCGGCCGTGTCGTCGACGTCGGCCCTGGCGTAGAGCGCGCGCACGGAGAAGGGGCCCTCCTTCCACTCCGCGTGCAGGTCCAGGATGGTCGTTCGCAGGTCCTCGTCGATCCCGACCCCCGCCTTTCCCGTGTGGGCCGCGGCGCCCACGACGACGCCCGGCGTGCCGACGTAGTCGAGCCGCCCCGCCACCGCGACCTCGTCGATGGACGCGCGGTTGCCGCTCTGGCGGCCGCCGCGCAGGCCTCTGGCGTCGAAGTTCTCGCCGTTGAGGCCGTTCATGGCGTACGCGGCCCAGGCGAACGCGCCGGTCTGGCCGTAGGCACCGAGCGCCATCGAGCGCCAGGTCGAGGGGATGATCCGCTGCTCGGTCTCGGGCCGCGCGGAGGGCAGGAACGTCGTCGGCTCGTGGCGCTCGTTGACGAACCCGAGCGGGACCAGCACCACGCCGCCGCGCAGCGCCATGCCGTCGGTCACGAGGTGGTCGATGTACGCGAACTCCATGGAGACGCTGCCACCGGAGTCGGTCGTGGCCGAGCTCGTCGACGTGGTCCCGTGCTCGATCTCGATCTCGGAGTTGAAGATCCAGCGCTCGGAGAAGCGGTTGCCGAAGTACATGACCCAGCGGAGCGCGTCGAAGTTGTCGCCATCCTGGTCGCGGAATACCTGGCCCAGGAACTCGCCGTACCCGCCGATCGACAGGCCATCGGCCGTGTAGACGCTGGCCGCGCGCGGGGCGAGGTTGCGGCTCGCGAGCCGCGACCAGATCTCGGTCGTGCGGGCGTCCGGGCCGTCGTCGGCCACGGCCCCGCCCCCCTCGAGCTCGGACGCGGCGAGGACGTCCATCGCGGCATCGAGCTCGGTCGAGAGGCGGTCACGGTCCGCCTCGAGCGAGCGGATGCGCTGCTCGAGTGCATCCAGGCGGTCGTCGGGGGCGACCTCGGGGATGACCCCTGGGACGACCTGAGGGGCAACCGGGGCGGCGGGGAGGGCGTTGCTCTGGAGCAGCGCCCCGGCCAGCGAAGGGATCAGGAACAGGTGCATGGGGTCGGCTCGGCTCCGTGGCGCGCGCCGGAGAAACCGGGCTGCGGGTCGAGGGCGGGATTACACCTGCGACTCGGTCTCATCGCAACTGGGAATGAGACTCAATCGCAAAAAGATCGGTGAATGTGTCGTTCGCTGTTGGTGGCTTGCATCGCGTCGGACAGGACACAAGTTGGCGTCGGAGGGTCGGCACCCCTCGACCCTGGACCGGGGGCCGGATTCGCGCAATCGGTTGCCGGGGGGTGCTGGACGAAGTGCCCCGAAAGCGCCCACCTGGGACCATGGCCCGACCGTCTGTAAGGTCACCCTGGGCCAGGGGTTACACGAGCTCGCCAACAGCGAACGAGCGATCCACTCGGGCCTCGGGGAACCCCCGCCGAACGATCGTTCCATGGGGGTCGGACGACGTCGCCGCGGTGACGACAACCCAGCTACTTTGGACTCCGAGGTGCGGAGAGCTCACCGCGTGTGGACACGTTCGATGGCCTCTACTCGGCTGAATCTGCTCTCGCGAGAACGTGGTAGCCCCGGTCAGGGCACTCAAGGCCCTGGCGCTCCAACGCGACGGCGGAGGACCGGTCAATCGTTGATTGCCATCGCCAGTTGCTGCTCGCCGAGTGCGGGTTGCCCAAGATGGCGGCGCGGACGTCGCGGACCGGAGATGCGGCGTTGAACGATTCGTGGATCGCGCGAGCCACAAGCTCGGCGCGCGCCTGACCAACTCGCTTCTACAGCGAGGCTCTCAGGTCTGCCATGAGCGCGAGCAACGTCCGCGCTCGCTGCGCAGCGATGCTGCGTTCGAAGTATCCCTCGATCGCCTCGACGAAGTACCTGTCGTCGAGCAGGAGTCCGAGACCGCGAGCGACGTAGCGTCGCAAGAGGGAGTCGGCCTGTCGCAGTTCATAAACGGACTCGGGGCGTCCGTCGAGGACCAGGATGACGTCTTCCGCGTCGTGGCTCGTGACTGCGTCCGACATCCCTCGCGACTCGAATGCCGCCAACTTAGTCGCGATGAAGTGAGGAGCATCGACATGACGACATCGAGCACCACTCGGAAGCTCGCGCTCGACGGCGTGGTCGAGCGCGGATCGGTACCACGGATTCGTGAAGCCGAGGAAGTCCCCCACCGGCATCACGTCCACGCGCAGGTCGCCATGCCACCACCGACAAATCGGGTCGTCCGCGAGAGGCTGCTGTTCAAAGCCTCGAGCGCGGAGACGCGCTTCAAATCCGTGGTATTCGACGTACCGCAGAGCATCGACGACCAAGTCGACGTCGATCGTCGGGCGGATCGGCGCTGCGCCAGGATCGGTGATCAAGAGCCCCGTGACGCAGCCCCCGACAAGGACGAGCTCGTCCATGAGAGGACCTAGACGCTGAACCACAGCCTCTAGCCGCTCCAGGTTGGGGTCAGTGGAACTTGGCACCGGACAAGCGCGCGTTGAGTTCCTCGATCGCCAGCGCACGCTCCCGCGCTCGGCCCATGCGAATGGCGTCGACGAGGGCGAGCAGCTCGTGAAGTTCAGGCTGGTCGCGCACAGCATCGGGAACCGTCGGGTACAGCGGCTGCATCCCCTGCCCCCGCGTCGCGCCCTTGGCGTCGGGCCACACGAGCGGCGGTTCGCCCTCGCTCGCGATCTTGTCGACGAGCGGCGGAGCGCTATGAGCCGTCGGCATGCCGCGGGTGGTCTCGCCGACGACGGGGTAGAAGGCATAACGCACGCCGTGTTTGATGAACTCGAGGAGTGCCCGGCGAACTGGACGCGGCTTCGACTGGCGCCCATTGCCTGCGGTGAGGAGGCCGGCTGCGGAGGCCCGGCGAACGGCAGCGTTGGCTTCGGCGTCGCTGACCCGCAGCCGGCCAGCCAGGTGGGCGTAGGTCCAGTCGCCCGCTTCGAACTCGGGCAGGGTCAGCTGCAGGCTGGCGAACAGGTCTTGGGGCTTCAGAGGCACCCCCATACGCTATTCGCGAATAGCGAATGGGGCCAGCACAGAAGCCTCGATTCGGGACGAGCTCTATCAGAACCGAGCCCGCACCGGGCCCGGTAAGAGCCTGCATGATCAAGAGAGTTCGATCCCCCTTCGACCGCGAGCCCAGCGGGGTTGCAAACACCGAGGTGCCCGTCGCGGTACCGAGAGGGCCGATGCAAGGCTCTCGGTCTTCCTACGCAACCCCTCCCCGCTCGGGGAGCCACTCATCTGTGGGTTGAGCAATTGCTCCCCGGGGGTTGACGGTTCGGCGCTGTCAGCGCAGCCGTTCGATCGCCGTAACCGTCTGCCCCGAGCCGCTTTATGGGCGCAGGGCAGAGCGGGCTGCGCTCTCCGCTCACAGTCGGAGCAGGGCGTGACCAAGATCGCACCGGCAGCCTCATGTCACCAACCCGCTCGGCCTCTCAGGTTTCTCTCGAGACCCGCCGGCTATCGGTTAACAACCAGCGAGTGCATGCTGCGGGCCCATGTGCACTCTGCGTCAATGCCATGTACGCCCGACTTCCGCCGCCTAATCCGTCGGTCCTTCGCGCACGCTGATCGCCTCTCCGTGATTGGGCGCGGTCTCCGAGGAGAGCTGAGGTCGCGTGGCTGGCCTCAATGGACATAGCCTCCGGAGTGTGGGGATGCGCCGGACGGTCGTGCCGATCGCACGGATAAAGGCGCCGCCGGTGAACGCTGTCGAATGACCGACGTCCCGAACTCGGTTCCCGCTGCAAGCCTGAGATCATCGGTCACCGCGGGATGGGTATGCTGTTGGTGTTCGCACGAACCTCCCTCCGTACTCTGGGCCGCCGGTCGCGGGACAACCTTGTGCTGCGGCCGTGCGCAACGTGCTCACGGACCTGAAATACCTCGTTATCCGCAGATCGTGAGAATCGCCACCGCAATGGATCCCGGCAGCTCGCCATCTAGTTCGGGGGGACACAGGGCCTCGCGCTGGCGACAGCTATAGCCTGGCAGCGCCGTAGCTGTGCTACGATTTGCGCCAAAGTGCTAGCCCGAAGCGGATGCGGCGCTATTCTCTGTCCTTCCAAGGAAGTCAGCCGCGAGATCCTGCGCCGCGGAACCCCTGAGATTCGAGATCAACATGAACAAGTTCCTTTCCATTCGCCGTTTCATGCTCTACTGCGTAACGGTTGCGCCTCTACTCTTGACATGGGAAACCTCTACCGCAAAGGAGCCCATCAGCGTCCAAACTTCGGGGGCGGATGTTGGTTGCCCGAGTTCGACACCCTGGTCCCCAACGGATGTGCCTGTTTCGGTTGGACCCTACGCTACCCAGGAAGACGCCGCCGACGCAGTGGCAAACCATTCAGCGCGAGACACAGCGTTGGCCGCAGCCGAGGACCAGGCGAACAAAGTCTGCCCCTCGAAGTGCGATGAACCGAACTCGACCGTGGACTGCCAAGGCGCCTCCGATTTTATGGGACGTGGTTCTGACGGCCTTGTCTTCAACGTGGCTGGTGTAGGTTCTGGAGAGTGGAGGGTCCGGAAGGGGCCTTTTACGCTGCGAGCACCAACCCTGGGCACCTGGTGGGGTCGGTCTGCTCCCTCAGGAATTGCGTGAGGGCGAGGTCTTCTGGCCCGTCCAG
>Ga0163144_10008097_pt1 | contig 22820 bp, 21 predicted proteins | sample OliLak19BULKMAT1_FD_123175 | JGI IMG/M metagenome (GOLD analysis project Ga0163144, IMG submission 123175) | Freshwater microbial mat bacterial communities from Lake Vanda, McMurdo Dry Valleys, Antarctica - Oligotrophic Lake LV.19.BULKMAT1 | ecosystem: Environmental > Aquatic > Freshwater >...
CGGCTTGCGTCGGGTGATGCGGCAATCCAAATCGACTGCGATCTGCAGGATCCGCCCGAACTTATCCCGGAATTTTTGGAGTTGTGGGCAACGGGGCATGACGTGGTGGTGGGCTTGCGCCGCTACCGCGAGGAGTCGCCGTTGCTAACCTGGGCGCGTCGCGCGTTCTACGTGCTGTTGGATAAAATCTCAGACGACAGGCTTACACCGAATGCCGGCGATTTCAGGCTCGTCGACAGAAAAGTCCTCGACCAGCTAAGGCAGCTCAACCACCTCAATCCCTATGTGCGCGGCCTCGTTTCGTCTCTGGCGGCAAACGAAACAGGAATCGCCTACAACCGGCGAAGCCGCCAGCACGACCAGAGCAAGTTTCCCGTCCGCCGCCTGTTTGGATTTGCCATGGACGGCGTCATCGCCCACTCCGTACTCCCCCTGAAACTCGCTGCCTACTTCGGCGTACTGGCCTCGGTTCTGACCTGCCTGCTAAGCGGTTATTACATTGTCAGCGCTCTCGCATTCGGCGCCGATTGGCCGAGGGGATTTGCGACAACCACTGTGCTGTTGTTATTCGGGATTGGCCTAAATGGCATATTCATCGGCATCATGGGCGAGTACATTGGCCGAATCTATCAACAAGTCCATCAAAGACCGCTCACAGTCATAGAGCAGGCAATAAACCTTCCCGGCTCTGGCGGTAGTGACGCGTGACAACGAAATTCCAGATTGCCGCGCCTAACGCGCGAAGACTCGCTATCCGCCACTGCGGCATCTGACTATCTCGTTTTTGTCTTTATTCTCGATATCGCGCAACACCAGCACCGTGTGCAGATTTCTTTGGGCCGCCATTCCGCATAGCTCCTCACGATTCAGATTTCGCGTGCGAATCGCGCCTTCCTTGCCGATCTGCCCCCACACCTGGCCCTCACATCCCGGATAGGCAGGAGGTGCCCCCAGAATCAGTGGCATTCCAGTCAATGCCTGTATGAAATAGATTTCTACACAACCAGTTCGCGGTAGTGGCGGAACAAAAGTTTGCGGAAATGGCGCGACCTCGAATTTGCTCCGCCACAGTTCGTACTGCCCCGGGGAAACGAACACAGCCTTGCCCGCTCTGCCGTCTGCAACGAAGCTTGATGTAAGCGCGAATAGCTTGCCCCCGGGAGTGGCCTCCAGCCCCCGACGCAAGCGGGAATCAAAAAGGCTGCCATCGAGGCCATTCATCAACCATCGCCGCAGGAATATACGATCCAAGGAACCGTACAGCTCCGCTTCGTCTTTATTGAGGGCATACACCAATGTCCGCGCAGTCGCGATTGCACTGTCAAAATTAAAGAAAATTTTGACCACCTGAACAGTTACAAGTGTCAGAGCGGCGACAGCAAGTACCAAGCTGGAAAATGCGCCGCAGCATTGGAGTCGCGCCAAGGGTGCACCATCCCAGGCGTCAGTGGCCCATATCGCGATAACCACAATGGCAATCCATTGCGCCGGCTGCAAAAAATACCAGGCATCATTGCCGCCCAGATAAATGCCCGTAGCGGCAATCCCGACAAGCGTCATTACCCCGAGAGTTATCACATCAGCGGGACAGGAAGAGTGGATAACTTCCGCACCCCGCCTTTCCATATGCGACGAACGCAAGCAAAGAGAAGCCGCCGCAACTGTCGCCAGTACGCTTAATGTATAAAACGGATGATCAAGGTAAAACCGGAAAATCTGGAGCGGCGCCGCGTGCAGGTAGTTCTTTGATCTACCCAAAAGCGAATCCAGCAGATTTTCCCAGTCCTGCATCGAGACACTCAGCAAAACCACCATTACTGCAGCCATGGCCAATAGCATTCCGATGGACCGCCATGAAAACCGCCACCTATAAACTGCAACTGCAGCCAGTAAGGTCGCCCATAACAAGCCCGTCGAGACTTTTGTCAAAGTCATCGGGACAAGTAAAAAAATTGCGCAAATCCAGAGGGCGATGGCTACATTCGGAGTGTCACGCCGCCCCCCCAAGATGTCGCGGATCAGTGGCAATGACAACACCAAAACAACCAATGATATGCCATAGCTTTCGCTCTGATAATAGGTCGCGAAAGTAAACCGATCCATCGTGACCCATAGTAGCGTCGCAACACAGTAGGCCAAGGTAGCCCTACCCGCCCGAACTCTGGCTGCAACAAAGGCAAAAACGCCGAACATCAGCATTGGTAATGCGATGACCATAAACCCGGCTGGATAGGAAAACAGTGGTGATTTGTCACCCAATCGGCCAAGTCCGGCGAACCAAAAATGAGATCCAAAGTGATACCGCTCAGGGATTCCAAGTCCATCAAGCCCTGTTGTGACAATGCCAAAATGCTGAATCAAGTGCGCAATTGCCGCATGGTAGTAAGCGCTGCTGGTAAGCCAACCCAGTTGGGCAAATTCAGGACCAAACAAATTGACCCCATTCTGGAGCGATTGCATCGTAGTAACAAAATAAACAGCTAAAAGCGGCGGCAGAAAAACGAGGGCAAAGAGGTCGAGGCGATCCAGCCGGAAAAATCGCATAGCACGGGCAAGGCCTACTGCCGCCAATGCCGGGTAAAGAAGAAAAACACCCACAGGGAACACATGCGCACAAATCGGGCTGGCCACCACAGAAAGCGCGACCACGGAGCCGATTGCCGACCCTGCATCAGAAGCGAGCAGGCGCGCGGGCAAAAGAAATGGCGCAAATGCTCCGGCAAAGACCACGCTGACGCAAACGGCAGCAAGCAAGTTGGACGACTCAAGCCCCCACCGAGCAAGGACAAATAAAAGCGCTGAATACAAGCCTGTCAGGGCTGTAATCAGGCCTGCGATTGCCAGTGCAGGAAGCAGTTTATTTTCTTCGATCACATTAGAGCACAGGAGCATTTTTCGCAGTTCTCGCAATTTCTATTCCTAGGGGGAGGTGGTTATCCTAGCAGTTATCTCTCGCGCTCCCCGTTGACCCGGTCAGGTCAAAGACCCTCAGTGGGAACGCCCACGGAACCGCGCGGACCCTGCCTGGAGGCGATCGCAACTAAGCGGTGTCGTTGGTAGCGTAACGGCCATTTCCGCTGGGTCGTTAGCTACTACAAAGTGGGCGCAGCCACGCGCTCTAGCACTTCGCGCTCTAAGTAATGCGATGTCGATAACAAGCTCAATTTAATGTAATGCAGTAAAATCAACCCCTTTACAATCGGATATAAAAAGTTTGTACGCTCTATATTTGTACGGCGTCTTTAGTGGCGATCAAACCTTGCTCCCAAAACGCAAACACACGATTGAGCCAGGTCACCTCATATCGATACACTCAGGGGCAGCGCTTCAAGAAAGCATTCAATGAAAGTCATCATCCTTTGCGGCGGGTATGGAACGCGTATTCGTGACGTAGCCGACGACATTCCCAAGCCAATGATCAGCATTGGCCGGTTCCCGATCCTCTGGCACATCATGAAGTACTACGCCCATTTCGGGCACCATGATTTTGTGCTTTGCCTCGGTTACAAGGCGCACACAATAAAGGATTTTTTTCTCAATTATGAAGCCCATATCAAGGACTTCACGATAGAGCTTGGCAACACGGAAAAGCTTCATTTTCACACTGAGCATGCTGAGTCGGACTGGCGGGTGACCCTGGCCGACACCGGTCTTAACTCCATGACTGGTGCACGGGTCAAGCGAATCCAAAAGTACGTCGGTGATGATGAATACTTCATGCTTACCTATGGCGACGGTGTCGGCGACATCGATATCGACCAGGTAATAAAATTCCACAAGGCACACGGAAAGGTGCTTACTGTCACTGGCGTGCGGCCGCCCGGCCGCTTCGGGGAACTTCTGGGTGATGCGTCAGGACGGATTACCGAATTCAACGAAAAACCGCAAGCGACAGGCGGGAGGATTTCCGGCGGTTACTTCGTTTGCAGTCGCCGGCTGTTCGATTTTATCGACGACGGTGAGGATGTCGTATTCGAGATCACACCTATGAGCCGCCTCGTGGCCGAGGGGCAAATGATGATGTTTGAGCACAATGGTTTCTGGCAGCCGATGGACACCAACCGGGAATATCAGCTGCTTAACGGCCTTTTTGAAAACGGCAAGGCGCCTTGGGTCAAATGGTGAAAAGCAATCCCCCGCTTTCTGTCTATTCCGGTAAGCGCGTTCTCGTTACCGGTCACACCGGGTTCAAGGGGTCCTGGCTATGCGTCGCCCTCAAGGAGTTGGGCGCCGACGTCCTCGGCTATGCCTTGCCTCCAGAACAGGAGAACAGTCACTTCTCGGCGCTTGGCCTACATAAACTGGTTCATCATGTTGAAGGCAACATCCTTGATCTGGCTACCCTGACCGGAATTGTCAATGAATTCCAGCCCGAATTCGTATTTCACCTCGCAGCGCAAGCGCTGGTCAGGGTTTCCTACGAACAACCCAAACTCACGTTCGACACCAATGTCGCCGGCTCGGTGAATGTTCTGGAAGCCATTCGAGGATGCAAAGCGGTGCGGGCGGCTATTTACGTCACATCCGACAAGTGTTACCTCAACCGGGAATGGGAATGGGGATACCGGGAAAACGATCGCCTGGGCGGGCGCGATCCCTATAGCGCCTCCAAAGCGGCCGCAGAACTCGTTTTTTCCGCTTATCTGGAATCGTATTTCAACCAACGCCTTGATTTCGGTGCAGCCAGCGTACGCGCCGGAAATGTCATCGGCGGCGGCGATTGGGCCAAAGACCGGATTGTCCCCGATTGCATCCGATCCTTAATCAGGAATGAGCCGATCCTGCTGCGCCACCCCAATTCCACGAGGCCTTGGCAGCATGTACTAGAACCGCTTTCCGGTTACCTACTGCTAGCCGCCAGATTGTATGCCGAACCCAAGCGCTTTACCGGCGCGTGGAATTTCGGCCCCGACAACAGCGATATCCGCACCGTGCGGGATTTGACGGAACGGATTATCCAGGAGTGGCGTACCGGAGAACTCGAGATCGGACAATCAGACCCCGACTTTCACGAAGCCCGGCTTTTGCACTTGAACTGCGACAAGGCAAAGCAGGAATTGGCTTGGCGCCCGAGGTGGGATTTTAATCGCACAATACGGGAAACCACTGACTGGTATCGTTCCATCACCCTAAGGATGCCCGCCCTTGAGGTCTCGACAAGGCAGTTTCATGCCTACATGGAGGACTCGCAATGATCGATGGTGTAGTTGTTACCGCGCTGCGGCAGATCTGCGACGAACGCGGCAAGGTGATGAAGATGCTCTCGCGAGATGACCCGGTTTTTCGGGAGTTCGGGGAGGTGTATTTTTCCGTCGTTTATTCCGGAGCTATCAAGGGCTGGCATATCCACAGGCGAATGACACTGAACTACGCGGTGCCCGTCGGACATATCAAGTTCGTACTGTATGACGACAGACAAAACAGCCCCACCCGAGGCCAAGTCCAGGAGATATTTCTGGGGACAGATAATTACTGCCTCGTCACAGTTCCGCCGCAGATCTGGAACGGCTTCAAAGGCATCGGCAGCGAGGCTGCGCTGGTCGCTAACTGCGCGACCATTTCCCATGACCCCACAGAGTCCGACAAACGCGATCCGTTTGATCCCTCGATTCCGTACGACTGGGCACTCAAGCACGGATGAAGCGGCGCGTGCTGATTACGGGTGGCTTCGGCTACGTCGGCGGCCGAACGGCGCAGTTCTTGGCGACACGCGGCGATCTGGAGGTAACACTCGGGACACGCCAGCATTCCTCTCAACCTTCCTGGTTGCCCGAGGCCGCCATGGCCCAGATCGACTGGGCCTCGGGCACAAGCCTTGGCGACGCATGCTATGGCGTCAATACCGTACTGCATCTGGCGGCGATGAACGAAAACGATTGCGCCTCCGATCCCTCCGGAGCCCTCCTTGCCAATGGTGTCGCAACAGCCCGCCTGCTCGAGGCCGCAATTGAAGCCGGAGTCCACCGCTTCGTGTATCTGTCTACCGCCCACGTTTATGGCTCACCGCTCGCCGGGCGAATAACCGAACTCACTCTGCCGCGGCCGCAAAACCCTTACGCGACCAGCCACCACGCCGGCGAGGATTGCGTGTTGGCTGCTCACGATTCGCGCAAAATTGCCGGCTGTGTGCTCAGGTTATCCAACGGATTTGGCGTTCCCGTCCACCCCCAAGTCAACCGCTGGACTCTGCTCGTCAACGATTTATGCAGGCAAGCGGTACAGGAGCGCCGCCTGGTGCTTCGTTCGGCGGGAATGCAGGTGCGCGACTTCATTCCCCTGCACGATGCAGCACGCGCCCTGTCACACAGTATTGATGTGTCGGAGAACGCTCTGGGCGACGGCCTCTTCAATGTTGGTGGAGAATGCCCGATGCGAATAATTGATATGGCAGGTGAAGTCTCCAGCCGTTGCTTCGAAGTTCTCGGCTTTACCCCAGAATGGCATTTTCCTCCGGCCGGCGACTCCGATGTGGCCCAGTTCCATGAGTTCAATATGGACAAGTTCAAGGCCACCGGGTTTGCACTCTCGGGGGATCGACAAAAAGAAATCGACGATACCCTCCGGCTTTGCCACGCCGCGTTTGGAAAATGCCAGTGACCGCAGAACCCGCCGGCGTTCGGCCTATTCCGAACGGCATCGTCTTCGATGTTTGTGCCGCCCCCGAAAAGGCGGCTATCGCCTCAAATGCGTATCCGAAAGGCGTCGCCACTTTTGGTAAATTATGAGTAACAAATTCGAAGAAGTCGCCCGCTGGGGAGCAAATTGGCTTGGACACGAAGCCTGGCAGTCGCATACGGTTGACGAGAACACAGCCGGGCAACTTGTGGCCGGATATGTTCGCTTTCTCGACAAAATCGCGGACATAAATCTGCGGCAAGGGTCTGCCGCAGGACCCGCGATCGACATTGGCTGCGGCGCAGGCTTTATTGCCCGCGCATTCAACCGCCGCGGGATATCCGTTTCCGCATCCGAATACGATGCCCCTACGGTCGACTTCGCACGTTCGATGCAGCCGGACATCGAAATCAGTCAATGCGACATATCGACCTTTCTCGAACCCGATCGCTACGGACTGATCTTTACCCGCGAAGTATATCTATTCACAAGGGTGGGCGACTTCGAGCCGCAGGCGCGGATACTTTCGAATTTGATCGAATCCCTGGCACCGGGTGGTGTACTGCTGCTGTCGGCGTCTGATCGGGCCAAGCCGGCGTGCCTGGATTTTCCCCGCGCAATCGCACATTTTCGAAAAGATGCCCGCGTTGCCAGCGTGACCGGTTGCTATCTTGAGCCAGTATTCAAACACTTCGGCAGATTCATATTCGGACCAACCAGCTACCGGATGATTGTCCTGCTGCTTGCACCTTACATCGCCCTGCAGAAGATTCGAGGGAAGTGGGCGCCAAGCCTGCTCGTGGCATTTGTCAGGGCGAAATGAGCGTTACTGAATATATGCGCACATTAATCAGCAACGCACCTAGCACCCGCGGAACCAGCGATGAAGCCGTGCGCGACTGCCAGCTTTTCCCCGATCGCAGCGATGTTCAAATCAGGGTTACGAAGCAATGAGCCTGTTCTGGCGCGTCGCCGACAAACTGCTGCAGCTAAGGTCCTACCGCCCGACGCTCTACTCTGCCACGGAGTGGGACAGGCAGTTCCAAAACGGACGCTGGGACTATCTTGAAAATGTCGAGGAGCTCGCACACCATAGCGTCATCGCCGGATACTTCAATAGATTTTCCGCGGAAAAAAGTCTTCTTGACGTTGGCTGTGGAGTCGGTGTGCTGGGCGGCCTGTTACCCGCTGGCTCCCGCTACGTCGGAGTAGATATTTCGTCCGCAGCGATTGAGCGGGCCAGGCTGCTCCCGCAGCCAGGCGCGAATTTTTATGTCTCCGACGCCGAGACCTACGTCACGCAAGAAAAATTTGGCGCCATTGTCTTTAACGAATCACTGTACTATTTTCGCAACCCGATTGAGACTATGCTCCGCCTTGCGACGGCGTTACAGCCATCCGGAGTCATTATTGCATCGATGTACGCGACCCCGAATACGAAACATTTGTGGCACTCGATCGGCGTAGCGTTTTCAACATTAGACGAAGTGATTGTCGAAAACAGCCGCGGTACACGCTGGCGCATCCGGCTTTTAGGGCCTGCGCGCCCATGATTGTCATGATTGCCACGCCCGCATCCCTGCACCAACGACCGCCCCGGTCTCATGGCATTTGCCGTGGCCTCGCATGTTGACTTCCTTCCAAGTGCTTCGGATCACAAGGTGAGTCAATTCAAGCTCGTCCCCGGTGCACCCTATTTTCATTGGAGCAACGCGAATTCCAATTGGGACAAGCATTTCCTGTTTTCATATTCGCGCCATTCAATGGTGGAATTTCTCGGCTTCATAAAAGAAAGAAACGCTTATCCGGCGCTGAAAATCCTCGCCCCCAGATACATGTGCCATGAGGTAATCACAACGCTTGGGGAACATGCTCAAGACATCAGCTATTACGAACAGGCCGAAGATTTTTCATATGACGTCGGGGAGATCAAAGCACTTGCCTATCAGCACGGCTGCAACATCTTGATGGTAAGCCATATGTACGGAAAATATTGTTCCAAGCTGAAGGAGTTGAGCGAATTTTGCGAAGCTTCAAATATTTCGCTGCTGGAGGATTCTGCCCATCTGCCATGGTTTTACCTTGAAAAGCGGCCACAGTATTCCGATGTCCAGTTCTTCACCTATCGCAAATTATTCTCCATTCCCTATGGCGCTTCAGCCGTCGTACGAGGGGCTTTGCGTCCCGGTTTCTCGCAGTTCGTGCGAAACAAGGTCAGCAAGGTCTATCCGCCGGCAGTCGCCAGGGCAACGGTCAAGTGGTTCTTGCGGGAACAGACCAAGCGCCTGATTGCAAAAAGCGGACTTGGGTGGAAGCGACATTACGTTGAGCTCGGCGATGATCCGTTACAGCCTTTCAACCGGCTGCCAGGAATCCTCGAGAGTCAGCTCAGGCATCTTGACGCGCATAATTTCGTGCAGTCCCGCCGGGACAATTTTTCCCGGTTGAATGCTTTTTTCAAGGCCGAGCTGCCAGCATGGGAAGTCCTTGGCTTTGACCTCGATAATGACGTGCCATACCAGTTCATGTTCTTCAAGCGAGAACAGATTGATTTCAAGAAAATAATCAATCAATTCTTGTCATACGGGATTTCGATGGTCAAGGGGCTGGAATTGCCCCGTGGAACCGCCATCGAACTCGGGGCATCACACCCGTTCAACAACCAGCTTTGCCTGCCAATTCACCAGGACGTCAATCGCGCTCAGCTAGACCACATGATCCACGTCTGCCGGCAAATCTTGGTAAATTCCAAGGCATGAATTTGGGACTGGGGATTGAACGGTGACACAGCCTGGAAATGATCCTGGCAATGCGATGTCGCCAGAAATTATCGGTGTAGCCCCGCGCGTTTCGGTTGTGATCCCGACTTACAACCACGCAAACTTCCTGAAAAAGGCGCTAGATTCGGTTCGTTCTCAGACGTTCGAGGATTGGGAAACGATCGTCGTCAATAATTTTTCCTCCGACGACACAGAATCTGTCGTCGCAGCCTTCGACGATTCGCGAATCCGTTTGGTCAATTTCGCCAACCATGGCGTGATCGCAGCGTCACGGAATTTCGGGCTGCAGAACACGCGCGGCGAGGTTGTTGCTTTTCTCGACTCCGATGATTGCTGGTATCCGAAAAAACTCGAATTGGGCATGCGAAAACTCGGGGAGGGAGCCGATCTAGTCTGCCACGGCGAAGCCTGGGTAATCGAGGAAAACGGGGGGCGACGCGTGCGTGACGTGGTCTATGGACCTGAGGCACGCGCATCGTTCTCATCATTGCTTTTCGAAGGGAATTGCATATCCACTTCCGCGGTGCTTGTTCGCCGGAGATGTATCGAAGCGGTTGGGGGCTTTGACGAAACGGACGACCTCAACACCGCGGAGGACTATCACCTGTGGCTAAAGCTGTCACAGCAAGGGGCGCGCATCGCATTTTTACCCGAAATATTGGGCGAATACCGGATTCACTCCGGGAACACCAGCAAGGCTGGCATACGGAATATGCGTGCTATTCATGTCGTATTTGAGAAATTTTATGGGGAATTGCCAAACCGGTCCTTCAAGACGAAAATCCTGGCGCAGCGCCGGCGGGCGATAATTGACTACAGTGGCGCCAGGGTATTGCAGGACAATGGAGAGCATCGTCAGGCATCGCGCTGGTTCCTGCGCGCGATTGGGCGCTGGCCGTTGAGAATGAAATTTTACGTGGCGCTTTTTTTAAATATTTTCGGCCGGCGGCTATCGCACTGATGGCGCAACCATGTCCCGGTCCCCGATTGGGCGGCGCATCCCCTCACGGGATGGCAATGCGAGGAAAACCAGGTTGATGGGATATCAGGATGTATGAGCAGATTGATCTGCCCCCCCCCGCCAACGCCGGCAAAGCAACTCGGTGGCATGAGCCGGCGTAACGCCTGCCAGCCCAAGCTCCAGCTCGCGGTGCGTGACCTATGACAGCTTGGACGTTCCTGGGGGAAAGTGATCCGAAAGAATGGGATTCCCGCCTGGCGACGCTGGACGGCACCAGCGTTTACCAAAAATATGGTTGGGGTGAACTCAAGCGCAGCTTGGGCTGGACAGTGACGCGCATGATTCGGGGGGAGACGGATGCCCCCATAGCTATGGCGCAAATCCTGGTGCGCAGAGTCCCGTTCGGTGGAATTGTGTGTTGGGTTCCTGGTGGTCCTGCGGGCGAGGTCGCCTTATGGTCCACAGGCCTCAGCGAAGCCTTGCGGAAAGCACTGTCTGCGCACTGGCTTTTTCTGCGCATCAACGCAATGCATCGGTTGATTCCAGGAGCGGCTGAGTCCCTCAGCCACGCGGGCTGGCGCCGGCCTTCGATGCGTTTTGCCACGGGGCAGTCATTAACCTATGATCCTTCAATCGCCGAGTCCGAGCGCATGGCATTGGCGAGTGCCAACTGGAGGCACAACCTGAAGCGATCCGGAAAATACGGCCTGGTCGTGCGCAAATGGGACTCCCCCAAGGCCGCTGAATTGCAGGAAATTTATCAGTCTATGGAACACCACAAGGGGCTTGGCCAGACGATGGGCGATTCTGAACTTGCCACCCTCCTGGATTGCATGCGTGACAACATGCTGTTGTACCGCTGCGATGACCGTAACGGCAACACCATAGCCTTGCGCGCATGCGCGATCAATGCGAACCGGGCCTGGGATCTGCTGGCTGCGGCATCACCGGCTGCGAGAAAGCAATATGCATCGTATGCGACATTGTGGGCACTGCTCAATGAATGCAGCCGGCTTGGCGTTAAAAGCTATGACATGGGCGGCGTCGATCCGACGGGGAACAAGGGCGTATTCGACTTCAAGCGCGGTCTGGGCGCGCAACCCCTGGTCTACCTGGGTGAATGGGAATGGGCATCAGCGTCGTGGGTCAGATTGCTCGCCAATCTGGCACTGCGCTGGAAAGGCCTGGCGCCTTGATGACAACGCATTCCACAACGAAGCAACAAGTCCGGGTGCCGCCCGAGACATTAGCCAAAGTACTCTGGAGCGCACACCCTGCCGCCGCGCGGAGCCCACGGGAATGAAAGCCTGGCGACTGCACGCCGGCAGAACCGCTTCGCATGCCTGCGGGGCGCTTCGCCGCATTGCAAACGCCCCGCGGGCATCGCGAACATTGATGTATCACGCCATTGGCAGCCCCATTCCTGAAGATCGCTCGGGCTTGTACACCTTGTCGCCGGAAATATTCGAAAGGCAGGTTCACGCTCTGACCGCCATGCGCGCGCGAATTCCAATTATGAATTTCGAGGCTGCGGCGTTCGCGGAACAAGCTATTGCAATCACATTTGATGATGGCTACAGAGACACACTTCTTGTCGCGGCACCAATGCTTTGTGCCGCTGGACTACCCTTCACCGTATTCGTCTCGTCGGGCTATATTGGCTCGGGTGACCCGCTTTATCTTTCTCCGGCGGAATTGCGTCAGCTCGCGGGCCTGCCCGGCGTGACCATCGGCTCGCACGGAGCAAAACATATTCGCCTGACCGAATGTACCGATGACGCCCTGCGCACCGAGCTATCGGGTAGCAAGGATATGCTCGAGACAATCCTTGGATGCCCGGTTACGAGCCTTTCGTACCCGCATGGCGCTGTAGATGAACGCGTCCGTGCCGCCGCTGTAGATACGGGATACCTACATGCTGCCTGCAGCCGATTCGGGCCGAACAACCGGCAAAGCGATCCGATGCTCTTGAGGAGGGTCGACATTTGGAGTTGCGACCGAATGTCGGACTTTCATGCAAAGTTGGCCGGCGATTGGGATTGGTTGGCATGGCGGCGATAAAGGTGGGCGTCGCCGTCGTAGTGCCAATGCTAAACGAGGCGGCATCGATCCAGAAACTATTGGCCGGCCTCGCCGCGCAGACCAGGCGCCCAGAGGAAATAATTCTTTGCGACGCGGGCTCGACTGACGGTTCCCGCGAACTGGCCGAAACGTGGTGGGCGAAAAATGCATGGCACGGCGCGAACATGCGCATTCTCTCCAAGCCGGGTGCATTGCCAGGCGCTGCCCGGAATACCGGCGTCAGTGCCGCGCACAGTCCATGGATTGCTTTTATTGATGGCGGGATCGTACCTGAGACAAACTGGATCGAGAATCTCCTCGGCTGTGCCGAGGCACTGGGCGCAAGAGCAGTGTTCGGGATTTGCGATTTCTCGGCAAGCGACAGCCAGCGTGCGATTTGCGCATTGACTTATGGATATGAAGCGACCCACCCGGTACTACCAGCATCGCTATTCCATCGCGAGCTATTTCAGGCTATCGGCCCCTTCCGGGAGGACCTTCGTTCCGCCGAGGACATCCTGTGGATACGTTCGTTCACCAGGCTGTTTGGTGCCATGCCTGTCTGCCGGGAGGCCAGGGTGCACTACAGCATCCACTTCCCGCGGACACTGACAGCAATCTTTAAAAAATGGCGAATGAACACGCGCAGTACGGTCAAAGCGGGTGTACGCAAGGGTCAACATGTGGTGTATCTGCTCGGACTGCCCGTGCTCTGGCTAACACCACTTTTCAACCTTCCGCTCGGGTTGACCCTGATTTTTGCTTATGTGCTCGCACGAGGCATTATTGACCCGGCACGACGCAGCGCAGATGCAATCTGGTGGCGGGGGCTACCAGGGGCATTTTTCAAGGCCATCATTACTGCGGCGGTTCTTGACCTTGCCAAGTGGGTTGGGATTGTCGAAGGACTCGTAAATATAGCGCGGGAAAACGGATCACCCAAGCCTGCCAGCCATGCGGATCCAGACGCCTTGCCCGGCTTACCGGCAGACTGGACGCGCTTGCCCAATGCGCTACCCGCCGCAGAGTCACGCAGCATCTTCGATGATTATTTCGCCATATTCCCATGGGAAGTACTACCACCGCAGGCCGTCGGCGCCGATATAGGTTGCGGCACCGGACGATGGGCAAAATTTGCATCGGGCAAATGCCACACCCTTCACGTAATCGATCCCAGCGCGCAAGTCATCGAGGCAGCACGCCAGAATCTCTCGGAGCAAAAGAATGTCGTGTTCCACCTCGCGGGCGCTTTTCGGCTGCCGTTTCCCGACTCGGCATTGGATTTTGCATACTCGCTGGGCATCCTGCAACACAGCGCGCGCCCGCAGTCCGCGCTGCGGGAAATAGCGCGCATTTTAAAACCCGCGGCGCCATTGCTGGTTTACCTTTGCTATTCATTTGAAAACCGCCCGGCCTGGTTCCGCTTGATCTGGAAATTTTCAGATCTCGTTCGCGCAGTGGTGTCAAAGCTTCCACAGTCGCTTCGCTATGGCGTCTGCCAGGCGCTCGCCGCGACCGTTTATTGGCCGATGGCACGCGCCGGGGCCGTTCTGGAGAAACTCAATCGCCTGCCAGTGGGCTGGCCGCTTGCCTACTATCGGGACAAATCCTTTTACACCATGCGTACCGATGCCATGGCCCGCTTTGGCACGCAAATTGAAAATCGCATGACCAGGGAACAAATCATCGAGCTCATGGAGAGCGCCGGCTTCAACGAGGTGCGGTTTTCAAAAGAGCAGCCATTCTGGTGTGTCGTGGCTAAGCGTATGGAAGTAGACCGGGCATTCAAGCGGTGAAAAGTGCTCTCCAGATTTTTACCGCATCGGTTCGAGCGCTAGCCTATACGTCCTTGGCGCTTGTTATTTCCGGTATTACCCTGCTCGTGACAGCGGGTTTCTGGTTGGCGCCGCCAAACGAACCTCCACAACAGGCGGACGTCATCATCGTGCTTTTCGGTGGCATGGAACGCTCCACCCACGCTGCTGAACTTTATTTACGCGGCATCGCGCCGACGATCTGGGTGAGTCGCCCGGCAAGAGAGCAATCGATCGATGTACTTGAACAACTTGGAATCGTACTACCCAATGAAGAGGAAATTCACCGGCGAATCCTGAACCGCAAGGGCGTGCCGCCTCACGCCATTAGATTTTTCGGGGAAGGTTCCGTGAGTTCAGTGGACGAGGCGCATGCGCTTAAAAGGCTCGCCACCCCGGCAAAGCGCATGCTGGTCGTAACATCACCGACTCACGTATTGCGTGCCCGCCTCATGCTTTCAAGTGTGATGGCGGGAGCCGGCTCGGTCGTGCAAGTAGTGGCGACGCCGTACGAGGCTTTCGAACGGCGCTGGTGGCAAAACCAGGAATCAGCACGCTCAGTCATCCTGGAAATCGCAAAACTTACTTATGACTTCCTGGGAGGGCGCTTCTTCTCAACTAGCGCAAAGTAGACGTTTATCCCTTGTATTCAGGCCCCAATACGGTCTTTTCCGGGATGCAGGTGATAAAATCGCCAATGTGTTTTCCACGTTCAAATCCCCGCCAATGACTTGGCCATTCAGCATTCAAGCCGCGCAACAACGGCCCTTGGTAGTCGCCGGTCTGGCCTTTTTTTTGTACGGTATTTTGGCTGCTACCGCGGTCCAATTCATTATTCTCCCGTACATCCTGCCCGGTCTTCATGCCGGGCATGGCCTCCTGACCGGGGGGGATTTCCCGGGGTTACACGAGATCGCCAGCCGCAAAGCAGCGGAAATCATTGACCAGGGATGGGGAGCATGGGAACTCCAACCTGAAGGCCAGTCCTCCGCCGGGGTTGCCAGCGCAATTTACGCGCTGACGAATCATTTCGAGCCCTGGTCACTCATCGTGTTCAACGCCGCCCTGCATGCCGCCGGCGGTTTGATCCTGATGCAGTTGATTCGGCATTTGGGCGTACGCACGCAAATCGCCTTCTATAGTGGTGCGTTTTATGTTTTTTACCCCTCATCGCTGCAATGGGTAAGTCAGATACAAAAAGACAGCACCTATTTCGCCGGCATGCTGGCGGTTTTACTCGGCATGATCATGCTTATTCGCATGCCCTCGCGCGCCAAACAACCTTTCAGCCTGATGAGAGCGGGCGGAGTCATCGCCCTTGGCCTGATACTCATTTCACTGGCACGGCTTTACGGGCTTGAGCTTCTTAAATACGTCAGTCTGTTGCTCATCCTGATCGCCACGCCATTTTTGGTAAAAAAATGGCTTGAAGAAAATATCTCCGCTACGCGCCTGATAACGGTGATGTTGATTTTCCTTGCCATTCCAATATTCTGCAAATATGCCCCCAGGGACGAGCGTATACCAGCCGACATATCTTTTGCGAATAAAAAGCCACCGGTGGCATTTTCCCTTAGCAGCAACAGGAAGGGTCACGGCGGAAAAAAAAGCGGCACCCCGGAAGACGATCGTCAATTGCTTGAAAAATCAGTCCTCGAATCGGAGGACTATAAGAACGTCTATATCGTCTCCCTGATTTGGGAACGAACAGCGTTCCTGCCCGAAAGCATAGACACTGTCGCCTTGCGGATAGCGAAGGCGCGGTACGGTTGGCGCGGGACAAGCTATCAACCGGCCGGCAGCATGATTGATTGGGACGTCAAATTCTGGAATGCGGCCGAGGAAATCGCCTATCTACCCAGGGCGATACAGATTGGCATGCTCGCCCCATTTCCGGAGCACTGGCTGGCACAGGGGTCCAGCCCGGGCGGGACCGTCATGCGCCGCGTGACCGGGATTGAAATGCTGTTGCTCTACCCCATGCTGCTGATCGGACTTCCCTTGGCTGCATGGCGGTGGCGGTGTCGCCTGGAATTCTGGATGATCGTCGCGTTTTGCCTGCCGCTACTCATCCTATACGCATACACTGTTCCAAACTTGGGTTCGCTTTACCGGCTGCGTTATGGTTTCCTGATGGCGCTATCCGCTATTGGTTTTGCCGCACTCTGGCTGAGCATCCAGGATTGGCTCAATTACAAACACCGAATCGCACAATCATGACCATGTACAAACATTCATGCCGTTTCTGTGGCGCACCGTTGCGCCACCGCTTTTGCGATCTGGGGCTCAGCCCACCCTCAAACGCCTATATGCGGGAGGGGGATCTCGATCAAATGGAGGCCTTTTTTCCGCTGCAGGCCGACGTGTGCGAACAATGCCTGCTGGTACAGGTGCCGGCGTTCGAGACGCCGGAACAGATATTTACCGATTACGCCTACTTTTCTTCTTTCTCGGATAGCTGGCTTGAACATTGCAAGAAATTTGCCGCTGAGGCGATAGCGCGCTTCGGCCTCGACACACAAAGCCGCGTTGTCGAAATCGCCAGCAACGACGGGTACTTGTTGCAATTTTTCAAGCAAGCCGGCGTGCCAGTCCTTGGCATTGAGCCCGCAGCCAATGTGGCCCGCGTCGCGCAGGACCGTGGCATAGACAGCCTGGTACGGTTTTTCGGTGTAGCGCTGGCCGAAGAACTGGCCGGCCAGGGAAAGCAGGCCGACCTGATCGTTTGCAACAATGTTTTCGCCCACGTCCCCGATTTGAATGACTTCACGCACGGCTTGCATATCCTGCTCAAACCCGAGGGAGTGGTTTCAATCGAGTTTCCCCATTTGCAGCGATTGATCGAGCAGAGTCAGTTCGACACCATTTATCACGAACATTTTTGGTACTTTTCATTTCTGACGGCGCGGCGCGTTCTTGCACATCACGGCCTTGAGGTATTCGATGTGGTGCAGATCCCGACCCACGGGGGTTCATTGCGCGTAATGGCCCAGCGCGCGGGGAGTGGCAAACAGCCTGTGACGGCCGCCGTTGCCAAACTCTCCGCTCAGGAAGACGGCTTTGGCATGAGCCGGTTGGAGACATACCTCACGTTTGATGAAAAGGCGCGAGCGGTCAAACGCGATCTGCTCGAATTTCTGATAAAAAGCAAACGCGAAGGCAAGACCATTGCCGGCTACGGCGCACCGGCCAAGGGCAACACGCTGCTCAACTATTGCGGCATCCGACAGGATTTTATCGACTACACCGTCGACCGCAATACCGAAAAGCAGGGGCGGTTTCTTCCGGGAACCCACATTCCCGTTCATGCGCCGGAAATGCTCAGGCAAACACGCCCAGACTATGTGCTCATCCTGCCTTGGAATATCAAGGATGAGGTCATGGCGCAGACAAGCTATATTCGCGAGTGGGGCGGACGTTTTGTCGTCCCGATCCCGTCGTTGCAGGTGATTGCTTGATTTTCAAGCCGACCAGGATTGCTGGCAGTTATGTTGTAGAGATTGAACCCACGCGCGATGAACGCGGCTTTTTCGCGCGCACCTGGTGTGCCGATGAGCTGGCAGGCGCCGGACTCGTAGCGACGCTCGACCAATGCAGCGTGTCCAGTAACCTGACCGCAAAAACCCTGCGGGGCATGCATTATCAGGCGGCGCCGGATTACGAAACAAAACTCGTATCGTGCCGCTCCGGTGCATTGTTTGATGTGATTATCGATATACGTCCGGAGTCGCCAACATACAGGCAGTGGTTCGGCGCTGAATTGACGGCCGGCAATTACCTGGCCCTCTACATTCCGCCCGGCGTGGCGCACGGGTTTCTGACGCTCGAAGACAATACCGACGTTTTCTACCAGATCAGTGGAAAATACACGCCGGAGAGCAGTCACGGGGTTCGCTGGAATGATCCGGCGTTTGGCGTAGATTGGCCGGCAGAACCGCTGATAATCGCGGACCGTGACAAAGCATATTCGGACTTTCGTTCGTGACCAGAATACTGCTCACCGGGGCAAGCGGATTGATAGGTCGCAATGCCATCGGCCCGCTCGCGGCACGCGGGTACGAAGTTCATGCCGTAAGTTCGCGAGGCGTGGCCGGCGACCCGGCGGCGATCTGGCACCGCGCCGATTTGCTCGACCAATCGGTAGTCCGGACACTGGTTTGCAAGGTGAGGCCAAGCCACCTCCTGCATCTGGCTTGGATCGCAGAACCGGGAAAATATTGGACATCGGTAGAGAATCTGCGCTGGGTCATGGCCAGCCTTGCGCTGTTTCATGCATTCGCAGACTGCGGAGGCCGACGCGTTGTCGCGGCGGGAACGTGCGCCGAATACGAATGGCGCGGCGGAATCTGTTCGGAGCAAACAACGCCTTTGATTCCGGCCACGCCCTATGGGGTCTACAAACATTGCCTGCAATTGATGCTGGACACCTTCTGCGGGCAAACAGGGCTTTCCGGCGCCTGGGGTCGGATATTTTCCCTGTACGGACCGGGCGAATACCCGCAGCGCCTTATCGCCTCTGCGGTACGGGCCGTGATGGAAGGCAGAGAAGCCAGGTGCGATAACGCCAACCTGGTGAGGGATTACTCGCATTCTGCGGACATCGCAGAGGCCCTTGTCGCCCTGCTGGAAAGCAAGCTTGAGGGTGCCGTCAATATCGGATCGGGACAAGGCGTACCCCTGGGAGAACTGATGCAGAAAATCGGCAGCCTGCTGGGCTCGCCTGAACTCATAAAACTCAATGCGCGACTATTAGCGCCCGGCGGCGAACCCGAGGTGCTTATCGCAGACACTGCACGCCTCAATGCAACCGGCTGGAAACCGCATTTTGACCTCGACGCAGGCTTGGCAAACACCATCGCATGGTGGCGTCAGCAGATGGAAGACTCTTAGGCTTACGCCCCCATTTTGGCTAAACTCGGAAACGACATATTCCTGAATTTCGCTGGTAGCGCCTGGTTGGCGCTGCTTACGGTCGCCATCACCCCGGTACAGGTGCACTACCTCGGCGTCGAATCCTTTGGATTCGTGGGACTGATCTCAATTCTTCAAGTCGTCCTGAGCACACTCGACCTTGGCATCTCTGCAACGGTAACAAAGGTCGTCTCGTCCGATCACAGCGAGGGCAGGTTGGGCAGCGCGCTTGCGGTGAGTACCGCCGGAACGCTCTACTGGACGATTGCGATCGTTATCGCGTCATTGCTGTGGTGGAATGCCGCCTGGTTTGCGCAAGTATGGCTCACCCGGACGAACCTGGACCCGGTGACGGTTGTAATCGGGATCAAGATCATTGCCGTTTATCTGGGTTTGCGCTGGCCTGTCGCCTTTTATACCGGCGTGATAAGCGGCCTGCAGCGGATGGACGTGTTGAATCTGGTCAAGGCCGGGGTATATTCGTTGCGAATGCTGGGAAGCGTGGTGGTTCTGGTCCTGGTGCCGGACCTGCTTGCCTTTTTGCTTTGGTTTGCATTCAGTTCCGCGGTTGAAATCATCGTTTACGCGATTGCGACGCGCCGCTTGATGCCCTCGATGGAACTCCGGTTCCGGTTTTCACTTGCCTCACTCAAGGATGTCTGGAAGTACTCGGTCGCCATGAATGTGATCGCGCTTACCGCACTGGTGCTCAGTCAGGCGGATCGCATCGCCGTAACGAAGTTCCTCAGTCTGGAAGCGCTTGGCTACTACTCCATAGCCTACAGCGCCGCGATTGCCATTTCATTGGCGCAAAGCGCAATCAATGGAGCATCGTTTCCGGCATTCGCACATTCATTCAGCAAAAACGAGACAGCTGAACTTCTAACGCGCTATGGCAAGGCAAGCGAACTGATGGGCTTTGTCGTCGCCCTGCCCTGCTTTGCCCTGGTATTTTTCGGTCACGAAATTCTAGAGCTCTGGATAAATAGCAAAGTCGCGGCAGCAACGGCGCCGGCGATGGCGCTTCTCGCGATAGGCTTCTTTTTCAACGCCATGGTATCGAGCGCGTACATAGCAGCCATCGCCTGTGGCAGGCCGATATTGCCGCTCTGGGTTAACCTGCTCGCCCTGCTGGTATATCTGCCGGCGCTTTACGGCTTGATTGAAGGATTCGGCATTTTAGGGGCGGCCTTCGCCTATGCAGGGCTGAATTTTTACTACGTGTTCACTCTTCTTCCGCTAGTGCAAATCAAGGTGCTCAGGCAAAAAACCGTCGCCTGGCTGACCGCCAATCTTTTCCCGGCTGCCGCAGTCGGATTTTGCACCATGGGCGTGATGAAAGCGGCTGCGTTGGCGGTCGGTTCGGGCTGGTTTGGCTGGACCGCGTTATCATTCGGCGTTGTACTTTACGGAATCATCTCCCTGAAAATCATGTCGGCAGGATTGCGCTCAGATCTTCTTGGGATGGCCAGTAGGGTCTATTTGCGATGAAAGCCTTGTTTGTTTTCCTGTTCGAGAGAATCCGGTTTGAGCGCCTTCTCGGGCTCGCTTGTTACCCGGCATTCAGGTATCTGTTCCGGAAAATGGGACGTGGAACGACTATCAGCCCCTTCATTTACGCCATTGGCTTGGATTGCATGAGTATTGGCGACCGATCGCGAATCAGCCGAAATACACGATTGTTGGCGCTGAAGCACTACCGAGACCAAACATTCAAACCCGAAATAGAGATTGGCGAGAATGTCAGCGTCGGGTTTGGATGCACTCTGTCCTGCGTAAACCGGATTCATATCGGCGATAACGTGACGATCGGAGATAACGTATATATCGCAGACTCTCGCCACAGCTACGGGGATGTAGAGTCGAGCATCCTGGACCAGCCGTTGATTCCGGGACAGGTCTCAATCGGCAACGGTTCCTGGATTGGATACGGTGCGTTCCTCGCCGGCAATGTTACGGTTGGCGAGCATTCGGTTGTCGGTGCCAATAGCGTCGTGACGCGTCCTGTGCCGCCCTACACCGTGGTCGCCGGCATTCCTGCGCGCCCCATAAAGCGATTTGATGTTGCGACGCAGGTTTGGACCAGAATTGAGCAACCGACCAAAATCTGACCACGTTTCGCGCAATCCCCAAAAATTTTCCGGTTCATCCTTGAAGGCCTAACGTGAAATGAAATACTCCGTACTGCTCCCCACCCGAAATGGGGGGCCTTACCTTGGAAATTGCATCCGCTCCATTCTCAACCAGAATTATGCCGATCTGGAACTGGTTATTTCCGACAATGCGAACACGGATTCGACGCCACAGGCCATCCGGGAGTTCTCCGGTGATATCCGCATAAAAGTATTGCGTCTGGAGACGCCGATTTCAGTCACAGACAACTGGAATAACGCACTTTTTGCGGCTTCGGGTGAATACATCCTGATGATGGGCGACGATGATCTTTTGCTGCCTGGATACTTCACCAAAATGGATTCAATGCTGGAACGGCATGAACGGCCCGACTGTGTGCTGCATAACGCTTACTCCTATGTCGCACCAAATTCTATTGCAGGTAACCAGCAAAGCCTTTATAGCCGCTCACACTTCCAGTTCGGACCGGATTTGAGCCAAGAGCTGGAACTGAGCAAGCAGCACCGTTTCTCGATTGTTCGGGACATGTTCCGATTCAAGGTGAGAATTCCACTGAATATGCAAACTACTCTCGTGCGCCGCGACGTGTTGCCCAGGTTTTATCCTCCATTCCCTGATCATTTCGCGCTGAATTCTCTACTCCTTACTGGAAAAAAGTGGGCATTCACCCCTGAGCGGCTGCTTGTCGTCGGCGTTTCACCAAAATCTTTCGGCCACTATTTCTACAGCAGCGAGCAACAGAAGGGCCTTTCCTATCTGGGCATTTCTCCGGATTTCCCAGGCATGCTTCCCGGAAGCGAACTGACGAATGGAATGCATATGTGGCTCAATTTACTCAAAGAAAATCACCCGGATGAATTGCAAAGCGTCGACGTTGATCGGGGGGGGTATGTCCGCCGCCAGGCGTTCTTTTGGTATATGCAAAGGAAGCTCGGCATTTCCAAAAGTGGCGACTTTGCCCGCCGCCGTGGCGATCTGAGCCTTCGTGACTGGATGGGCCTGATTTTGTCTTTCTTTGACGCTGCTAGCTGGAGTCGCTTTAGCAAAATGCTCTCATTCTCGAAAAAAAGTGCCGCCGAACTTCAGTGGAGCAGCCTGCAACCGCTGCCCGATGTTGCCGACATCGCGCAATTCTCGGATTGGCTGACGCAACAGTCCAAGCTTGGTAAGGAGACATAGATGCGGGTCGCACGCGGATTCGCGACAGGCCTCAACTTGAACCTATTGCGAGTTCGGGGCAGGTCCAATGTTGCCTGAACTCTTCTCATCGGCGAGGCGGAGAATTGTTCAACGCCTGAACGGAGTACTTTTGGCGCGCTTCGGCGCGAAAATCGTCAGGAAACTGCCCGAGAATTTCAGCTATTTAAAGATGGCTGCCGAAAACGGGATTGCCAAATTGCGGCTTACTCACCGGCTGCATGGGCGCTCATCGGAAATTGGCCTGCGGGAAGGTACGTCTGACTGGTTTACGTTCGACCAGATATTCGTAAACGAGGACTACAACCTCAAGGCGCTCAAAAGATATTCGGAATTCTTGAAACTATA
>Ga0163144_10008098_pt1 | contig 22819 bp, 24 predicted proteins | sample OliLak19BULKMAT1_FD_123175 | JGI IMG/M metagenome (GOLD analysis project Ga0163144, IMG submission 123175) | Freshwater microbial mat bacterial communities from Lake Vanda, McMurdo Dry Valleys, Antarctica - Oligotrophic Lake LV.19.BULKMAT1 | ecosystem: Environmental > Aquatic > Freshwater >...
AACGACCAGATCTGCGGCGTCGCCGATCGCTTCGCGCGCGCCGGCTACAACGCGCTGGCGCCCGACCTCTACAAGGGCCGCGTGACGCAGAAGCCGGACGAAGCCAACCACATGATGAGCGGCCTCGATTTCGTCGGCGCCTCGGACCAGGATATCGCCGGTGCCGTGAAGCATCTGGCCGGTATGGGTGGCAAGGTGGCCGTGATGGGCTTCTGCATGGGCGGCGCGCTCACGATCGCTGCCTGCGCGCGCATCCCGGGCATCGCGGCCGGCGTACCGTTCTATGGCGTTCCGCCGGCCCAGCTCGCCGATCCGGCCAAGATCAAGGTGCCGATCCAGGGTCACTTCGCCAACAAGGACGACTGGTGCACGCCCGCTCTCGTCAATGAGTTCGAGAAGGCGATGAACGCCGGCGGCCAGAAGCCCGAAATCCATCGCTATGACGCCTTGCACGCCTTCGCCAGCGAGCGCAGCGAGGCCTACGACGTGAAGTCGGCCAATGCAGCATGGGAGCGAATGCTGGCCTTCCTGGGCAAGCACCTCTGACGAACCTCCCTCCGATGGCGAGGCCGGCGCTCGGCCTCGTCATCGTCGGGCTGGGCGCCTCGCTCGCGCCGCTCGATATCGCCGTCAACGTGGCGCTGCCGGCGATCACCGGCCATTTCAGGCTGGCGCTGGCCGACGTGCAGTGGCTGGTGATCTGCTACGTGCTGGTCTACGGCTCGCTGATGCTGGTCGCCGGTAAGCTCGGCGACCTGTTCGGCCACCGCCTCGTCTTCCAGATTGGTCTCGCAATCTCCGCCGTGGGCTGCGCGGCCTGCGCCGCCGCACCCGACTGGCCGCTCTTCCTGTGGGCGCGCGCGGTCCAGGGGATCGGCACGGCGCTGGCGCTCGCCTGCACGCCGGCGCTCGCTACCTCGCTGTTTCCCGAGAGCGAGCGGACCAAGGCCCTGGCGGGCTTCGCCAGTTCGATGGCGCTGGCGGCCGCAGTCGGTCCGTTCCTGGGTGGCGTCCTGGTCGAGCTGTGGGGCTGGCCCGCGGTCTATTGGGTCCGTGTGCCGATCGCCCTCGCGGCGCTGGCGCTCTCGGTCCTGCTGCCATCACCCAAACTCGAGGCGCGGCCGTTCGATGCGCCGGGCGCGTTGCTGCTCGCTGCCACGATGAGTTCGCTGCTGCTGTCGCTGGTCTTCTCGCAGCGCCGCGAGATTCCGGGCCTGTGGTCGCTGGCCCTGTTCGCCGTGTCGCTCGGGCTGCTGCTCGCCTACGTGCGGCGCGCGAACCGCGTCGCCGAGCCGATCATCAGGCCCTCGCTGTTCGCCGACCCGCGCTTCACCATTCCCAACATCCTGAACGTGCTCGCCAACCTTGCGGGCTTCTCGATCCTGCTGCTCACGCCCTACTATCTGGTGAACGTGCTGAAGCTCACGGCGCTGGGCACCGGCATCGTGCTCGCCATGGCGTTCGCCGGAAGCCTCATGGGCGCGCCGCTCTCGGCCTTCCTGGTGAAGCGCATCGGCCAGCGGCCGACCGTGTTCGCGGGCGTCGCCTGCGTCGGCCTTGGCCTGTTGCCCCTGGGCTTCACCGATCTCCAGACGCCGGTTCTCGTGGTCGCGGCGCTGCTGGTGCTGGAGGGGATCGGGCAGGGGCTGCTGACGGTGGCCTATACCGACATCGTGACCGCCACCCTGCCGCCGCGCGATCGCGGCGTCGCCGGCAGCCTGTCGCTGCTCACGCGCACCATCGGCATCGTGGCCGGCGCCTCCGTGCTGACGGCACTGCATGCGCGCGGTGCCGAGGGCATCTGGAACATGGCGGGCTTCCTCGCAGGGTACCGCTTCGCCTTCGTGACGGCCGGCGGCGGCCTTCTGGTAGCCCTGCTGCTCTCCTGTCTGTGGCCGCGCGTCTGGTCTACGCGCTAGGCGGCCTTGGCCAGAGTTCGTTCGACGATGCCGGGGTCGCGTTCCAGCAACGCCAGCAGTACCTTGGCGGGGCCATCGGGCGTGCGCCTACCCTGTTCCCAATTGCGCAACGTTCCGACCGAAACGCCGATACGCAGGGCGAAGGCTTCCTGCGATAGCTTTGTTCGTCCGCGAATCGTCGCGACATCGACGCGTTTGACCATATGGACCCGCGTACCCGACGTCGGACGACCTTGGGCATAGGCACGCGCCTGGCCCAAACTCTTCAGGAGAAGATCGAAATTCTTCGCTTTCATTGTCCCTAGTCTCCAAAGTCATCCATCAGCGTCTCCGCCACCGCGATCAGCCGTTTGCGCTGTTCGCTCGTTAGATCAGAGGCCTCGTTCTTTGCATAGACATCAACAGAACGGCCGGAAATCCCTCCGAGTGGAGCCAATAGATCAACCGCCCGCCACCGCGCTTGCCGCGACCTTGCGGGGGGATACGCATCTTGCGCGATCCCTTGGTTCCCCTGATCAGAACTCCCATCGACGGCGCGGCGGCAACTGCATCGACGATGGCTGCTCTCTCCGCCTCGTTCATCAGCTTTATTGCCTGAGAGACGTAGAGCTCAGTCTCCACGACGGCCAATAGCGATGTCATCACTCGGAATATACGTCAATGGCGCATGTGCGTCAATGGCGTACTAGACATACCCGGCCGTTGTGTCGTCCTGCTCGGCGTGAAAGCGAGAAAGGGGCAAGCATGGATCCGTGATACTTTCGCGGCACTGGACGAGCAAGTGGGGAGATCGGCAGCATGTTCACGACCCGCCTGGTGAAGACGGCCATGGTTGCCTCAGTGGCGCTGTTCGCGCTACTGGTGACCTTCAACAACCTCATCGACTACAACTCGAACTACCAGTTCGTGCGCCATGTCCTCAGCATGGACGCGACGTTTCCCGGCAACGCGCTGATGGGGCGGGCGATCCCCCAGCCGTCGGTCTGGACGCTGGCGTACTGGCTGATCATCCTGACCGAGGCCGCGATTGGAATCGTCTTGGCGGTCGCGACGGTCATGCTCGCGATCAACTTGCGATCGAGCGCCGTCAGATTCAATGTCGCCAAGAAGTATGCCATCGTCGGCGCCGGCCTCGGGTTCCTCCTGTGGTTCACCGGCTTCATGGTGGTGGGCGGTGAATGGTTCGCGATGTGGCAGTCCAAGGACTGGGACGGCCAGGAGGCGGCGTTCCGCTTCTACATGACCCTGCTCGCGGTGGTCATCTTCCTCAATCAGCCGGACGGAGAACTCGACGCGTCACGCGACGTCAGGTGAGCTTGATGTTGCCCCGCTTGATGATGTCGCCGAACATCGCGGTCTCCAGGGCGATGCGCGCGTTGAAGTCTGCCGGGCCGAGGTAGGTCACGCGCATGCCGCCATTGTGCACCTTCGCCATGATATCGGGCGCGCGGAGCGCGGTGGCGATCGCCTGGTCGAGCCTGGCCACGACCGCCAGCGGCGTGCCGGCCGGCGCGAGCACGCCGAACCAGGAATCGCCGCCGTCCTTGCCGTAGCCCTGCTCGCGCAGCGTCGGAATGTCGGGAAAGTCCGGATGGCGCACCTCGGCCAGCATGGCGAGGCCGCGCAGCTTGCCCGCCTTGATGTGCGGCAGCGTCGTCTGGTCGAACTGGACCTGGACCTCGTCCGCCAGCAGCGCGTTGGTCGCCGGCGCACTGCCGCGATAGGGCACGTGCACCATCTGGATGCCGGCCTCCAGATTGAGCATCTCGCCGAACAGGTGGGTGATGGTGGCAAGGCCGGCGGAGCCGAAGTTGATCTTGCCGGGATTGGCCTTGGCGTAGGCCACGAACTCCGCAACCGTCTTGGCCGGTACCGAGGGATGCACGGCGAAGGCGCCCCACGAGGTCGTCATGCGCGAGACCGGGATGAAGTCCTTTTCGGGCACGAACGGGATCGGCTGCAGGTGACGGGTGATGCACACCATTGCCGTGGTGGTGGTGAGGAAGGTATGGGCGTCGACCGGATGGTTCTTCGCGTATTCGGCGCCGATCATGCCCGAGGCGCCGGCCTTGTTGTCGAACAACACGCTCTGGCCGAGGATCTGCCCGGCACGTTCCATGACGATGCGCGTCGAGACATCGGAGGGTCCGCCGGGCGGATAGGGGATGACGATGTGCAGCGGCTTGGTCGGCCACGCTTGGGCCGGGGCTTGGGCTTGCGCCGGAGCCGTGGCCGGTCGAATCGAAACGGCGGCACCCACCGCCAGCGCGCCCGTGAACGTGCGTCGAAGCATCCCTGTGACCCTCCCTGGGTTCATTCCTGGGTTCGTGCCGCGAGCATTCCATGGCTCGCCTCGGCCCGCCAGCCGTGTGTTAGGGTCCGGGCATGAAACGGTTCGACGACGCCAGGGTGGCGGCGGTGTTCAAGGCCTATCCGCCCGGCCTCAGGGCCCGCCTCGTGGCGCTGCGCGAGCTGGTGTTCGACACGGCAGCGAAAACGGCGGGCGTCGGCCGGCTCAGCGAGACGCTGAAATGGGGCCAGCCAAGCTATCTCACGGCCGAGAGCGGCAGCGGCACCACGGTCCGCATCGATCGCCTGAAGAACCGCGACGACGGCTACGCGATCTACTTCCATTGCCAGAGCGGCCTGGTCGACACCTTCCGCAGCATTTACCCCGACACGTTCACCTATGAGGGCAACCGCGCCATCGTGCTGGCGGCGAAGGATCGCCTGCCGGTCCGCGCGCTCGGCCACTGCATCGGCCTCGCGCTCACGCATCATCTACGCAAGAAAAGTGGGAGTAAGAAAGCATGACCGGCAGGCTGAAGGACAGGGTGGCGATCGTGGTTGGCGCGGGCTCGAGCGGACCGGGTTGGGGCAACGGCAAGTGCACGGCGCTCACCTTCTCGCGCCAGGGCGCGCTGGTGTTCTGCGTCGACCGCAAGCGCGCCGCCGCCGAGGAAACCGTCGGCCTGATCGAGAAGGAGGGCGGCACGGCCCTAGCCTTCGAGGCCGACGCGTCGCGCAATGCCGATGTGAAGGCGATGGTCGATGCCTGCCTGGCCAAATGGGGCCGGATCGACGTGCTCGACAACAATGTCGGCATCGGCTCGCAGGGCGGGCCGGTGGAGCTCAGCGAAGACGAGTGGCATCGCGTGTTCGACGTCAACGTGAAGAGCTTCTTCCTGACGGCCAAGCACGTCATCCCGGTGATGGAGAAGCAGGGCAAGGGCTCGATCGTGAACGTGAGCTCGATCGCCTCGATCCGCAGCCCCAAGGGTATCTCCTACCTCGCCTACAATGCGAGCAAGGGCGCGGTGAACTCGCTGACGCTCGCCATCGCCTCGCAGTACGCGGAGAAGGGCATCCGCTGCAACGCCATCCTGCCCGGCCTGATGCACACGCCGATGATCGATTTCCTGGCCGAGCAGTACGCCAAGGGCGAGACGGACCACAACCAGGCCTACGACAAGATGATTGCGCTCCGCGACAAGGCCTCGCCGACCGGCAAGATGGGCACCGGCTGGGACACCGCCAATGCCGCGCTGTTCCTGGCCTCGGACGAGGCGGCCTACGTGAACGGCCACCTGCTGGTGGTCGACGGCGGCATTACGGTGAGAGCTTAGGGCACCTTCATTCTCTTCCCCTTCGCGGAGTCCGCGAAGGGGAAGTGCCCTCGTCTTACGAGGGCGATGGGGTCATGGGCCCCCTGCGAGACTCATGACCCCTCCGACCCGTATGACGGGCCACCTCCCCTGATGACAGGGGAGGAGAAGAAGCGATCTCTAAGGCGCGCGCCTGAGGAAGGTCCGGAAGATCAGCGGGCCGGTGAGGATGATCAGGAACAGCCGGAAGAGATGGTGGGTGGCCACCATGGCGATCTCGATGCCCAGTGCGAGGCCGATCAGGCTCATCTCGGCGAAGCCGCCGGGGGCGTAGCTCAGCACGGTGGCGTCGAGGTTGAGGCCGGTCAGCTTCACCGTGATCATGGCAAAGCCCACGGCGCAGCCGATCAGCAGAAAGGCGGCGCCGATGGAGGCGGCCATCTCCTTGTGCAGCCTGTCGAAGTTCGTGCCCACGAAGCGGCAGCCGATGCCGGTGCCGACCACGACCTGGGCGGCGGCGACCAGCACGCCCGGCGGCTGGGAGTCGGTGAGGCCGCCGAGATGGACGATGGCGCTGGCAATCATCGGCCCCATCATGAAGGCTGCCGGCAGGCGGAGCAGGCGACCAACGGCGGCACCGACGATGCCGCAGCCGATCAGCACGGCGTAGTCCTTCCAGTCGTTGCTCGTGGGCCCGTGCGTCATGGTGAGGACGCTGGTCTGGGCGCCGTTCACCAGCCGGTACCAGATGGGAATCGTGAGCACGACGGTGAGGATGCGCAGCGCATGGGCGAGTGCGATGGACCGTTCGTCGCCGCCCAGCGCGCCGCCCATGATGGTCATGTCGTTCAACCCGCCCGGCATGGAGGCGAAGTAGCAGGTGACGCGGTCCCAGCCCGTGAACACGCGCAGCCAGACGTAGCAGAGGCTGGCCCCCGTCATGGTCATGCCGGTCAGCACGCAGAGGCTGACGGCCCATTCGCCGAGCCGCTGCACCAGGTCCGGCGTGAAGCCCGACCCCAGCAGCACGCCCAGGATGATGATCATGCCCTGGCGCAAGCGTATCCTCATGCCGATGCGCAGGCCCAGGAAGGCGGCCACCGTCGAGAAAACGCAGGCGCCCAGCATCCAGGCCAGCGGCATCCGGAGCCAGTCGAAGACGAAGCCGCCGATCGTGCCGATCAGCAGCGCCAGTGCGAGCGGGCCCCAGCCGTCGTTGCCGATGATGCGTTTCTTCTCGACCTTGAGGGGAGCCGCTTTGCCGCTCAAGGCGCGAACTGCTCCTCACTCCGTCGCCCCGAGCGGAGGATCTGTCGGTACCGCACTCCAACCGGAACGACACCGACCTCATGCTGAGGAGCGACCCAGAGGGTCGCGTCTCGAAGCATGGGAACGAGCACCGCGCCTGTTTCCCATGCTTCGAGACGGGCGCTCCGCGCCCTCCTCAGCATGAGGTTGGGTGGGAACGCGGCACCCGACGAGATGTGCGAACAGGATCTCGGGACGACGGCAGCCGTCATGGCGCGAACTGCTCCTTGAGGATGCGCTCCTCGAGGTCGTGCTCGGGATCGAACAGCAGCGTGAGTTCGATGTCGGTGGCTTCGGTCACGGTGACCTTCGCCACATTGGGGATCTCGACCGAATCGGCGGCGGCCGCCACCGGCCGCTTGTGCGGATCGAGGATGGTGAGATCGACCCGCGACGCGCGCGGCAGCAGTGCGCCCCGCCAGCGCCTGGGGCGAAAGGCGTTGATCGGTGTCAGCGCCAGGAGGCCCGCGCCCAGCGGCAGGATCGGGCCATGGGCAGAGAGGTTGTAGGCGGTGGAGCCGGCCGGCGTGGCGACCAGGGCGCCGTCGCAGGAGAGTTCGGCCAGCCGCTTCTGGCCGTCGACCGAGACGGCGAGGCGAGCGGTCTGCCGGCTGGAGCGCAGCAGCGAGACCTCGTTGATCGCCATGACCTCGTGACGCTTGCCGCGGGTGTTGACGGCGATCATGCGTAGCGGCGTCAAAGTCACCTTGCGGGCTCGTTTTAGGCGCTGCAGCAGGCCGACTTCGCGATAGGTGTTGAGCAGGAACCCGACGGTGCCGAGATTCATGCCGTAGATCGGCGTCCGGCGCTTTATGTTGCGGTGCAGGGCCTGGAGCATCAGCCCATCGCCGCCCAGCGCCACGATGATGTCGGCTTCGGCCGGCTTCACCGCGCCATAGCGCTTCTCCAGGGCGGCACGGGCCTCGCGCGCGACGGCCGTGGCGGCGGAGACAAAAGCGAGGAGCGGCTTATGGGAGTCGGCCATCGGGATGCTGCAATGCCTCGAATGCAAGAATCGCACTATAGCCGGATGGTGCCGCGTTGCGATAAAATCCCCGCAAAATAAGAACTGCCTAAATAGAAACCGCGAGGAGGAACGCTATGGAACTGGTGCCGCTGGGACCGGGGTTTGGCGTCGAAGTGAAGGGCGTCACCATGCTCGACGTCGCCATCGACGCCGATGCCTACAAGGCCGTGCGTGAGGCTTTCGAGACCCACTCGCTGCTGGTGTTCCGTGACCAGCCGATCGCTGACGACATCCAGGTCGCCTACAGCCGGGCTTTCGGGCCGCTCGAACTCACCAAGGCGGCCTCCGTGGGCGCCAACAGTTTCTATTCGCGGTTGACCAATGTCGGGGCCAACGGCGAGATCGTGCCGCCGACCGACCGCCAGGTACTGGTCGCCCAGGCCAATGCCCTCTGGCACACCGATTCGTCGTTCAAGAAGACACCGGCGCTGGCCTCGGTACTGACGGCGCGCGTGCTTCCGGCCGCGGACGGCGACACCGAGTTCACCTCGACGCGGCTTGCCTGGGAACGCCTGCCGGCCGACCTGCAGGAGCGGCTCAAGAATGCGGTGGCGACTCACTCCTACGCCAACAGCCGCGACCAGATCCATCCCGACCTCGCCAACGCCGAAGAGCGCAAGGCTCTGCCGCCGGTGCGCTGGAGGCTGAACTGGCGCAACCCGGCCAACGACCGCCGTGCGCTCTATGTCGCGAGTCATGCCTATGCGATCGACGGCATGGACGACCGCGATGCGCGACAGATGCTGGCGCAACTGCTCGACGAGGCGACGCGGCGCGAGTTCGTCTACACGCACAAGTGGCGCACCGGCGACGCCGTGATGTGGGACAACCGCGCCATGCTCCATCGCGGCCGGCCGTGGGACTATGCCAAGGAACGCTCGATGGTGCGGACGACGATCTCCGCCACCGTGGCCGATGGCCTGAACGAGGTGAAGCCGCCGGTCGTGCACTAGCCAGACTCAATTCTCTTCCCCATTCAAATGGGGAAGTGCCCTCGTCTCACGAGGGCGATGGGGTCATGACCCCTCCGCCCCTCCGGGGCACCTCCCCATTTGAATGGGGAGGAAGGCGATTCTGATTCGGATTATTCCGCCGCTTCGAGGCGCTGCAGGTTGTGGGCCGCGGCGACCTTGGCGCGGGCGACGTCCTCGCCGCGCTTCTTGGTGACGGCCGCACCGCCGCCGGCGGTGTCGGCGAACAACGAGAGCTTGTCCATCTCGTCCTCACCCACGGGCTCCAAGGCCAGGTCAGTGTACTCGTGGCGCTTGGGATCGAACCTGACCTTCTGGCCAATCCGCCAGCCCTGCCAGGCAAGGCGCCCGTAGATCTTGAGCTTGCGCACGGTCTCGAGCGCCAGCTTCCAGTGGAACACGCCGATCGGCTCGATGGGCATGCCGTGGCGCCGATCGCGGCGGTACTTCAGGCGCACGACGCCGCCTTCCAGCGGATGGATGTTCTCGGCCTCGAACATGATCTTGAACATGGTCATGAATTGGGCCGGCTCGGCCGGGTTGCGCCCAGGGATGGAGCCGTGGCGGCGCGCCACCGTCTCGATGTGCTCGGGCGTGTAATAGGTGCGCCAGGCGTCGCGATAGGTCTGTTCGTACTCGGCGTCGCTCATCTTGGGATGATGCACGACGCGATGATTGAGGTCGTACTTGTTGAGATCAGGGTCCATCCACACGCCCTGCTTCCACAGCGTCTGGTGGTCCTCCGAGCCCGGCAGGGGCGTCAGCATGAAGAACTCGAGGATATCGAGCGGGAGTTCCTTCTTGATGATCTCAAGGTCGCGCAGGATTGATGCGCGCGTGTCACCGGGGAAGCCGAGGATGTAGCCAGCCCAGGTCGAGGCGCCGCTGACGTGCCAGGCCTGCAGCATCTTGCGGTATTCGGTGATCTTGTTCTGGCGCTTCTTGGCGGCCAGAAGATTGTCCGGGTTGACGTTTTCGAGTCCGATGAACACGCGATAAACACCGGCCCAGCGCGACTTGTGAATGAAATTCGGGATGCGGTGGCATTGGGTGTCGACCTGGATGATCAACGACACCTTGATGTCCTCGTTCTCCTTGAGTTCGATCAGCCGGTCGAAGAACTCTTCCCAGTGCTTGTTGCGGGCCATGTTGTCGTCGGTGATGAAGAACGACGTGATGCCCTGCTTGTGGTTCTCGCGGATGATCGCTTCGAGGTCGTCAGTATTGCGGAAGCGGCTCTTGCGGCCCTGCACGTTGATGATGGTGCAGAACGAGCACTGGAACGGGCAGCCGCGGCCGAGGTCGAAGCTCGACTTGCGGCCTTCGTTGCGGGCGAGCGCGGCCGGTGGCAGATGCGGTGTCGGCGCGCCCTCGATGCCCGGCAGGTCGTCCATGTAGTTGTAGAGCGGCTTCAGCCTGTGGTGCCAGGCGTCGAGCAGCACCTCGTCGAGTCGGTTTTCCTCGGCCTCGCCGGCATAGATCGAGATGCCCATGTCCATGGCCGCCTGAATCTCCGGCGGCACGACCGGCAGCATCGACAGGCAGCCGGCGGCATGGAAGCCGCCCATGGCGACCTGATAGCCGGCCTTGAGGAAATGGCGGGCGAGGTCGATGGCGTGGGGAAACTGGTTCGATTGGACACCGACCAGGCAGATCAGGGCCTTGCCGCCCGTGCGCTTGATGTCGGCCATGATCTTGTCCGGCCGGACACGGGTATTGGTCTCGTCGAACGGCTTGATGAGGATATCCACATCCGGGCCCAGCACCTGGCGCTGCTGACAGTCCGCGCCCAGACCATAGAGAGCGGCGAGCGTATTGGACGGGATGTGGGACCTGAACCACGTGATGGGATAGCCGTCGTCGTCGTAGTGAGTCGGCTTGATCAGTACCAAGTGGAAAGGCGTTCGCTTTGCGGCACCGGCCATCACGGATTTCTCCAACACAATAGTCCCGCGAGCGGTTCCAATTTTGGCTTTCCACCGCCAGAAGGCATTTCACGTCCACACTGCTCTGAGCGGCCCGGCAACGCAAGTGCGGTAGACGGATATTCACAATCCAGGAATGTCAAAAAGGCCACACCTGGTAGGGGCTTCAAGGGCCGGGCCCCGCTTTTGGTGGGGGCGGTATGAACAGGAGTTCATTGCCGCTCCTGCCCCAAGGGCGCAGGTTGCCCGTCCCCACCGGCGCATCACAAGACGCCGGACTGGGGAGGGGAACGACCAAGACGTGAGTCTCATCGAGCGTGTGCCGGCCTTGGCGCCGTTTCGCATCAGGAGTTTCCGGTTCCAGTGGCCGGCCGACCTGCTTGCGTCCTGGGCGTTCGAGATGGAAGGCGTGATCCTGGGCTGGTTCGTGCTGGTCGCGACCGAGTCGGTCCTGGCGCTGGCGGTGTTCGGATCGCTGCAGTTCCTGGGGACGCTGATTTCGCCGCTGTTCGGGATGGCGGGCGACCGCTTCGGCAACCGCAACCTGCTCTGCCTGATGCGCGCCACCTACGTCGCGGTGGCGCTGGCACTGATGGCGCTCTTCATGACCGGCCTCGCGTCCCCGGTGCCGGTGTTCGTGCTCGCCGCCGTGATCGGCCTGGTGCGGCCCTCCGATATCACGATGCGCAACCTGCTGGTCGGCGAGACCATGCCGTCTGATTACCTGATGCGAGCCATGGGCGTGTCGCGCACCACCGCCGATTCGGCTCGCATCGTGGGCGCCCTGTCGGGCGCGGCGCTGGTGGCGGCGCTGGGCTCGGGCATTGCCTATATCGCGGTGTGCGCTGTCTATGTGACGAGCCTGGCGTTGACGTTCGGCGTCGGCACCAAGCGCATCAGGGTACTGGGCGAAGTGCCGATGCACGGCGCGCCGCTGCAGTCCCTCAAGGAGGGCTTCACCTACGTCTGGTCGACGCCGGTGGTGCGCGCGGTGATGCTGCTGGCCTTCCTGGTGAACTTCGCGGCTTACCCGCTCGTGGGGTCGATCCTCGCCTATGTCGCGCGCGACATCTATGGCCTGGGCCAGACCGGCCTGGGCTGGCTGATCGCGAGTTTCGCCGGCGGCGCCCTGCTCGGGTCGATCGTGGTCTCCACCCACGGGGCGCGGATCCGGCCGGCGCGCACCATGGTCGCCTGCACGATCGCGTGGTTTGCCTTCAACCTCGTCTTTTCCTGGATCGAGCACCCCCTGCTGGGCGAAGCGGTCCTGTTTGCGGCAGGCCTGGTGCAGAGCTTCTGCATGGTGCCGATGGCCGTCATCATCCTGCGCCTCACTGCGCCCGCTTTCCGCGGCCGGGTGATGGGCGTGCGTATGCTGGCCGTCTACGGATTGCCGCTCGGGCTGCTGCTGTCGGGACCGTTGGTCGAATACGCCGGCTTTGCCGCCACAGGCTCGCTCTACAGCCTGCTGGGCATCGGCTTCACGCTCCTGATCGCGCTCCGCTGGCGGGCGGAACTCTGGCACGCATCGGCGCCTGCCAACGCGAAGTAGGCGCAACCGCCCCGGGGTTTGCGGCGTTAACCGGGTCATGGAAAGCAAAATCGCCACGACCTTCGCCTTGGCGATGGCTGCGCATTTGGCGTGCACCTCCGGTGTCTGGGCACAGACCCCGCCGCCACCCCGCGCCTCCGCCACCGAAGACGAGCAGCGCAGCATCTACACGTTCCAGATCGAGAACGACGTGTTCAACCGCGTGGCGCGCTCCGATCGCGACTATACCAGCGGCGTTCGCGTGGGCTGGTTGTCGCCGGCGCTGACGGAGCTGCCCGCCGGCATCGTGGCGGCAACGACGGTGCCGACGTTTTTCGGCGAGGCGCCCGCGACATCGGTCATCCGCCGCGTCGCCGTCTCGTTCGGCCAGAACATCTATACGCCCGCCGATACCTGGGTGGCGCAGCCGATCTACAACGATCGACCCTATGCGGCGTGGCTCTATGGCAGCTTCGCCTTGCAGTACACCTACAAGCGGGCCGACGAGAAGACGGGCAGGGACGAGCCGATGCGGCTCGACACGCTGCAACTCGACCTCGGCGTGATCGGGCCGGCGGCGGGTGGCGAGTTCGTGCAGAACAATTTCCACACGCTGATCGGCGTCGCCTCTGCCAACGGTTGGGCCAATCAACTTCACAACGAGCCGACGGTGGGGCTTTCCTTCGAACGGCGCTGGCGCACCGGACGGTCGGTGCTGATCGAGGATCCGAAGCTGGAGGTCGACTTCATCCCGCGCATCGGCGGCGCGCTGGGCAACGTCGCGACCTATGCCAGCGCCGGCGGCACCGGGCGCATCGGCAAGAACCTGCGCGACGATTTCGGCCCGACCCGCGCGCGGCCGGCACTGCCGGGGTCGGAGGCGTTCATCGGCGATGGCAGCTTCGGCTGGTACCTGTTTGCAGGCATCGATGCCCAGGCCGTCGCCCGCAACATCTTCCTCGACGGCAACACCGACGGCCATAGCCAGAGCGTCGGCCACCGGCCCTTCGTCGGTGAGGCCCAGGCGGGTTTCGCGCTCCTCTATGGGGGCGTGCGCTTCACCTACACGCAGGTTCTGCGCACGCCCGAGTTCTACCAGCAGGACCGGTTCACCCAGTTCGGCTCGGTGAACATCACTTTCCGCTATTGATTTCTATATCCGTCCCATCAGCAGAAGCACCACCACGATCAGCAGCACGAGGCCGATGCCGCCGCTGGGGTAGTAACCCCAGCCGCTGCTGTAGCCCCAGTGAGGCAGGGCACCGACCAGGATCAGAATCAGGACGATCAGAAGAATGGTGCCCAGCATGACGTCTCTCCTTGGCTACTTGAGGGGCTACTTGAAGGGGCTAGTTGAGGTTCTTCTCGGCGAACGACCAGTTCACGAGCTTGTCGAGCCAGGCCGTGACGTGGTCGGGCCGGCGGTTCTGGTAATCGAGGTAGTAGGCGTGCTCCCACACGTCGGCGACCAGCAGCGGCGTGCCGCCGTGCGCGATCGGCGTGTCGGCATTCGACGTCGTCTCGATCTTGAGCGCGCCGTCCTGGCCCTTCACGAGCCAGGCCCAGCCGCTGCCGAACTGGCCGGCCGCCGCCTCGCCGAATTGCTTCTTGAAGGCGGCGAGGTCGCCGAAGCTCTTCGCGATCGCGTCCTTGATCTTTCCAGCCGGCGCGCCGCCTTTCGGCGTCATGCTGTGCCAGTAGAAATCGTGGTTCCAGGCTTGGGCGGCGTTGTTGAAGATCTTCTTGGCGGCCGCGTCCTTGTCCTTGGCGGAGGCCACCACGATCTCCTCCAGCGAATTGCCTTCGTAGGGCGTGCCGGCGATCAGCTCGTTCAGCGTCTTGACGTAGGTCGCGTGGTGCTTGCCGTAGTGAAAGGAAATCGTGTTGGCTGAGATCACCGGCGCCAGCGCGTCTTCAGCATAGGGAAGCTTGGGCAGCGCAATGGTGGCCTTGGCTTTGTCGAGCGGCATGATCGGTACTCCTGGTGTTGACGTTCGCCGACATCATGCAACGCCTGCGTAAGGCTTTTGTTGCGTCGCATTTTCAAAGCGAAACGTATGCGCGCACATATTTTTCAGCGAACGGTTCTCAGTCGCGCACTCTGTGGTTGCGTCAGGTGTTTTCGAGGGTATCTGTAGCGAACACCTTACCGAGGAGGTTCGCCATGAAGGGCAACCCGCAAATTATCGCCGAGCTGAACAAGCTCCTGAAGAACGAGCTGACGGCCATCAACCAGTACTTCCTCCACGCCCGCATGATGAACCACTGGGGCTTCGAGCGGCTGGGCAAGAAGATCTACGAGGAATCGATCGGCGAGATGAAGCACGCCGACAAGCTGATCAAGCGCATCCTGCTGCTCGATGGGCTGCCCAACCTCCAGGACCTCGGCAAGCTGGTGATCGGCGAGACGGTTCCAGAATGCCTCGCTGCCGACCTCAAGCTGGAGACCGTGGCACGCACCGATCTGGTGGCGGCCGTGGCGCTTTGCGAGACGACCAAGGATTTCGTCAGCCGCGAGATCGTGGTCGACATCCTCGAGGACGCCGAGGAGCACATCGATTTCCTCGAAACCGAACTCGGTCTGCTGGAGAAGGTGGGCGAGCAGAACTACCTGCAGACCCAGATCGGCGAAGGCGAAAGCTCGAGCTAGTCGGCGGCCATCAACGCGGGCTGACGGGCGTCTTCACGGATGGTCTGGGCGATGCGCTCGCGCAGGTCGCAGGCACAGGTGCCGCATTGGGGGCTCTTGCCACAGGCGCGGAAGACATCGGACGGCTTGCGCGCGCCCGCGCGAACGGCGGCGTCGACATCGCGTTCCCGAATGGCCCGACAGATGCAGAGATACATGATCTTTTAGACCGCTTCCATGCAGTTGCGACTTACTCGCAGGCGCAAAGATAAGCGCGGCGGCCCGTCCGGTCAAGCGGCCTAAAAGCCCTTCAAACGATATTTTTCCAGGGCCGCCCGCAGGTCCGGGCCGATCGGATGGGGCGTCTTGCCTTTTAGCCGGACCACCGTCATTTCGGCCGCCACGATGCAGGCCCCATCCTTGAAGGCGGCCGAGCCGACCGTGACCGAACTGGTGCCGACGCTGATCACGCCGGTGCCGAGCTCGACCTGGCCCGGCCAGTGCGACTCGGCCAGGAAGCTCACGTTCATGCCGGCCGAGATGCCGCGCACGCCGTCCTCGCCGCGGGTCATCATGCCGCCATTCATCATTCCGACGTCGCGGATGAAGGTGAGGCGGGCGGTTTCGAGATAGGCGCAGAGCGCCACGTTGTTGACGTGGCCGGCCGCGTCCTGGTCCGAGAAGCGCACGGTGTCGGTGCACCAGTGCGGATAGATCGTACGGTCTTGCAGGCGTTTGTCGCGCGACATGGGAGGGGAGTGTAGCATCCCGCCGCCATGGCACATCCCATCTTCTCCGAAGACCACGACCTCATCCGCGCCCAGCTCCGACGCTTCGTCGACGAGCGGGTGCGCCCGCACGGCCCCAAGTGGGAAGAGGCGGGCTTCGTGCCGCGCGAGACCTTGCGCGAGATGGGCGAGCTCGGCTTCTTCTCGCTGCGCGTGCCCGAGGCGCTGGGCGGTGCCGGCCTCGATGCCCGCGCCTCTGTGGTGCTGGCCGAGGAAGTGGGACGCTCCACCCATGGCGGCTTCGCCATCACCGTGCTGGTGCACACCGACATGGCAAGCCCGCATCTCGTGCGCTTCGGCAGCAAGCGCCAGCTCGAGAAATACCTGCCGGGCATCATGGCGGGAAAGCTGATCACGGCGGTCGGCGTCACCGAGCCCGGCGCCGGCTCCGATGTCGCCGCCATCCGCACCCGCGCGGTGCGCGACGGCGACGCCTTTGTCCTGAACGGCGCCAAGATGTTCATCACCAACGGCGTGCACGGCGATCTCTACTTCATCGCCGCCCGCACCGATCCCGAGGCCAAGGGCAGCCGCGCGATCACCATGTTCATCGTCGAGAAGGGCACGACCGGCTTCCGCGTCGGCCGCGCCCTCGACAAGACCGGCTGGCGCTCGTCGGACACGGCCGAATTAATCTTTGAGGATTGCCGCGTGCCGGTCGAGAACGTGCTGGGCGAGGAGAACCGCGGCTTCTATTCGATCATGGCCAACTTCCAGACCGAGCGGCTGGTGATCGGCGCCATGGCGATGGCCGAGGCGCGCGAGGCGCTGCGCCTCACCTTCGAGTATGTGAACCAGCGCACCGCCTTCGGCGCGCCGCTGTGGGACAAGCAGGCGATCCGCCAGCGCCTTTCCAAGCGGCTGGCCGAGGTCGAGGCGGCGCGCCAGCTCGTGCATCACACGGCCTGGCTCGACGCCCAGGGCACGGACTGCGTGGCCCAGGTCTCGATGGTGAAGGCGCTGGCCGGCGACCTCGTGAACGAGGTCCTCTACGACTGCGTCCAGTTCCACGGCGGCGCCGGCTTCGTGCGCGAGACGGCGGTCGAGCGCATGTCGCGCGACGCCCGCGTCCAGGCGATTGGCGGTGGTGCCTCGGAAGTCATGCTGGAGGAGATTGCCAAGCGCTTTGGCACCGCGATCGCCGACTGACCGCCCGCCGACTGGTCGTCCAACTCAGTTGCGTGTGACGAGGAAGGGTCCGACCGTCGATACGGCGCATTCGGTGCCGCCGGCCCGGGCACATTCCCGCAGCGCGGTTTCGACGGCGGCATCCTCGCTGGCGCTGCCGATGGCGACGCCGATGCGGCCATTCCGGGCAACGGCGATGGCCCGCCAATCGTCGGCCACCAGGTAGCGCTCGATCGCCTCCTGCTGCGCGGGATCGAGGCCCGCCAGGTCCTGCGGCGTGAAGACCTCGACGATCCGGAATTTCTGCGGCGTCTGCACGATCACCTGGTCGCCGAGGGCATAGACGAAGCAGGGCCGGCCGGTGATGTGGCCGCAGGATTGCAGGGCGCGGCGCATGGCTTCGGGATCGCTGTCGCCGGGTGCCCACCAGTCCTGGCGGTTGCGGCCGAGGATGAACGCCTTGCTGCGGGTGACCTTGGCGTAATCGTCGGCGAGCTGCTTGCGCGTCGCCTCGCTGATCAGCGGCACGGTGGCCGGGTCCAGGGGGATCGGCGGCGATGGCCGGGCGGCGGCGACAAGGGGCTGCGGCGGCATGGCGGGCGCCTTGAACGACCACACCACGTTGCTGCCGACGGCGTAGATCATGCAGCGGTCATAGTCGCGGACGTTCCGGATCTGCTTCTGGACGGTGGCGTTGCAGGTCTCGAGGGCAACAGCGCGGGCGGTCTGGTCGTCGACCCGCCGGCTTGCGAACTCGGCCCAGCCACGGACGCTGATGGCCAACGCCTTGGCGCCCTCCGCGCGCTCGTAGGCGTCGAGGTCGCGCCGGCGCCGGGTGGTGGCGAACGGAATATCGGCGGCGACGAAGGCGCGCGGCGCGGCCGTGGGTGTCGGCGCGACGGGCGGCGGCGCGACGGGAGGCGCCACAACGGCAGGCGCCGTAACGGGCACTGCTGCGGGCACCACCGAAGCCTGGGCAAGCTGCTCCGGTGGCCGCGCCGGTACCGGCGTGTCGCGCAGCAGCAGTGCGCCCACCACGGCGACCGCCGCCACGGCAACGAGCGCGCCGCCCACGAGGAGCAGGCGCGGCCGTGCAGCGCTCGCGCCTGGGCTGGGCGTCGTCCTGGCCGGCGGCGCGGGCGCGGCGCCTTCGGCCGTCAGGCGATAGGCGTGGATGGGCCGCGGGATGTTCTTCACCTGCTGCTCGCCCATGTCCTCGGCGCCGAGCGTCAGCTTACCCACGATCTGCTCGTAGAGCGCGGCGGAGACGCAGATGCCGCCGGCCGCCGCGATCGACTCGAGGCGCACCGCCACGTTGACGGCATCGCCCATCAGGTCGTCGCCGCTTTCGACGACATCGCCGAGGTTGGCGCCGATGCGCAGGTTGAGGCGGTCTTCGACGGCGGCCAGCGCGTTGGTCGTGCGCATCGCCTCCTGGATTTCGACAGCCGTCCGGACGGCCTCGACCGGGCTTGCGAATTCGGCGAGCAGGCCGTCGCCCGTCATCTTGAACACACGGCCACGGTGCTGCTTGATGTAGGTCTCGGCGAGCGCCATGCGGGAACGCAGCAGGCCGAGCGCATGCTCCTCGTTGCGCGCCGACAGCGTGCTGAATCCAACCACGTCGATTGCCACGATCGTCGTCAGGCGCCGGACCAGGCTGGGTTCGTTCATCGGTCGCCTCCCCCCTGCCCGGAGAGGCTAGCCGAGGGCCTGCCGGCTGGCTAGCGGGCGGGCCAGCGGATATCATGGCGAGGACAATTGCAGCCAGGGGAGGCGGCAAATGAGGTTGGGACTGTTTCTCACGACATTGATCGGCCTAGCGGGTGCTTCTCATATTTCCAGCGCGGCAGACGCGACGTGGGCTGCCGTTGGCGCACTGGAGGATGGCGTGTCGACGTCATGCGGCGGCGGTTCGATCCCCTTGCCGGAATGGACCAGCCCCGCCTACGGGCAGGTCGACATAAAGGGGAACACGCTCAATTTTAAGAGTACGAGCGCAATACCGAACCATTCATTCACCGTCGATTTGAAGGCGTTGCAGCCTGATGGTTCCGGAAAAATTGTCGGCAAAGACAACAATAATAGAGAGTTCTACCTCACGTTCGATCCGGGCAACGGAGCCCGCCCATTTCATATGACCTATCGCCTTAAGGCTTGCCGGCGTGTTTTTACGCCTAACAGCTAGTGCGGCCCGCATTGCATCCGGCGGCGCGAACGTATGCCGCCAAGGCCCTCAAATTAGGACACTACCGGCCAGCGGGTGGGCTTGCGTGATCGGTCCCGCTCTGCGAAGACCGGACCCATGCCGACCGACGTCCCGCGCTACTGGGAAGACTACGAAATCGGGAAGAAATACCCGCTGGGGTCGACGAGCTTCACCGAGCAGGAGATCGTCGAGTTCGCGCGGCTTTACGACCCGCAAAACTTCCACGTCGATGCCGAGGCCGCCCGCGCCTCGATGTTCGGTGGCCTGATCGCCTCGGGCTGGCACGTGGCGGCCAAGCTGATGCGGCTGTTCGTCGACAACTACATCGACACGCGCACCGCGCTGGGATCGCCCGGCCTCGACGAGCTGCGCTGGCTAAAACCAGTGCGGCCGGGCGACACGCTGACGGCCTGGGTCGAATGCGCCGCCAAGGTGCCGTCGAAGAGCAAGCCGGACCTCGGCGTCATCCACGAGCATTGGAGCGCCATCAACCAGAAGGGTGAGCTGGTGGTGACGGTCAAGGGCATCAACATGGTCCGCAGGAAGCCGGCATGACGCGCGCGGTGAAGGGCCTCGATCACGTCGTGGTCATGGTCGACGGCATCGACGCGGCGGAGGCGGCTTATCGGCGCCTCGGCTTCCAGGTCCAGCCGCGCGGCTTCCACAAGAAGCTCGGCACCGCCAATCACCTGATGATTCTCGACAAGGACTATTTCGAGATTCTGGGCATCGTCGAGGACACCGAGTTCAACGCCGAGCGCCGCGTCTGGCTGAAGAACGGCGGTGGCCTCGCCAATGTGGCGCTGGCCACGGACGGCGCGGACCTGGCTTTCGACGCGTTCAGGCAGGCCGGCCTAAAACCCGATGCGCCGCTGTTCTTCGACCGCGCCGTCGAGGTCGCGGGCAGGACCGAGCATGCCAAGTTCCGCACCGTGCGCATTCCCAAGACGCACATGCCGGTGGTCGGCTTCTTCGTCTGCGAGCATCTGACGCCCGAGTTCGTCTATCGCTCGGAGTGGGCGAAGCATCCCAACAACGCGCGCGGCATTTCAGGGGTCACCGTTATTGCCGAGCAGCCGGCTAAATGGATAGGCGAGCTGGAGAAATACTTCGGCCCGGGCTCGGTCCGGCGGGAAGGCGAGGGCCTGGTCGCGAACACCGGCACGCAGCCCGTCCGCTATCTCACCCGCAAGGACTATGCGGCGCGCTATCCCGGCGTCGAGCCGGTGAGGCCGGGTGATCATCCGGCGCTGCTCTCCGTGCGCGTCCAGAGCCTTGCCGCCTGCGAGGCGCTGCTGGCCGGCAATGGCGTCAGGATCGTGAAGCCCGACAACAGCCGGCTGATCGTGCCGCCGTCGGAGGCTGCCCATCTCACCCTGGAATTCGCGGAGCGTTAGACTTCATGGCGTTGGATCTTGCCGATCGCGGCATCTACGGTTTCTCGACCTCTGAAAATCTCCGGTTCGCCGACGTCGATGCCAACGGCCACGTCAACAATGGCGCGTTCATCGAGCTGCTGGAGAACGCGCGTGTATCCTACCTGCGCCAGATCGTGCGCTCCGGGCTGCCGCGCTTTCGCCTGGTCATCGGCCGCATCGAAGCCGACTTCAAGCGCCAGATGTTTTATCCCGGAGTCGCCACGGCGTGTGCGCGGATGATCGAGGCGCATGAGCGCAAGTGCGTCATCGGCCAGGGCCTGTTCGATGGCGACGGCAACTGCACCGCCGTGCAGCGGGTCATCATGGTGTCGTTGAACGAGGAGACCCATCGCAGCACGCCGTTCGACCCCGAGGTGCGCGCCATGCTGGGTCGCCTCGCCGCCTCCCACGATGGATTGCAGACATGACCGCCCAGATACCCGACGGTTTTCGCAAGCTCGACGTCCCCGACGAGTTCATCCAGCTCGCGGGCCCGCTCTGGTTCAAGGCCGAGACAGACGGCCTGCGCATCGGCCTGCCGCTGGAAACGAAGCACGGCAATCCGATGGGCTGGGCGCACGGCGGCCTGCTGGTCACCGTCGCCGACATGGTGATGGGCGTGGGATCGGGTTTTGCGACTGGCATGTTCTGGCCGCATCCCACCATCTCGCTCACCAGCGAGTTCGTGCGTGGCGCCAGGCTCGGTCAGTGGCTCGAAGGCAAGGCGCGCATCGCGCGGCGCACGATGAATTTCTGCTTCTGCAGTTGCGACCTGATCTGTGGTGGCGAGATCGTCCTGGTGTCGTCCGGCGTATTCAAGGTCCCCGACCCGGACAAGATCCCCGAGCAGGTCCGCGCCGCGGCGCTGGCGCCGCCCTGGAAGAAGTAGGCTCACCTCACCCTGAGCGCGCGCAGCTCGAGTCTGGAAGGGGCAGGTTGGTGCGATCTACTTCTTCTTCCGCCGGTAGATGCGGTAGCGGTCGAAGTCCATGAGGTGGTCGTAGCCCTCGAAGGCGTCGGCAAAAGTGCGGTTCTGCAGGAAGTATTCGAGGTAATCGAATTCCTTGCCCTGGCAGCGCGGGATGCCCGCGATGCGATCGACGATCAGCAGGTCGGGATGCTCGCGGGCGAAATCGTCGCTGACGGCATCGAACACGAACTTCTCCGACTCGCCCATCGTGTCGGGTGGATTATAGAGCGCCGGGAAGTCGTCGCAGGTCGCATAGACGCCCTGCAGCACCCACATGCTGAGGAACCGCATGGCCATGCGACCGTCGATGTAGTTGAGCAGCGGCCACAGCGGGTAGATGCCGGGCGACAGTGCCAGGATCGTGCGGTGCGGGGCGTTCTGCTCAATGATGTGCTGCAGCCGCCCACCGATCGAATCCTCGAATTGGCGCTGCTTGTAGAAGGGCGGCGTGTAGAGCGCGGCCTGGAAGTAGAGCAGCACCATGAGCGTGGCCGAGATCACCGCCACCGGCAGGTGATGGCCGCTGCGGCTGATCGGCAGATATCGGTCCACGGTCTGGGAGACGGTGAGGGCGGCCAGCAGGATCGCGGCGGAGAGCGCCGGCAGCACATGATAGGGCCAGCCCTTGGCCTGGGCGATGGCCGAGAGTGCCGCGCCGATGCCGAACACGACGAGGACGCGGGCGGAGATGGTCTTGGTGAAGACGATGGCGATGATGCCGAAAATCAGCAGCGCGATCAGGGTCGGGGCGAGGACATTGCTGCTGAGCACGTCGCGCCATCCCGAGTCGCCGATCGGGGCATAGGCCTCGACGGCGAGCGGCATGATGATGAGGCCGAAGTCGGCGAAGATCGTGTACATCGCCGCCAGATGCGCAAGCGCCACCAGGCCTATCGCCCAGGGAATGGGGTCGAGCAGCGTCAGACGCCAGCCTCGGCGGAACAGCAGGTAGAGTTCGACCGCGGCCGGAATGGCGAGATAGTGCGGCTTCATCGACAGCGTCACGCCGGCGAACAGGCCGATCGCGATGGCAGCACCTCGGCTCAGCACCACGGCCTCGGCGCGGGCCATCGAGGCGATCAGGTAGGGCGCGCAGGCCACGAACATGATGTGCTCGCGCTGGCCGAAATGTTCGTTGGGCAGTACCGAGAACAGGAACAGCAGGACCGGCGGCAGCAACGCTTCCGTGAGCGCATGGTCGGCCGAGGGCACGAGGCGGACCAGCCGCCGGCAGGCCACGAACGAGGCGAAGATGCCGGCCACCACCCAGGCGGTGAACCAGAACGGAACGCTGCCGGGCAGCAGTTTGGCCGTCAGCACCGGCAGGGAATGCACGACGAAGGTGAGCGGCAGGTTCTCGTCGATCACCTCGACGTAGAGCTTTTCGCCGC
>Ga0163144_10008100_pt1 | contig 22816 bp, 25 predicted proteins | sample OliLak19BULKMAT1_FD_123175 | JGI IMG/M metagenome (GOLD analysis project Ga0163144, IMG submission 123175) | Freshwater microbial mat bacterial communities from Lake Vanda, McMurdo Dry Valleys, Antarctica - Oligotrophic Lake LV.19.BULKMAT1 | ecosystem: Environmental > Aquatic > Freshwater >...
AAAATATCACTTGCCGGAAATACAGCTCTAGAGAATGGTTTCTGGTACTTTTTACTAAAATTTATAGGCCCACTACAACGAGAATTTATGATAATAATTAATAATGCGTATAAAATTTCATAAGTGATCGATTCTAAGTATTACTTTTAAACTTTTTTAGTTTCAAACTGGTAAATGACTCCGTCTAGAATATGATATGCAAACTTATGAAAAAACGCTGTCTTTCAAAGGCAGGCTTTACCCTGATTGAATTACTCGCTGTCATCAGTGTGATTGCCATTTTGGCGGCCTTAGCTATTCCAGCCGTCATGAAAGCACGGGAACGCGCGCAAATTGCTAAAAGTGGGAGTAACATCAGACAAATTTACCAAGCATTCTTGATGTATGCGGGAGACAATAACGACCAGTGTTTCTGGAGGGGTGCGGATATCGCCACAGAGGGAATGGATTGGTTCGCCCATGGCGGACGCAGTACGGGAAACCTGAGTAATGAACAAGGAGGATTATTTAATAAATTTGTCCCACGTCCTCTGAATATCTACGTGGGTGAAAATAACGAAATCTTCCGGCATCCAAGTGATTATAAACCCATCGCGGCCTTGGGCGGGAAAACACACTATGAAATGTACGGGAATGATTACGCCTTTAACTCGATGGGTTATCCCCAAGTGTGGGGCAAGGGTCTTTCGGGGGAATATTATGCAAATATATCGTCTTCAAAAGGAGTCATTGTTTTTCTTGAAGCCCAACTTGTGAAAGGCGGATTGAATTTTGCTGGTGGGGATAAAGGCCATATTGTCCTTTCAGACGGACGTGTGGAATATGGAACGCTCCCCCCGTCGGATGATTCCCTGTATAGCTGGGGCATGTAGGGTGGATGAGTTTGCGTTGACTCCCCCCTTTCAATAAAACTTGTCGGCCATCTATCCCAAAGAAAAGAAAACCCCCACTAGGATTAAAATACACCGTTGCGGGTTCACCTGACTCAGAAAAGTGACCAGTGCCTTAGGCGATTTGTACAAAGACTTTGTCGTCCTCCACCTTGACCGGGAATGTGGTGAGATTCTTTTTTACCGGTGGGCGTTTGGTTTCGCCATTGGTGAAATCAAAACATCCGTTGTGTTTGGGGCACTCGATGATATTACCCATCACCAATCCTCCGGAAAGGTGGACACGTCCATGTGTACAAAGTCCGTCAGTCGCATAGAATTTCCCGTCATTACCATGGTAAAGAGCGAAAGTGCGTGGACCATAATCAAAACGGATCACGTCACCTTCTGGAATCTCAGTCACCTTGGCCGCCTCGACCCAGCCTTCGTGCACCTTATGTTCTTGCGCTGTTTTTTCAAGAATAGGATGGGCAGACGGGGGCAATGTGCGTTCGACAAAATAAGTCGGATCCTTCGATTGTCGCCAGAGGGCGGGAATGATTTCTTTGTATGCTTCCCAGAATCCGGAATACGGTCTGGGTGTATCATAAAGCACTTCCTTGTGCAGGGCGGGGAGATTATAATAGGGGACCATCGGGAACATGTGATGCTCCACGTGATACTGCATATTCCAGTAGAGGAAACTCGAAATAGGATTCATATAAACCGTGCGGCAATTCAACCGGTGATCGAGAACGTCTTCAGCGAGGGCAGCATGTTGGGTCATCCCGGTCAGCAACATATGCCAAGCCCCGTAAAAGCCGGGGAGAATGATATACATCAAGGGCAAGAAACTTTTCATCCAGAGCGCTGCGACAATCGTAGCGATATAAATCGTGACAAAAATCCGGGCATTCCGGACGACCTTTGGCCATTCACTCTCAGGAATGTATGTTTTTTCGACTTCGGAAACATTTCCACCCGCATGATAAAAAATATTTTTAAGTTCGTGTATCCCGCCCTTGATATTAAATACCCCCATAACAATTCCTTTCAAGTCAGGCGGGCGCTGGAAAAGTAACTCCGGATCACGCCCCACAATAATCGTGTCCGTATGATGTCTTTGATGGCTCCATCTCCAGGGCACGGATTCGCGCAAAACCATAAATGAGGCCATTTCGTAAATCACATCATTCATCCATTTGCTCTTAAAAGCGGTTCCATGGCCACATTCATGCCAGCGTGAATCGGATGCTGAAGCAAAAAGGGCGCCGTAAATCAGGAAAACCGGAATCGACCACCACGAGATCCAAGTGTAATAACCCAGCCATCCAACCGCGATGATCGCGGCGAACCAAATAATTGTATCCCGGATGGCCGGCCAGTTGCGGCGTTGCATGAGTTCTTTCATGCGTTCACGGGGAATCGGGGTCATATACCAGTCTGCCGAGGAAAGTCCCCGTTCTTCTGCACGTTTGGCTTCCGGTCCGAGGAGACTATAATCTTTAAGGGGGGTAACTGTTTTCATGATGGGGATAATCTATGCATAACTACCAAAATAATTGACCTAAATCAATCTATACATTTCAGCACGATATTTTCATTTCTTCTCTGCGACGTCGTCAGGATACCTCTACAAGAAACTCGTGTCTTGATCGCCACCCGAGCACCTTACCTTTATTAGGTAAAAAAATACCTGAATGATCCTAAATTCCCGAGAAAAAAGAGAACCATGCTTTGCTATGGGGGCCGTTTGAAGCTACATACAGGGGAGCAATATCCCTAATAATCCCGAAGCAACCTGCATTTGGCACAGGATATGCTTTTTACTTATAAAATCAAACTATGAAAAAAATCGAAGCCATCATTAAACCTTTTAAACTTGAAGACGTTAAAGAAGCCTTGTCCGAAAAAGGTTTCCACGGGATGACCGTCACGGAATCCAAGGGGTTCGGCCGTCAAAAAGGCCACACAGAAATCTACCGAGGCAGTGATTACCAAGTGGATTTCCTGCCCAAACTTAAAGTCGAGGTGGTCGTGGCGGATGAAGATGTGGAAAATGCGGTGGAGGCCATTCTGAATTCTGCAAAAACCGGGAAAATCGGTGACGGGAAAATTTTCGTTTTTCCTGTTTATGATGCTGTCCGGATCAGGACCAATGAAAAGGGTGAACGGGCCGTTTAGCTCCATTTCCGAGCACTACACGGATATTTGCACGACCACAGCTGTGGCATTATCCTTGCCTGACTCACTGACGGCAGTCTCCACTAACCTCTGAGCGATTGTGGAATATTGATCCCCACCCACGGGCATTCTCGCCAGGTCCTCCAAATAATGGTCCCATATACCGTCCACCACACCATCTGTGCAAAATACAAAAGTATCCCCAGCTTGTGTCTCCACGGTCCCGATATGGGGATCGAGGAATTGGTGCCCGGCCCCGAGGGATTGATTCAGGATCGAGCCCCGCGGGTGATTACGCGCTTCCCGCTCGGTGAGTTTACCCTGTCGCCGCAAATACCCCACGTGACTATGATCATGGGTGAGCTGGATCATTTTCCCGTCCGCGGGCACATGATAGATCCGGCTGTCCCCGATATGTGAAAAATACATTTTTCCCGGGGTGAACCATCCCAGGCTCAATGTCGCCCCCATCCCCACACATTCCTCATAATTCTGTCCCATCACCAGCATCTCATCATGGATGCGGCTAAAGAGTTCACTCAATATATCGTAGAATCCCATATCGATCTTCCAATTCGAAAACGCAAAACTCTTTGGTAGGAGCTTCGTGATTTTATCCACGGCGATCCGGCTGGCGAATTCCCCGGAATTCGCCCCGCCCATCCCGTCACTGACGGCAAAAACATAATCAGACCCTTCCAGCGAACCTTCCCCGATCTTACCCAAGTGCCGGACTTCGCGGGCATCAAAATTTAACGCAAGAAAGGTGTCTTCATTATTTTGCCGGAACCGCCCCGGGTGAGTCATCCCCGACCAAGCCACTCTTTGCATAATCATTCCTTGGTCACTCATACTTTATTGTCCAGCTTCTCGAGCAATTCTTTTGGAAAGGGCGAAACGTATCCGGGATCGTCGGTGATGCATGCAAACTCGAAATCGATCACACAAAACCGCCCGTCTGAGGTGAGGTAGGTGATATTCCGCAGGAATGGGTCGTCATGCCGGACCCCGTAACTTTCGAGTTCCGCAAAAATCTCTTTAACTCTTCCCTCACCCATGATTTCCACGCGCCCCCCGCAATTTGTCGTGACCATGTAAAGATTTTCTTCATCCATCTCCAGCAATCGCGGGACAAATTCACATTTTTTCTTTTCTAGATACTTCAGGATTTGAACTTCATTTTTGAAACGTTCCGCCGCATAAGGCCCCCGGAAAGTTTTATGAACCCTGCCGTCGTAACCAATCCTGACGAGAGCCCTCTGAGTATCTTTAATTTCATGCATGGATTCCACCCAAGCTGCCACTAAGGATGCCCTCCTGCAAGCCTGTGTTTAGGGAATTCCATTTATTCAGGTAAATTATAAATATCTTATAAATAGTTACTTATAAAAAATGCCTCCTGGATTATTATTTTTAAAAAATTGCAATAATTTACTTTTAAGTTGGCATGCTAATTGCTGTATTAGTCAAAAGATGACTCGTCACTTGCCTTCACGGTATTTGATGATTTAATCACACAACCAAAGACAAAAACCTAAACATCATTCAAATATTTATGGCAAAATACAAACTCGAATACATCTGGCTCGATGGGTACAAACCCGTTCCTAGCCTGCGCAGCAAAACCCAGATTAAAGAATTCTCCAGCTTCCCGAAGCTTGAAGAATTGCCCATGTGGGGCTTCGACGGAAGCTCGACTCAACAGGCTGAAGGAAGAAGCTCGGACTGTATGCTCAAGCCCGTGGCCGTTTTCCCTGACTCCACCCGCAAAAATGGTGTGCTCATCATGAGTGAAGTCATGATGCCCGATGGTGTCACTCCCCATATTACAAACTCCCGCGCCACCGTTCTCGACGATCCCGGTGCATGGTTTGGATTTGAGCAAGAATATTTCCTTTATCAGGACGGCCGTCCCCTTGGTTTCCCTAAAGACGGGTATCCCGCTCCTCAAGGACCTTATTATACCGGTGTCGGTTTTGAAAACGTCGGTGATATCGCCCGCAAAATCGTCGAAGAACATATCGACATCTGTCTCGACGCCGGGATCAACCATGAAGGAATCAATGCTGAAGTCGCCAAAGGCCAATGGGAATTCCAAATCTTTGGTAAAGGCTCCAAAAGCGCCGCCGACGAGGTCTGGGTCGCCCGTTACCTCCTCTCCCGCCTTTGTGAAAAATACTGCGTGACTGTCCAATACCATTGTAAACCCCTCGGGGCCACTGACTGGAACGGTTCAGGCATGCATTCAAATTTCTCCACGGAGTTTATGCGTACGGTGGGCGGTAAAGAATACTTCGAAAAACTCATGGCTGCCTTCGACAAGTTTAAAGAAGAGCACATCGCCGTTTACGGGCCTGATAACCACATGCGTTTGACCGGTCTCCATGAGACACAATCCATTGATAAATTCAGCCATGGTCTCGCTGATCGTGGAGCCTCTATCCGTGTGCCGCACAGCTTCAAAAATAGCGATTACAAAGGTTACCTCGAAGATCGCCGTCCAAATTCACAAGGCGACCCCTACCAAATCGCCTCCCGTATCCTCAAGACGATTGCCACGGTCCCGACCAAGTAAATCGCCGTCCAAAACAATTTGCTCTGCGGTCCCGTGAGGCCGCATGAACTACAAAAAGCGTGTCTGTCACCAGACACGCTTTTTTATTGCGTAAATTGTATAGAGCCTGATTACAAAGCAGTTTTTACAGAGGCCCTCTGGATGAAATATTCCCCTTGGCTGCCTTGTGTACGGGGGATGCTTTATTGCCATCTCTTGAGCGACTCTTCATGGCGGTGTTTACTGTGGAGGAAAAAACGGATGACGCCATATTTCGGGCTGAAAACCACAGCCAAAAGGAAAATACCGGCAATGACCAGAACCATGCAGGGGCCGGCAGGAGCCTCGATCCAATAAGATAACCAGAGCCCGGCGGCAGAACCCAATGCCCCGATCACCGCCCCACCCCACATGAGGAACCGGACGGAATTCGAAAAAAGATAAAGCGTCGCCGCCGGGGCGACCATCAGCCCGAGGCTCAGGGTTAAACCCACTGTCTGCAGGGCAGACAGGACGGTGCACACCATAAAAATCACGATCAGGAAATTCAGCGCCCGGGTGTGGATCCCGATACTGGAGGCGATGGAACTTTCAAACAAGGTAAGGAGAACCGGCCGCTGGAGCACGACCATGGTGGGGACAATCACCAGCATTGTCGCAAATTGCACCCAGAGGTCGGAGTCCGATACACCCAGGACATTACCAAAAAGGTAATGCATGAGGTCGACACGGATATCATTCTTGAATACATAAATAATAATCACCCCGATCGCAAAAGAAAATGCACAGAGGATGCCCACGGCCGTGTCGTGTTTGACCCGGCTACAGCGGTAAATCACCTCGCCCCCGACCGCGACAAATAGGGCGGCAATCAGGCCCCCGGCAAAAAGAGCAATGGAACCCAGCCCGAAAAAAACAACCGATAAGGCCAGCCCCGGTAGCAGCGCGTGGGATAACGAATCGATCGTCAGGGCTAACCGGCGTAATATGATAAAGACACTCATGAACCCGCAGGTAAACCCCACCATCAGGCAGGTCAAAAGTGCCCGTTGCATAAAATCGTAGTGGAATGGTTCAATCAACCAATTCATGACACGTGCTCTCCCGAAAAGATCCTTGTATGATAGGCCTTCGTTATATTTTCTTCATTGAGTGCGTCTGCCACCGGCCCGCACGAGATTAATTCACCATTGAGTAAAATCGCATGGTCGAAAAAATCCCCAGCTTGATTTAAGTCATGATGGGAAACGATCAATAATTTGCCCAGTTCCCTGAGCCGCCGGAATGTCTTGCCCAAGGAGGCTTGGGAATTCTTATCCAGCCCGGCAAAGGGTTCATCCAGCAGGAGCACGATCGATTCCTGAGTGAGGGCTCGCGCGATAAAAACCCTTTGTTGCTGGCCCCCGGATAATTCACTGATTTGCCGGTGGGCAATGTCTTTCAAATCCATGTCGGAAAGGGCTTGCTGGACAATTTGCGCGTCTTGAGAGGTGAATTTTTTCCGCCACCCGAGAGCGGTATAACGGCCCATCTCGACTAACCCCTCGACAGTCAAAGGGAAATCAGGGTCGATAACGAGTTTCTGGGGGAGGTAACAAATCTTATGACGGTGGTGCTCGGCAGCCCCGTGGTGGTGGTGGTAACTGCAACCATTCAAATGCACATGCCCGGTTTCTAATGGTACGAGCCCAGCAATGGCTTTCAGCAGGGTGGATTTCCCGGCACCATTCGGACCGAAAAGCCCGACACAATGATTGTCCCCAATGCCAAAATCAATATGGTGAATGGCAGGAATCCGGTTATAAGACACGGTTAAATCCTCCACCTCTAGTTTGACATGCGTATGGCTCATGGCAGGGAGATCCTTCCTTCAAATTTGCCGTTCTCCGACCAAAGGGTACGTTCGGCCACTACGGCACCAGTGCCGTCGATGAACTTCACCTCAAAAGCATGGCGGCGAGATGTATCCGCCCATTTCACCTCACCCATCAAGTCGAGGCCTTTGACCGTGATCGTGGGGGGTAACCCGACAATGATTTCCCCTCCGGGTTTCCGGTCGATCATTTTCGCCTGCCTCTTGTCCAAAAGCAATTTGCCCAGGTACTCAAATGTGTAAAAGGTGGGTTCATCCCCAAAATAAATCTCAAGGTGATAAACCATTGCGGCTGGTGGAGGGATGATTTGTCCATGGCTAGCAGGAATGGGAGCAGGGCGGGTCACCCGGTAAACCGGCCACGCCAGCAACAGAATAAAAAAGGCCGCAATAACGGCCTGTATGAGTGGTGAACCCCGCATGTGGTATGATGGTCTGTGATTATTTCAGCGCATCGACAATTGTCGAGACATTATGTTTATACATACCGATATAAGTGGATTCCGCCCCCGTGCCCAATCCATCTGCATACAAGGTGCCTGCGAGGACTGCGCCTGTTTCTTTTTCGATTTGTTTTTGGACCCTTGGATTACTGATATTTTCGGCAAAAATGGCTTTGACCCCTTCCTTTTTGATTTCAGCGATTAACTCTGCGATGTGTTTGGATGTCGCCGTGTCTTTGGTCGAGACCCCTTCGATTGAATGAATCTTAAATCCATAATCCTTGGCGAAATAACCTAGGGCATCGTGGGATGTGATCAAGATTCTTTTGTCACGAGGAATTTGCGCGATCTGGCCATCGACCCATTTCTGGAGGTCTTTAAGCCGGGCAATATAATCCTTCGCATTTTTGGTAAAAATCTCTTTCTGCGACGGGTCGGCAGAGATCAAGGCGTCACGGATGATTTCAGTGGCCTTTATCGCATTGGGAATACTGTGCCACCAATGAGGATCCTCGGACTTACCATCCTTGACCGTTCCTGCGTGGTCGTGACCTTCGCATTTCTCTTGTCCCTGCTCAATCCACTGTGAAGGGATGCCTGCCCCGATATTAATGATCTGGGTTTTGCCTTTGCTCGTATCTTCTAATTTACCGAGATAATTTTCCATTCCTTTTCCCGAAGCAAAAATAAGGGGAGCCGCGGACATCTCCCGCATTTGGATGACGGTGGGGTTAAATTCATGGGGATCCTGACCCGGCTTCACCATGTCTATGACTTTAACCCGGTCACCCCCCACATTTTTCACAAAATCCGACAGGACAGAGCTTAGGGTAACGACTTTCACCGGTTCGGCTGACAGAAAAGCCAAGGAGAATATAAGACTGAAGGTGAAGAATAGGATTTTTTTCATCAGCCCATTTAACCTTATCTCCTTTATTATTGCAAGTAGATTGTATTAGATAAACGGTAAAGTACCCGCCCCCCTTGCTAAATTATCGGGCCAGAGTGGAAATAAAATATCTTTGGGCGCGAGCATTGAGTCCAGAGGAAATCCAGGATAAAAAACCGGCAGGCTTGATTCTTCATCTGACTCACCATAACTTGTCCGGACGATATGAACCGTAAAAAACCATTACTCCTCAGCCCCGCCGGGGATTGGGAATGCCTGCGGGCCGCGATTGAAAACGGGGCGGACGCGATTTATTTTGGGCTCGAAGAGTTTAACGCCCGTATGCGGGCAAAAAACTTCACCACAGCCGACCTTCCCGAAATCATGTCCACCCTGCATGCCCGCGGGGTAAAAGGTTATGTCACGATGAATACCCTGATCTTTCCAGCTGAGCTCTCCCGGGCCGGGCGGCAACTGGAACTTTGTGCGGCGGCCGGAGTCGATGCGATGATTATCCAAGACATCGGATTGATCCGTTTGTCGCGCGAGATCTCCCCCGCTCTTCCGATCCATGGCTCCACTCAAATGACCGTGACATCGGGTGAAGGGATCACATTTGCCAAAGGCCTCGGTGCAGAATTGGTCGTCCTCGCCCGCGAGACATCCTTGAAAGAACTGCGCAAATTGCGTAACGAGCACCCCGAGATCGATCTGCCGCTGGAGATGTTCATCCACGGCGCGCTTTGTGTGGCGTATTCGGGACAATGCCTAACGAGTGAATCCCTCGGTGGCCGCAGCGCCAACCGGGGTGAATGCGCTCAAGCCTGCCGGATGACCTATGAAATGGTGGTGGATGGCAAAAAAATCGACCTCGGCGATAAAAAGTATCTGCTCTCCCCACAGGATCTCTCAGGACTGGAAGCGATTCCAGAGCTCATTGATCTGGGGATAACCTGCCTCAAAATCGAGGGGCGTCTCAAAGCACCGGAATACGTCGCCAATATCACGCGTGTGTACCGGAAAGCCATTAATGAGGCATGGGAGAAACATTGCCTCCAGCCCCAAGCAGAAGACCGTTATGAAATGGAAATGGCTTTTTCGCGTGGGCTTTACCCGGGCTGGTTCGGCGGGGTCAACCATCAAGAGCTTGTCCATGCGCGATTCGGCAAAAAACGTGGGGTGTTTCTCGGTGTGATTTCCCGTGTCGGTGACATTTTTGTGGAGTTCCGTGCGGAGGCTCCACTTACCGAAGGTGATGGCATTGTTTTTGACCAAGGCAAAGATACCGACCAAGAACAGGGAGGGCGCATCTGGCGCATTGATCGTAAAGGGGAAATGGCCCGGATTTCTTTTGAGCCCGGCAAAATTGATTTTCTCCAATTACGCGAGGGTAACCGGATCTGGAAAACCAATGATCCCCGCCTCGACCGCAAAGTCCGGGCGACATACGAAACCGACAAAATCCTACGCAAATTGCCTATCGACATCGCCGTGAAGGGTGGCCCGGGTGAACCCCTCGTGGTGACTGCGACGATCCCGGGTGAAGCGTTTACAGCCGGGGCTTCCTCGACGATCCCCTTACAAATCGCACAGAAACATCCCCTGACCCCGGACAAATTGCGTGAACAATTTGCGCGTTTAGGGACGACACCTTTCGAGCTGCGTGAGCTGGATATGACAGGCTTGGTAAAAGACTGTATTTTACCCGTCAGCGAATTAAATAAATTACGCCGGGATCTCGCCGTGGCACTGGAAAACAAATTGCGCACGCATCCGGGATTCCCCGTGCAAGCCGGGGCACTGGATAAATTACGCGGGGAACTCTTCAAAAACATCCCCGCACAGCCAGACAATACAACATCGCCCGCCCTCATAACACTTTGCCGTACCCATGAGCAAGTCCTTGCCAGTGCCCGGGCCGGAATCAAAACCATCTATCTGGATTATGAAGATCCTCGTCGGTACACAGAGACGATCCAGTCCTGCCGTGAGCAATTTGCACCTGAGATCCGATTCATCTCCGCCATACCACGGATTCAAAAACAAGGGGAGACGGGTCTCCTGAAAATGGTCAGCGGGTGCGGGGGGGACGGATTCTTGATCCGTAACTACGGGGGCATTGATTATTTTACAAAGTGGAAACAGTCCGAAAAACCAGACGCCCTTTTGGTCGGGGATTTTTCTCTAAATGTAGCCAATGAGATAACCGCTGATGCATTTTTATCCCGAGGCTTGGATTTCCTGACGGTCTCCTATGACTTGAATATTGAACAAACCATGGACCTGCTCCTCAGGATACCAGCCCACCTCTTTGAAATCACACTGCACCAGCACATGCCCATGTTTCACATGGAGCACTGCGCCTTTGCTGCCTTCATGTCCACGGGCACCGATTATACAAATTGTGGGCGACCCTGCGAAAAACATCAGGTCCAGCTCAAAGACCGCGTGGGGCAACTCCACCCCTTAAAGGCGGATGCAGGCTGTAGGAATACCCTCTTTAACGCTGTAGCACAGACAGGAGCGGAATATTATGCCGAATTCCTCCGGACGGGGATCCGCCGGTACCGGATTGAATTCGTCAATGAAACCCCGGAAGAGACGGAAAAAACCATCCGCAACTATCAAATGTTACTTGCACAAGAAATAAATGGTTCAGAATTATGGCGGAATCTGAGGCTGATCAACCAACTCGGTGTCACGAGGGGAACCCTTGCTCATCATCATTAGTCTTTAGGAATCAATTAATTAGACTTTCATTTTATTCTCTTATTTCATCTGGGAAAGTTACACTTGAATATAAAAATATTCATGGAAATTCTTGATAATTATAGAAATAAGCATTACCAATAATGTTATGGGCAATTTTAAACATTTTTTAGATCGACTCTTTTCCCGCATATTTAAAATTGTCATCTTTACTGGAATAGCAATAGGTGCATACGTTTTGTGGAATGGCTGGGGAAACGCTGCCTTATCAGATGAGCAGGTAAAGATTTTGGATAAAGAAACCAAAGTAAAAATGTCAAAAACTGACAGAAAACAAGGGTTTAGCGGTATTAAGACAATCTACAACAGTGTCGACGATGAATTAACCGGGGCACAGATCGACACCGAAAAAGGCAGTAACATAAATAGAGACGAGAAAACTGACGAATAAAGTCCAACCGCGATTTTAACGGCGGGACTTCACACGGATCATCGCGGATTGTTTGGAAATGTGGGCCTGGAGGGCTGCTTCCCCGTCATAACCACTAAAATCTTTCTTGGCCATGGCTTCTTCGGCCCTCTTAAGGGCTGCTTCAGTCTTACCTATATCGATATCCTTCTCCCAGATAGCCATATCGGTCAAGATCGAGATGGTGTCTTCCACCACCTGGATGACCCCGCGACCGATCGCCATATGCTGGAGATTACCCCCATTGGATACTTTGAGTTCACCAGGCTGAGCTAATGTCATCAGAGGAATGTGGCCGGGAAGCACGTCGATCTCACCGTCAACGGTGGGCATGACGACAGAGTCAGCCTCTTCATTGAAAGCAATTTGCTCCGGCGTGATTATTTCTACCTTAAGCTTGGCCATAATTGGAATCCGCTGATGTTGTTAATTTATTGCGACTCCTGGCGGATCTGGTCGATGCCGCCCTTCATATAGAAATTCGCCTCAGGCACATCATCGTGTTTGCCTTCAAGAATTTCTTTGAATCCGCGGATCGTCTCGGCAATCGTGACATATTGACCTTTGGAACCGGTAAAGATTTCGGCCACATGGAAAGGTTGCGAGAGGAAACGTTGGATTTTACGGGCGCGATAAACGGTGAGTTTATCTTCGGGGCTGAGTTCATCCATACCCAAGATCGCAATGATATCCTGCAAGTCTTTATAACGCTGGAGGACTTTTTGCACACCACGGGCGACGGCATAATGCTCGTCCCCGACGACATCAGGGGCGAGGGCTTTTGATGTCGAGGCCAAAGGATCAACCGCAGGGTAAATACCCAGCTCAGCAATGGAACGCTCCAATACGATGGTGGAATCCAAGTGGGCAAAGGTATTCGCCGGTGCCGGATCGGTCAAATCGTCCGCAGGCACATACACAGCTTGGAAAGATGTGATTGACCCCTTTTTCGTCGAGGTGATCCGTTCCTGCAGCTGGCCCATTTCGGCCGCCAAGGTCGGTTGGTAACCCACCGCGGATGGGGTACGACCGAGGAGGGCGGACACTTCTGAACCCGCCTGTGAGAAACGGAAAATGTTATCGATGAAAAGGAGCACGTCCTGGTTCTTCTCATCGCGGAAATATTCGGCCATAGCCAATCCGCTCAAGGCAACACGCAGACGGGCACCGGGGGGCTCATTCATCTGGCCATAAACAAGGGCCACTTTGGATTTCGAAATATCATCCTGATTAATAACACCGGACTCACTCATTTCATGGTAAAGGTCATTACCTTCACGGGTACGTTCACCCACACCACAGAAAACGGAGTAACCACCGTGGCCTTTGGCGATGTTATTAATGAGCTCCATGATGACGACCGTCTTACCGACACCGGCACCACCGAAGGCTCCGACCTTACCCCCTTTTGTGAAGGGACAAATCAAATCGATGACTTTAATGCCGGTCTCAAGGACATTGGCTTTTGTATCCTGGTCGACCAAGGGCGGGGCTTCGCGGTGGATCGGATAGGTCTTTTCATATTTTACCGGTCCGCGTTCATCCACGGGTTCACCAAGGACATTAAATACCCGGCCGAGGACCCCTTCCCCGACAGGGACAGAAATGGGTTTGCCGGTGCCCGTGACAGGCATACCGCGCTTGAGGCCTTCCGTGGTGCTCATGGCAATGGCGCGTACCACATTGTCACCGAGATGTTGTTGAGTCTCAAGGGTGAGGACTGTGGGTTTGCCGTTAAGCACATAGTCAATCGTGAGCGCATCATAGATGGCTGAGATTTGGCCCGGGGGGAACTCGACGTCCACCACCGCTCCCAGCACTTGTAGAACTTTACCTTGGTTACTCATAATATTTTCCTTCGAATGTTGAAAAAACTGTCTTTTTTTAAAATCCACTAATTCATCGCCGCTTGGGCGGTTGAGATTTCCAGAATTTCATTTGTGATGCTAGCCTGACGCTTGCGGTTATAGTCCAGTGTCAGATCCTTGATCAACTGTTTGGCATTGTCTGTCGCGGACTTCATCGCGACCATACGGGCACTGTGCTCGCTGGCTTCAGCTTCGAGCATCGTTTGGTAAACCATGAAATGCACATAATATGGGAGGGTTTCATCAAGTACGACCTCAGGATTTGGCTCGAATTTAAACTCCACTGTCGAGTCTACCTTTTCGATGTCTGTGGAGACCTGCTCTTCATGCGTATGGTCATGGACTCCCGCAATCATATTCAAGTTATTGATCGGCAGGATTTGTTTCACCATCGGTTTTTGGGTCAGCGTATTAATGAAATTTGTAAAGAGCACACTCACACGATCATATTCGCCACTCTTAAAACGCTCGATCAAGAACTCAGAGATATGTTTAGCATCTAAGAAAGTGAAGTTTTCTTTCCGTTCAAAATCCGCGACCAGATTCCTCTTTGCACGGACAATGGCTTGTGTCCCTTTTTTGCCGAGGGAAACAAAACCTGTTGTTTCAGCCGGAAAAGTCAATGCTTCGCGAGTGAGGTTTACATTTAACCCGCCGCAAAGGCCGCGGTTCGTGCTGATCATGAGCACCAGCTCTTTTTTTACCGGACGATGGACGAGGTAAGGGTGTTCGGACTCTTCCACACGACCGCGCATCGCTTTGATTATCTCGTTAAAGAGTTTGGCAAAAGGTTTCCCCGCTAAGGCACGCTGCTGCGCCTTGCGCATTTTGCTCGATGCGACCAGCTCCATCGCCTTGGTTATTTGCGATGTATTTTTTACCGACTTAATACGCCGGCGGATGTCACGGAGTGCCATGGTTTTTGTTTATCCGGTTATTTATAAGTGCTTTTGAATTCAGTCACAGCCGCTTTGATATCGGCATTAATCGTGTCATTAAAAGCTTTTTCCTTACGGATCGCCTCCAGCAGGGCTGCTTTGCGGGTCATGAAATAATCAGTGAGCTTTAATTGGAAATCCTTGATCTTATCGACGGCGATATCATCCAAGAAACCATTCTGGATCGTCCAGAGGATCGCCGATTGGAGCTCGACAGTGAAAGGATTGTATTGGGTTTGTTTAAAAAGCTCCACAATACGGGAACCGCGGTCGAGCTTTGCTTTTGTGCCGGCGTCGAGGTCGCTGCCGAACTGTGCAAATGCAGCCAATTCCCGGAACTGGGCTAATTCACCTTTGATTTTTCCGGCGACTTGTTTGATGGCTTTGATCTGAGCGGCAGATCCGACACGGGAGACGGACAGACCGACATTGATCGCAGGGCGCACACCTTGGTAAAAAAGGTCTGTCTCCAAATATATCTGACCGTCGGTAATCGAAATGACATTCGTCGGGATGTAAGCAGAAACGTCACCGGCTTGTGTTTCAATAATCGGAAGTGCGGTGAGTGAACCATTCCCGTTCTTTTCATTCAAACGTGCGGAACGTTCAAGCAAACGGGAGTGCAGGTAAAAAACGTCACCGGGATAAGCTTCACGGCCCGAGGGACGTTTCAGCAAGAGGGAAATCTGACGGTAAGCCGCGGCATGTTTTGAAAGGTCATCAAAAATGATCAAGGCATCCATTCCATTGTCCATAAACCATTCACCCACGGCGCAACCGGCAAACGGGGCGAGGTATTGGTTTGTGGCGGAGTCGGAAGCACCGGCGACGACTAGGATCGTATATTCAAGAGCACCTTTTTCTTCTAAGATGCCGACGATGCGGGCGATATTCGAGCTCTTCTGGCCGACAGCCACGTAAATGGAATAAATCGGGCGGAAATCGGGTGTATCGTGATTTTGCCGGTTGATATTGGCATTATTAATAATGGTGTCTATCGCGACCGTTGTTTTCCCAGTGGCACGGTCTCCGATGATTAACTCGCGTTGTCCACGACCGATCGGGATCATCGCGTCGATAGCCATGATTCCAGTTTGCAGAGGCTGGTTCACCCCTTTGCGTTTGATGATGCCTGCGGCGATTTTTTCAACAGGATAAGTCACGTCGCTTTTGATTGGGCCCTTCCCGTCAATCGGGCGTCCGAGGGCATCCACCACACGTCCCAAGAGACCTTTGCCCACGGGGACCTGGAGCAATTTGCCCGTTGTTTTGACTTCGGAACCTTCTTTAATGTGGGTGTAATCACCGATAATCACCGCACCGACCTGTGTCTCTTCGAGGTTCAATGCCAGCCCGATGGTGCCGTTATCAAATTCAATCATCTCATTCATCATACAATCGCCCAAGCCTTCAATCTTGGCCACACCGTCACCGATCTCACGAACGGTACCGACATTCTGGCGGGAGACACTGGCTTTTAAACCGGCGATTTGTGTTTCAATATCCTGTAACAGAGTGCTCATCTTATTTTTCCTCGAATTGTTTTTGCGATTAAAATGATTCTTTAAGTTTTTCGAGACGTCCGGCGACCGAACCGTCATAAATATCACTTCCGGCGCGGATTTTGATACCGGCCAAAAGTCCGGGATTAGTTTTCTGCGTAAAGTCTAATCCCTTTCCGTAACTTTTTTCCAAGATTACTTTGATCTGGTCAAAAGTCGCCTTGTCTAATGCGGCTGCTGACTCGACTAAGACGCTGCGTTTCTGGAGCTCCAATCGCAAGAGGCGCGTGAAAGCATTCAGGATATCACGGAAGCCCGGTGGTTTCTTTTCAATCAAAGCCTTCACGATATTCAAGGCTTTCACCTCGTCCAAAGTGTCTCCAGATGTGCAGGCACGCAAGAATTTCTTGCCTTCTTTGAGTGCTTCACGGGAGTTTTTCATACGGGATAGGCTATTCTGGTCTAAAAGTTATGCGATTAAATTTTTGACTGCCTCGTCATTGAGGCGTTTGCGGTCATTATCATCCAGTGTCTTTGAAAGCACCTTGGCAGTGGTCTCCACGACGAGACGCCCGATTTCTTTTTTTAACTCAGCTTGCATACGCTCATAGTCGAGGACGGAGGCTTCCTTAGCCTGCTTGATAATGGCTTCGGCCTGGGCGATAGCTTTTTGGGTCTGCTCGGTGAGGATACGCGTCGCGGCCTCGCGGGCTTCCTCGATGTGTTTCTGAGATAGTTTTTCGGCCTGGTCTAATATTTCTTGAGCTTTGGTCTGGGCATTGGCCAGTTCCTTTTTAACACGCTCCGCATTGGCAATTCCCTCAGTGATCTTTTCACGACGCTGATCGAGCATTGCCAAGACGGGCTTGAATCCAAATTTCTGGAGGACAAAAAGAACGACACCGAAACCAACAATCTGCCCGATGAGTTTCGGCCATGAAATGCCCAATATATCTATGAGTTGTTCCATATGAATCGTCCCTTTTCTTGATGTGTACTGAAATGCCTGTGACTAGAATTTCACAACGAAATAAGCCAAAATCGCCAAACCTTCAGCGAAAGCCATACCCAAAAGACCGAAAACCAGAATGTTACCAAATGCACCGGGGTTCCGACCAATGGCTTCGACACCTTTTGACCCGATCATTCCGACGGCAATGGCCGCGGCTGCGGCGATCAAACCGATTGCCAATTGTCCACCTGTAATCACTACTTCAGCTAAGAATGCGCTCATAATTTTTTTTCCTGTTTTTTATTACTTGATTAGTTGTTTCTGCCGCGACCCACACTCGTTGGCAATGGTCATCGCAGACAAAATTATTATTATTTGTCGGAGGGGGGGGGTTTAATGCCCGCCTGCGCGACCTTTTTCGCCTTCATCATCATGATCGTGATCGTTACCATGACTGCCGTCGTCGATGTGGGTACACATTGTCGCCGTAAAGGCGACACATAAAATCGTAAAGACTAAGGCTTGAACCGTTGCCACAATCACTTCCAGAAAATAAAAGGGGATCGCCGCCAGACCAAAAGGCAACATCCCGAGCATAATCGTCAGGACACTTTCACCCCCGTAGATATTTCCATAAAGACGCATGGACAATGCCACAGGGCGGATCAAGATCGAAATGACCTCCAAGATACCGACAGCCGCAAAGATAGGCACTAACATAACTAACAGAAAACCTTTCATCCCACCTTTCGGCCCGAACATGTGAACGAAAAACCCCCAGACACCGTTAAATCTGATCGCCCAATAGAGATTCATCACAAAAAACACAAAAGCCATGGCGATCGTCATATTCGCATCAGCCGTCGGTGGCCGGAAAAGGGGGACGTAATTTTGATTAGAAGAAGAAACATACAAAGGCAATTTTTCAAAAAATCCGGACTCTTTCTTTTCGAGCCTCTTTTCTTCATGCAAAAGCCCAGGAGTAATATGTATATCTAACGCGCCTTCTTCAGCCTGGACATCAGCGATCTCACGATGGTCGTGACTCTTGACCAGAATACTCCCGACTCCGGGCAGCAGGCCCATGAGATTTGCTGTCAAAATAAAGATGAAAAACGAGGCGATAATGGGCATCGACCATTTCACGACTTTCGGGTCTAGAATCGTGGATAAAAAGTTTTGGATACCTTCCACCACAGCTTCCACCGCATTCTGGGCACCACTCGGGATTTCTTGCATTTTTTTAGTCGACAGGCGCAGCACCAAGAGAATCACAATAGCGATCACCCATGTGTAAACCATGGAGTTCGTGATCTCGATACCCAATTGCTTGAGATTAAAGACCGTCGGTGCATCTTGTGTTAAATCAGCTAAAAAGATCATATTTGTATACGTCCGAAAATAGTATCACCACCATTCAACGGGGATAAAGCTCACTGCCTGTAGTGAGCGCGACAATCTATTCAGTGCCACAATTTGCGTCAAATCCTTTTTTTCTAGATACAGCATCAAGAGGCTTAGTAAAAATCGTAATCTATTGGTTTTCAATTTTTTATGAACTTTTTGACAATATCGAAACAATCCCCGCATGCCGTGGTAGCCATGATCCCGACCACCACTTAAGTTAACACTTAATTACCCCCATTCCTTGCCTTTGTGGCGGCACATGGCGAAAAATAGAGCCCGGATTTACCGGAATGGATGACATTCAAGAAGATAACTCTTGTTTTCATTCGTAAGAAATTGATAGTGAAATCATGGTTCGATTTACTATCCTTGGCAGTGGCAGCAGCGGAAATTGCGCTTATCTGGAGACAGACCAGGCGCGAATCCTCATTGATGCCGGCTTTAGCGGCAAACAAATTGCCCAGCGCCTCGAGAAAATCGGCCGTAAAATCGAGGATATTAACGCCGTTATCCTTACCCATGAGCATTCCGACCATACTCAAGGCCTCAATATCCTGTGTAACCGCCACAAAATCCCCCTTTATTGCAATCGCCTTACTCAGGAAGCCATCGCCGGAAATCTCAACGGCTTCACAAATTATCAGATTTTTTCCACCGGCAGCACTTTTATGATCAGGGATATCGGGATCGAAACTTTCAGTGTGCCCCATGATGCTTACGACCCCGTCGGCTTCGCACTCACAGCCGGAAAAAGTAAAATCGGTTTCCTCACCGACCTCGGTTACGCCACGCGGCTGGTGATCGAACGTATCCGCCAGTCAAATGTCATTGTCCTAGAAACTAACCACGACCTCAAGCTCCTCCAAAATGACACCAAACGCCCTTGGTCAGTGAAACAACGGATCCTTTCCCGGCACGGACACCTCTCAAATGAAGCCGCCGCTGAGTTAACCAAAGAAATCGTCACGGACAATTTGCGCCAGCTCTACCTCGGCCACCTCAGCCGCGATTGTAATTCCCCCGAGCTCGCCTTCCAGACTGTCTCCACCATGCTCGGCACTATCGGCGCCATGCACGTCTCAGCCCAGGTCACCAGCCAGGATGAACCCTGCTCCACCCTCGAACTGGCCTAGGCGCACCACACGAGAAGACGGTCGAGGTTTATTCGTTTATTGATCCAGCAGCATTCGCGAGGGAGATTTCTTCTGGTTATCTTCCGTCAGTTACCGGAGTCGGGCACTCTTGGACGTGCGTGCTGAACGGAGTGAGGATGGCAGAGGTTACGAGCTCCAGCATTCGAGCTATTGTTCATGAGAGTCCATTTTTAGACGAGAAGAGAGCACACTTTGTTTATCACTCGGCACAGTTTGAAAATCGTATCAGGAGCCCTAACTTTTAATGGAATGGAGAGAATGGTCGATGCGGAAGCATCCGACGTCACAGACCGAAGCCCTTTTACCATACCAGCACCCATGAATTTGAGAAATGTCATCCCTGCCGCGACAGCGGTTTTGTTTAGCTAAACACTGCAACAAATCTCTCTGGACGCTCGGGTGCTGAGCTTGTATCGTTAGGGCTCACTGCCACGCCTACCAAGAACCGCAATTTTTTAAAAAAAAATATAACCCTATGAGCGAATTTAAATCGAGAGATCCACTCCACGGTATCACTCTGGAGACGATTCTCACCGAGCTCGTCGCTCACTACGGCTGGGATGAGCTCGGGCAGGCCATCCGGATTCGTTGTTTTAATTTCGATCCGAGTATCAAATCCAGCCTGCAATTCCTGCGGAAAACTCCTTGGGCACGGGCAAAGGTGGAGGACTTCTATCTCTCCTATAGACAATACGACGCGACGCCTGTGCCACCCACAGATACTCCCCTTCCCCCGGGCTAAAACAAAAAAGAACGTCACGTCTCTTTCTCTATTCCTGATGCAAATTGCTCCAGAGCGGCAACGGGGTAAGGTCCCCCTCCCCCTACACACTCGCCCGACAGGCCTTTTTTCCCTTCGTGCCTTTCGTCTTCTTCGCGGTGCAAATTGCTCCCTATGAGTTCCTCCGCAAATTTGTGCCGTGAAACCCGCTTATTTTTAAGTTCCCCTAATGAAAAATTTGAGTTAAACCGCATGTCACTCGGAAACTTTTCTTTTTTATGAATCATACAAATCCCCCTGATCCATCAAATCCTCTCACCGCCACGGACTGGTCGCAAATTGCGGCCTCTCCAGAATTCCAAGCACTCGTTGCCGCCAAAAGGCGGTTCATTATTCCGGCGACGATCTTTTTTGTGCTCTACTATTTCGCCCTGCCCATCATGGTCGGTTACTTCCCCCGGCTGATGGAAATGACAGTGATTGGACATGTAAATCTGGCTTATCTCTTTGCGTTATCCCAGTTTTTTATGGCATGGATCCTGGCCTACCTTTATGTCCGGAAATCGGCGCGCTTCGACGCCATGGCCGCAGAGATAGTCGCCTCGCAGAACGTCACAGTATCCCCCCGATAAAAAAAGCAAAAATATGACTATTACTCTCATGATGTTTCTAGCTTTCGTCTTGGTCACTCTGGGGGTCACCTACTGGGCGGCGGGGAAGTCCAAAGGGTCTAGCGCCTACTTCACCGCTGGCCGCTCGATTACGGGCTGGCAGAATGGTCTGGCGGTCGCAGGTGATTATATGAGTGCGGCCTCCTTTCTAGGCATTACGGGCATGATCGCCGCCTTCGGTTATGACGGATTTATGTACTCAGTAGGCTGGCTCGTGGCGTACCTGACGGTACTGCTGATTGTGGCTGAGCCCCTCCGGAATGCAGGAAAATACACGATGGCCGATGTGCTGGCCTATCGACTCAAAGCGCGCCCTGTGCGGGCTATGGCAGCGCTGAGCACGCTCACGGTGAGTACCTTTTACATGGTCGCACAAATGGTCGGCGCGGGCGCACTGGTCTCGCTGCTCATGCCCGGCATCCCCTTTAATATCGCCGTAGTCAGTGTGGGACTCATTATGATTATCTATGTCGTTTTCGGCGGGATGCTGGCGACGACCTGGGTGCAGATCATAAAGGCCGTGCTCCTGATGAGTGGCACGATCTTCCTGAGCATTTTGGTGATGAGACATTTCGGATTTAGCTTTGCAAATTTCTTTAACGCGATCGCCACCGTCACCTACACCGACCCCACGACCGGGACAGAGGTGGTGAAGAACTTTCTCCAGCCCGGACTCAAGTTCAAGCCGCCCTATGGGGCTCTGGATTTGATTTCCCTGGGGATGGCATTGCTTTTTGGGACGGCCGGGCTCCCGCACATTCTCGTCCGGTTCTACACCGTCCCTGATGCCAAAACGGCGCGAGTGAGCGTCGTGTGGGCGATGATCATTATCGGTCTCTTTTATATTCTCACCACATTCCTCGGATTTGGCGCCGCCACGATCCTGGGTAAAGACTTTATTGCCGGACACGGCGGCACGAATATGAGTGCGCCTCTACTCGCACAGGCTTTGGGCGGCGAGATATTCTTTGCTTTTATTTCCGCAGTGGCCTTCGCCACGATTCTCGCTGTGGTCGCAGGACTCACCATCAGTGCATCGACATCCTTTGCTCATGATTTCTATACAAATGTCCTGCATCATGGCCGCCCGCAGGCTCCGGGTCGAGAGGTCAAAGTCGCGCGCATCACCTCCTTCGCTGTCGGCGGTCTTTCCATGGGTATCGCCATTATTCTCACGGAGAAGGCTAATGTCGCTTTTCTCGTCGGCCTAGCCTTTGCCGTGGCGGCCTCGGCAAATCTCCCGGCCATTGTTTTCTCTCTTTTCTGGCGACGTTTTAATACCACGGGCGCTGTCGCCGGCATGGCCACCGGACTTACTTCCTCGATCATTCTGATTCTGATCAGTCCTGCTTTCATGGGTAAATCCGCGATATTTCCTCTCGATAATCCCGGTATCCTCAGCATTCCTCTGGGACTCTTAGGCTCGGTAATCGGCACGCTCCTGTCACGTGAACCCTCGGCGGAAGCGAAATTTGACGAGCTCATAGTCCGTGCCAATACCGGACTAGGCGCCGAAAAGGCCACGCCCCACTAAACTCCTCTACTCACAAATGACTTTAAATCTCACCCCAAAATAAAAATTCAGCACTTGGAATTCCTTTTTGAGCAGGAGA
>Ga0163144_10008103_pt1 | contig 22814 bp, 19 predicted proteins | sample OliLak19BULKMAT1_FD_123175 | JGI IMG/M metagenome (GOLD analysis project Ga0163144, IMG submission 123175) | Freshwater microbial mat bacterial communities from Lake Vanda, McMurdo Dry Valleys, Antarctica - Oligotrophic Lake LV.19.BULKMAT1 | ecosystem: Environmental > Aquatic > Freshwater >...
TCCTCAACCCTCAACCCTCAACCCTCAACCGACCCCCAACAAACCCTCACTCCTCGATCCTCAACCCTCACTCCTCACTCCTCACTCCTCACTCCTCACTCCTCACTCCTCACTCCTCACTCCTCACTCCTCAACCCTCACTCCTCAACCAATCCTCAATCCTCAATCCTCAACCAACCCTCAACCCTCGACCCTCAACCAATCCTCAACCCTCAACCAACCCTCAACTTTCATGAAAATAACACATATTATTGTAATTGTAGTCATTGCGGTTGCTATCGGCATGATTATTACTACTATGGGTGATGCCAGCCAATACGTAAACTTTGCAGAGGCAAAAGACATGGCTAAAAATGGCAGGACAGCTAAAATACACGTAGTAGGAGCATTAAAAAAAGACAGGCAAGGACAAGTAATAGATTTGCAATACAACCCTGCAGTTGATGCGAATTATTTTGCATTTACCTTGATAGACAATGCCAAACGAGCCGAGCGCGTTGTTTTTCGCAACCCGAAACCTGCAGATTTTGAACGCTCTGAACAAGTAGTCGTGATTGGTAGCTTCCAAAATAATCAATTCATTGCAGACAAAATCTTGATGAAATGCCCTTCGAAATACCAAGAAAACAAACTCGAAACAAAAGAAGCAAGTATCAAATAAAGATGAGCTGAAAAACTTGCCTGCCCGACCAAAAACAAGGCGAAAAGTTATTTTTAAAATTATTATTATTTCACTATCTCTTACAATTTTTAGCATGCGCACATTTAATACCCTATTTATAGGCTTGCTTTTAGGTAGCCTGTTGTTTGCTTCTTGCACACGCAAAGCGTTGGTCATCAATGAGTTTTCAGAAGATGACTGCCCTATTTCTGATTCGTCAGGCTATTACGATTCGCTTATGGTTGCCTCCTTAGAAAAGATGCACTACGACACTACAGCTTGTGGTGCACAATTACGCAACCGTTTCTCGAATCGTGCTATCTCTATAGCTGATAATTTGGGTGTGAAAAGTTTAATTTGTGAGCTTCAACGCCTTGAGAATAACAAAGGCACAGAGTTAGAAGTCTTAAAAGTAAAATCTGAGCTACAAGGCAGAGTAATAGTGGGTTTGGCAGATGTGGCAAGCAGTTTAGCCGAAATAGAATGTCAAATGGTGCGTACTAAAGAACTCCAATCGCACCTTTCGGATTGGGTAGATGTGCGCCTAAATCGTGCCAACAGTTATTCTATTTTGGCAGGCGCAATAACAACTATAGCAGGTAGTTTGATAGCCGCGAATGCTATCAAAATAACAACTGACAATGACCTATCAAATATAACCTCGCAAACTGTCGTAATGGTAGGCGCGGTAGTCGCTACTTACTACGGGTTTAGGGCTATGATTGTTCGCAAGACGGTTAAATACATGCACCCGCGCAATCATTTGGGAACTATTTATGAAAAACAAAACACGAAAGGGTTGTTCTCTGCTTTTATCTGGAAGTTCATGAATAAACCGTTTAATAAAGGCGGAAAGGCAATGACAGGCATAGAAGATGTTTTACGCAAATGGCACGAACTCGGTATCCCTACAAGCGCAACAGAAGAAAATTACAAAGAAAAGCTTGCTTTGTTTGCAGGTTTGGGAGGCGAGTATGAAATAGATGATTTGGATAACCGTACTGAAATGTTTGATATTTTGCGTGAAGAAATCGAGCTTATCAATTACGATTTGAAACGCTTGCAACAAGAGATTTTGATAGGAAAGAAAGACTAAATTTTAGAACTAATGATGTTTATTTGTAATAATTTAAAAGAACTGCCCGAAATTTCAAAGAAAATAAGTAACTTCGCTGAAAATTCACCCAAAACATGGATTTTCAAAGGTGAAATGGGTGCAGGCAAAACTACATTCATCAAAGCATTGGGTGCATGTTTGGGCATAACAGACACCATCCAAAGCCCTACGTATAGCCTCGTGAATGAATATGACAGCCCAACGGCAGGCAAGATTTATCACTTTGACCTCTATAGATTGAATGATGAAACAGAAGCATTGGACTTCGGAATAGAGGAATACTTAGACTCTGAACACTTTTGTTGGATAGAATGGGCGGAGCGAATCCCGCACTTGCTACCCAACCAATACGCTATGATAACCATCACTGTAGAAGATGAAACGCGCAAAATAGATTTTCAACTTGTTAATTTGTCAATGGTATGAGCAATGAACAAAACGAACCCGAAATTAACATTGAGCCAAAGGCTAAGAAAGCCCTCCTTGCCTACCCACAAGAAGAGGTGGCAGAGATACAACGCGGACACAAAACCATCGCGATAGGCATACCCCGTGAGAAAAGCGAACACGAAAAACGTATTCCACTGCGCCCCGAAGCTGTGAATGTATTGGTGCGCAATGGACACGAAGTAAAGGTAGAAACAGGCGCAGGTGATGCCTCGCAATTCACTGATAAAGACTATTCAGAAGCAGGCGCGCAAATAGCCTACAGCACTGAAGAAGTATTCACCGCTGATATTGTGCTAAAAGTAGAACCGCCTACAACGGAAGAAATAGAGCTTATGAAAAATGGGAAAACCATTATCTCGGCTATCCAACTGGCAACATTGCAACCCGACTACCTCAAGATTTTATTGAAAAAGAAAATAACTGCCGTAGCTTATGAGTTGATAAAAGACCGCGTAGGTGGGATACCCGTCATGCGGACTATGAGCGAGATAGCAGGGAGTACAGTTATGTTGATTGCGGCTGAATACCTAAGTTCACACAACGGAGGCAAGGGGCTTATTCTGGGTGGCGTAACGGGTGTTCCGCCCACCAAAGTAGTGATAGTAGGCGCAGGCACTGTAGCCGAATATGCCACCCGCACTGCGTTAGGATTGGGTGCGGAAATTAAACTCTTTGATAGAAATATTTACAAACTGCGCAGGTTAAAACACGCCATAGGGCAAGAAATATTCACCTGCACACTCGACGAAGCGCAACTTACAGAGGCTATCAGTCGTGCAGATGTACTTATCGGCGCAGTGCGGGCAGAGAAAGGCAGAAGTCCAGTAGTAGTTTCGGCAGAAATGGTTGCTAAAATGCGCCCCAACTCTATAGTGATAGATGTAAGCATTGACCAAGGCGGTTGCATCGAAACTTCTGAAATCACCACTTTGCAAAACCCAACGTTCAAAAAATTTGGCGTAATCCATTATTGCGTACCCAATATTGCCTCACGTGTTGCCCTTACCTCCAGCACCGCACTCAGCAATATATTCGCACCTTACCTACTGGAAATAGGCGACTGCGGTGGAATAGACGACATGATTTATGCCAATAAATGGTTCATGAGAGGCGTGTATTGCTACAAAGGCATGATGACCAATGAAGATATAGCCAAAAAATTCAACTTTCCCTACAAAGATTTAGGCATTATCGCAGGAGTGCGCTGGTAGGCAAGAGGTTTTTTATTAGCAAATAACTGTTTTTTCATCATAAAAATCAAATTTTGTTTTATTTTTGCAACCAGATACTCGTTTAGTAGCTTATGCTCACAGATTTATATATCAAAAATTATGTGCTAATTGAGGAATTGCACCTCGAACCACACAAGGGACTCAATATCATCACTGGTGAAACAGGCGCAGGCAAGTCCATTATGTTGGGCGCGATTGGGCTGCTGATGGGCAATCGCGCTGACTTGCGCGCACTCTCGAATGAAAAAGAAAAGTGTATCATTGAAGGCTCTTTTCGTGTAGAAGATTTTCACCTTGAGGCACTATTCAAAGACTTAGATTTGGATTATGTAGAACCTATTACGCTCAGACGCGAAATCGCGCCGAGCGGAAAGTCGCGGGCATTCGTAAATGATACACCTGTGAATTTAGAAAACCTAAAACAAATTGGGCAGTATTTGATAGATGTTCATTCACAACATGACAATTTATTGTTGGGCAATCAACTTTTTCAACTCAAAGTAGTAGATGCCTTCGCAAACAACGCGATAGCTGTCGAAGCCTATCAACTTGCCTACAAAAGCTATCAAACAGCTAAAAACAGTTACAATAGCCTGAAACGCGAACATGCAAGTTTTCAAAAAGAATATGATTACAACCTCTTTCTGTTTGAAGAATTGGAAAAAGCCAACCTGCAAGTCAATGAACAAACAGAACTCGAACACGAAAGCCAATTATTGGAAGGCGCAGAAGATATTAAAATTAAACTTAGCTTAGTAACCGAACTACTCTCACGCTCTGAGCTGGCTATCAATGACCAAATTCGCCAAGCCTGCCAAAGCCTAAACAGTATCGCCAATTTATCGCCCACGTTTGCCAATCTTGCAGAAAGATTGGAAAGTGCGCGCATAGAACTGCACGACATAGCCCAAGAAACAGAAAGTGAAGAAGAACAAATAGAATATAACCCACAACGCATCGCGGAGGCGCAACAACGCCTCAGCTTGATTTACAACTTACAGAAAAAACATCAGTTTACAACCATTGCCGAACTACTAAAATTGCAAAAAGCCCTCGATGACAAAGTTCGCAAAGTCGAGAATTTTGATGATGAAATTCAACGTTTGAAGAAAATCCTTGAGAAAAATTACGAAAATTTGTTACAAGCAGGTGAGCTACTCGCCCAAACGCGCCTCGCAGTACTTGAGCCTATAGAAGTAGAAGTAAAAGGACTCTTAGGCGATTTGGGAATGCCCAACGCGGTAATCAAAATAACCCAAACGCGCTTGCAAGAACCCGCCCCTGAAGGATTAGAATTGTTGAACTTTTTATTCAGTGCGAATAAAGGCGTCGCCCCACAAGAGATAAGCAAAGTGGCATCGGGAGGCGAGTTTTCACGCCTGATGTTGGCTATTAAGTATATTTTGGCAGGCAAGACCGCCTTGCCTACCCTTATCTTTGATGAGATAGATACGGGCATTTCAGGGGAAATAGCCCTCAAAATGGGCAAAATGTTTCAGGTCATGGCACAAAAACACCAAATTATTTCTATCAGCCACTTACACCAAATAGCCGCAAAAGGAAACCACCACTATTTTGTATATAAAGACGACACCAAAGTGCGTACTGTCAGCAAAATAAAACGCCTCACGGAAGTAGAGCGCGTTAGTGAAATTGCACAAATGATTGGTGGCTCTACTCCTTCCGAAAGTGCTATCAGAAGTGCAAAAGAGTTATTAGAAATTGCCTAAATAGACTCCTTGCCCTCTCAAATTTGGAGGGAGGAGAGGGGACTTTGGCAAGAAGTCTGGTGTAGTTTAAAGGCTCTTTCTGCCAAAGTCTGCTGGAATTTCCCCCCAATATTCGGTGGCCCATTTCAGGATTTTGTTGGGGTAAGTATTGTCTTGCAGCCATATTTCGGCGCGTGCTACGAGTGCCAGCGCGTCTTCTGTGTTTTTGTTTTTCACCAATTTCGTGCGCGCTGTTTTGGCTTTTACCCATGCAAGTGCGATACTCGAATCGGAATAAATAGGCAAGGTGTTGTTTTGTTTGTGTAGGAAAGCAAGGGCGTGTACGATAGCCAAAAACTCGCCTACGTTGTTTGTCCCTTCTTCAAATTTTTTGTGAAACAGTACTTCTTTTGTACGTGTATAAACGCCCTTGTATTCCAATATGCCGGGGTTGCCGCTACATGCCGCATCTACCGAAATACTTTCAATTATAGGTTGCCCCACCCAAACGGGAATATCCAGTTTGGGTGTTTCTAATGACGCGAGTGCTTCTTTTTGTGAGGTATAAAATTGATACCCGCCCCGAAACATTTTTTCGGCAAGTTCACGGGTAGGAAAGCTTTTGAATTGGGCTTGGGGAAAGTTCTTGATTTGTGCTTCACACTCTTTCCAATTGTCAAAAACGCCTATTTCGCGCCCTTTCCATACTACATAGTGTTTTTTCATTTGTGTTCTTCTTTGTTTTAGTTACTCTTCGCTCATCAGGTCCCAATCTTGCAAAGTATAAACTAAACTACCGTTTTCATTCACTTCCACATCAAACACGCCTTTGCGTTGCAGAGTTTCTAGGGTTATTTGCGCCTCCTCATACTGTATTTTTGCTTTGAGGCAGAGTATTGAGGCAGTAAGTTTGCCCTTGCCTGCCACTGCTATCTGTATCACTTCTCCGTCAGCAATAATTGTAATGCGTGGGCGTGTCTTTTTTGTGGTATCAGGCAAGGGCTTTACTTGCACCAAAGACTTGTTTAGTACAAATACAGGCTGGTAATTTTCATCGTATTCGTGTTGAAAAACGCCTTCACTCAACATCATGTAGAGTTTTCGCTCTGCCTCTGTAAAATCCAACTTGGTTCTTTGCACCAAAAGCCCTACGCTTAACCGCCCGTTATGCTCGTCTGCGATACGCATAACCTCGTGGTTTGATATTTTCGCATTGATGAATGCATTGCGTTCATGCTCTATAGCGAATAAATATATACCGCCTCCCATAGCCATCAGGGATAACAAAATCATCAAAAGTATTATCATAGTAGTAAGAAGATGAGGGTTATCGTTTTCTGTGTTCTATTTTGTAGTAGTTGCCTCCAAAAGAAACATCTTTAACGCCTTCAGTGTTCAAAAAATCATGGGGAAATCCCAATTCTATTGAGCTTACTTCTTCAAGACGCAAAAATTCTTCTTTAGGCAACGTGATGTCTAAATATTTTAGGGAGTCTATAAGTTGTTCTTCGCGCCTTGCACCTATGATGGGGACACAAATATTGCTTTTTTCTTTTATCCATGCCAGTGCGACTTGCGCAGGTGTGATACTTAGCTTGTCGGCTATGTCGGCTACTACATTGGCGATGCTTAAATTTTGTTCATTGTATTTAATACTTTTTTCAGAAAGGCGACCGCCTGCTATCATGCCTTTGTTGTACTTGCCTGTGAGAATACCTGCGCCAAGCGGAGCCCAGGGCGTAACCGTCAAACCTAGTTGTTTTGCCATAGGGATGAGGTCGCGTTCTGGTGTGCGTTGCACGAGGCTATACTCGACCTGCAATCCTGCAAAAGAAGTCCACCCACGCAAATCGGCGAGCATATTGGCTTGCGAAACTACCCAAGCAGGGGTATCCGAAACACCGATATAGTGAACTTTGCCTTGCCTGACGAGGTCGTCCAGCCCACGCATAATCTCCTCTATGGGCGTAGTAAAATCCCACACATGCAGCCACAAAATATCCAAATACTCCGTTTTCAAGCGTTTTAGGCTTCCTTCTACAGAGCGCATGAGGTTTTTGCGGTGATTGCCAGAGGCGTTTACATCATCGCGTTTATCGAAGAGTGAGTACTTGGAGGCAAGCACAAAATAGTCGCGGTTGTATGCTATCATATCAGCAAGGAGGCGTTCGCTTGTGCCTTCTGTATATCGATTGGCTGTATCCAAGAAATTTCCACCGAGATTTGTATAGGCATCAAAAATGCGTTTGCTTTCCGATTCATTCGCACCTGTTCCCCAATCTTCGCCAAAAGTCATTGTGCCTAAACAGACTTCGGCTACGCGCAACCCTGTGCGCCCAAATAATTTATATTTCATAAGACAAGATTGTTTTAAACAACCGTAAAAAAAGAGGTGAAAAAAATGTAGTAAGATTATACACGCAATTTAATCATTGATTTGACACTTTGTATGATTTTTAATGAAACAATGCAAAGATATGCTTTTTTTGATTATTTTTCAGTTTTTTTGCTTATATGCAATTTTCAATTTAACTTTGCGCGGGGTGCAATATAGTTTTGTCCCCACCTTGTAAAAAGCATTTAGGGGCGGTTTATGCATAAATAAGGCATTTTGGCACTTTATTAGGATTGGCAACATGTGTAAAAATCCTTGCCTGCGTTGAAAATTTGCAAGTTCACATTACCCGCTCAAATACCTCTAAAACGCTCCTAAGAGAGGGCAAAACTATATTGCGCCCCCTAAACAGTTGCCTTTTATTTATAGACTACGGCGAACTGGGCGAACTTATTTTCAGTATAAAAGTTTGGTTCTACTAAGGTTTATACGGTAATTGATTTGATAACTTTTGGAAAATGGTAAAATTTACTTACTTGCGCACTATTTAAAAAGGCTGATTTCTTAATGCCGTATAAGTTGAAGAAGAACCAAAAGTTTCCTTTTTAGAGATTTTGTTTTATACTAAATCATTTTTTCAGTGTGTATTGTCCAGCTATTTGCATAGAAATTTTTTTCTTGGATTAAATTTCCTAAATCATCATAAATGCTTTGACAATACTCAACTAACTCAAAATCCTTATTAAACTCTTGACGTAATTTGGGCTTTCCATCTTTGTGATAGGTTTCTATTTGGTAAAGTGCTATTGAAGTTTCATTATAATGAGTTATTTGAATACCATTTATTAACTCTTCTGCCATAGATATATAGACATTTTCATTATAATTAGATTTATGAAAGGCCACAATATCCTGCATACTCATATCTGTATAGTAAATAGTTTTCGTCACATTCATTTTACTATCTAAAACTTCTTCAGCGTTACACTTCAACTTATCTACAAAAAAACTCGATAGCCAAACTTCATTTGCTCAACAAAATCTACATCAACTATATTGAAATCTTTTAAATAGTAGGATTTGTAATATATTTCCGTGATTATTTTAATTTTAAAAATGGACTTATATCAATTGTACTACCTTCTTTTACGATAGATATTTGGATGCTTTCTACACCATATTTCTGGGGAAACTCTTGACCAATCATTTGTTTAAAATTTTCATAAAACTTAACTGTAAACGCTTTGAATATTGCGAAGTAGAATCAATTTACCAATCTATTTCTCCATTTTTTCTTTTATATTGAACAAAGCCGCCATATTGAAAGCCAAGTTGAAAAATGTCTGATTCCGTGAATTTTGTTACCTTAACTTTAGCAAAAATAACTTCATCATGAGTGCAATCTAGTTTTGTCCCCACCTTGTAAAAAGCATTTAAGTTGTAGTTATTAACTTGTTGTGTAAATAATTGATAGTCAATAATTTAAGTTCTATTATTTGATTTTTTTTGCAGAAGGTCTGAAAAATAGGCTGTATTTTAGGGCAAATATAGACTTATATTTGGCATATTTAGCTATCCAAGGAGGCACATACCACTCTAAAGGCTGGAAATGCCATATTGAACAAACGAAAAAAATATACCTTCTGCAAAGAAACTTGCCTGCAAATACTTGAAAATAAACAAATTAACTGCATTTTAATAACAGCAATTTAGAGGCGGTTTATGCGTAAATAAGGCATTTTAGCACTTTATTAGGATTGGCAATATGTGTAAAAATCCTTGCCTGCGTTGAAAATTTGCAAGTTCACATTACCCGCTTAAATGCCTCTAAAACGCTCCTAAAAGGGGACAAAACTATATTGCGCCCATTTGATAAACTATCATCAGACTATCTATCACTTTTTTATTTTGCGCTTGCGGATATAGGAAGGCAAGTAAATATAAATAATAGTTTTTTTATACGAGTTAGCGCGTATAGTGTTTTTGGATTGCTAAGATACGCAAAGATAAAATAAAAATTCTAAAAATTCTTAGCTTTCATAAAATTTAGCATAGTTTTTATTTTTTTCTTGTTTGGTACGCGCTTGTGTGCAATAACAGCCTTTCGCAACAACACTTGCTATTTATATTTTTGCTCCATAAAGCCGCCTGCACATTTCATAAAGCCAAAACGAACATTCATCAATTGGACTTTCTAAAAATCGAGATAAAAGTATATCTTTGCAGGAAATAATAAACAGTATGAAAAAGCACTTTTTTTTAACCTTACTGCTTGTATCGAGTCTATTGCCTCTACATGCACAAACTTTTCAGGACTGCCTCGCAAAGTTCCCTACCATTACAGGTAATATGACTTGGCAAGATGCCAATACCGCGGCTCTGCCACAAAGCAATCTACCTTGCCTGCCGACCTGTCCAAATTTATAGGCGGAGGTTCAAATTTTAGCTACAATGATGATTCAAAATGCTATCCGTTGGGCAAAATAGAATCGGGCAGTTCAGTAACAGTCTTTATCGCTGCGACTTCTATGAGCTACAAAACTGACTACAACACCCAAATTTCACTCGACGCCTATTCGTACAATAAAAAAACAGGCGTTTTGATACGTGGCGCGCTACATTCTTACCTATTTTCGGTAGGAGGCGACCCTGTGAGCAACACTTTTATGTACACAGGTAAGGTTGAAACTGATGGCAAAACCTGGCTCAAAGTTTATCAAACGGGTTCGGGAACTGCCGTTATCAAACAACACGCCTACAAAATATCAGGCAAGGGACTTACCTTTGACAAAGAGTTTTAATTTTTTAGCAGACGTTTAGCGTGTGCTAAACGTCTGCTATTTTTTGTTATATACTCAAAATGGCTTGAAACATTTTCAGTCCATCTTCGTTGCCTAAGAGTTTATCAGAAGCGCGTTCAGGGTGTGGCATCATACCAAAGACGTTGCGCTCTTTGTTGCAAATACCTGCGATATTAGCAAGCGAACCGTTTGGATTGGCTTGTTCGGTTACCTCGCCTGCCATAGTACAATAACGGAACATAATTTGGTCATTTTCTTCTAAAGAGGCTAATGTTTGCGCATCAGCATGATAACGGCCATCGCCATGCGCTATCGGAATAGTATAGAGGCTATGTGGTGCTTGTTGGCGTGTGAGGAGCGTGTTTTGGGTTTCAGCGCGAAGCGATATATTTTTACAAATGTATTGCCTATTTGTATTTTTGAGCAATGCTCCTTGCAATAAACCTGCCTCCGTCAGGATTTGAAAGCCGTTGCAAATACCCAATACATAACCGCCTTTTGTGGCATGGCGTTGCACTTCTGGCATGATAGGCGAGAAACGCGCTATCGCTCCTGAACGCAAATAATCGCCATAAGAAAACCCACCGGGAACGATAACAAAACCACAATTTTGTAAATCTGTATCTTTGTGCCAAAGTTTGACGACTTGTTGCCCAAGCGTTTCACGCAAAAGGTACACCATGTCATCATCACAATTGGAGCCTGGAAACACTATAACGCCAAATTTCATAGAATTAAATAAAAAGGAACAAGTAAAAAAGATGTGCAAAAGTAGTGCTTTTTTAGATTATTTTGGCGTGGGTTGAATAAAATCCCATAAATTGCCATACAAATCTTCAAAAACTGCCACAATGCCATGCGCTTCTACTGCGGGTTCTCTTACAAATTTGACTCCGTTAGCACACATGTCGTGGTAGTCTTGCCAAAAGTCGTCAGTATGCAAAAACAGAAATACGCGCCCGCCTGTTTGATTGCCCACACTGTTTTTTTGAACATCATTTGCGGCTTTTGCGAGGAGCAGGGCGCAATCTGTAGAGTTTTTGGGTGCTATCAACACCCATCTTTTGGTTTCGCTAAGCATTGTATCTTCTATGAGCGTAAAGGCTAATTTTTGGGTGTAAAAAGCGATGGCTTCGTCGTAGTCGTGTACAGTAAGTGCTATGTGGGCTATGTATTGTTTCATAAATATTGGATTAAATTGGTGCAATAATCTAAAGATTTTAGCAAACGGCTACCATACCAAGAAAACATTTCGCCATCTACCAACCGTATCTTACTTTCGGGGCATAGCTGTTGAAGTTCCGCGACATGTGCCTCTTTAAAAGGGTATGGTTCAGACGAAAGGAAAATAATATCGGGTGCTAAAGTTTGTATTTCTGAGTGTGTAAGGACAGGATAGCGCGTCTGCTCCTCACAAATGTTTTGAAGCCCAGATATATCCAACATGGCATCTATAAAAGTTTCCTTGCCTGCCGCCATATACGGCTCACGCCATATCAAATAAAGGATTTTTTTGGGGTGCTTCTCCCCCACCCTATTTTTTATGTGGGCATATTTTGCTTCAATATTTGTTATGAGTTTGGTCGCGTTTTCGGTTTGGCAGGTAAGCTTGCCTACCTGTGTTATCATGTCCAACGCATCTTGCCAAGTGATGATGTCGCTTATCCAAACAGGATACCTTGCCTGCAAATACTCGATGCCTTCTTGGTAGTTTTCTTCTTTGTTGGCTATGATAAGGTCGGGATTTAATGCCTCTATGCGGTCAAAATGGAAGTTTTTTGTGCCGCCTATTCTTGTTTTTCCTTTTACAAGTTCGGCAGGGTGAATACAAAATTTAGTTATCCCTACTACTTCTTCCACAAGCCCCCATTCGAGCAAAAGCTCAGTTTGTGAAGGCACAAGCGATATGATTCGTTTGGGCGGGTAGGCAAGTTCTATAGTGCGCTGAAGCTGGTCTGTAAAATATGGCATGGGCAAAATTAACAAAAAAAATAAAAATTATAGCCTGAGCGACTGTTTTTTACAAAAAAACTGCTTATTTTGCACCCATGAAAAAAATTCTTATTACAGGCGCAAATGGTTTATTGGGGCAAAAATTAGTATATTTATTAGCCCAACAATCCACTGTCCATACTATAGCCACGTCGAGAGGGGAGGCAAGGTTCGCTATTCCTGAAAATACGACCTACCAAACCTTAGATACTACAGACAGAGAAGCCGTTTTAACTTGCATAAACACCCACAAACCACACGCAGTCATACATACAGCCGCTATGACTCAAGTAGATGATTGCGAAACACAACAAGCCGAATGTTGGTTGCAAAATGTAGAAGCAGTGCGGTATTTGGCACAAGCCTGCGAAGCGAATCAAACTTTTTTAGTACATCTTTCTACTGACTTTATATTTGATGGCAAAGAAGGACCTTATACAGAAATTGCCACGCCAAACCCGCTGAGTTATTATGGAGAAAGCAAATGGGAAGCCGAAAAAATACTCCAAAACCTTGCTACCCCCTATGCTATAGTGCGTACTGTTCTGGTATATGGCATTATTCCTGCAGGTAGTAGAAGCAATATCGTATTGTGGGTAAAAAAATCACTCGAAGACAAGAAGCCTATCAAAGTAGTAGATGACCAATGGCGCACTCCAACACTCGCTGAAGATTTGGCTATGGGCTGTTGGCTTATCGCTGAACAAGAAGCGCAAGGCATTTTTAATATTTCAGGCAAGGACTTCCTTACGCCTTATGACATGGCTATAGCGACTGCGGATTATTTTGGGTTAGACAAATCGTTCATCACACGTACTTACGCATCTGGCTTTACACAACCTGCAGCACGCCCTCCGCGTACCGGCTTCATCATTGACAAAGCAAAAAACGTATTGGGTTATGCGCCACACAGCTTTGCGGAAGGCATCGCTATTTTAGATAAACAATCAAACCAGTCATAGAAATGAAGAAAATAGTTTTATCCATATTCACTTTGGGCGTATTTGCTGCGCTATACGGATGTAGTGATGCTGGAAAAGCCAAAATGTTTGGCTATGGCAATAAATTCAAAGTCGAAGTTATTTCTTGTGGCAAGGTATTCCGAACTTACACAAGTACAGGCAAGGTGCTATCGGAAAAAGACAGCGATGGTTACTATTTCAAAGACGAAGCTACAGGAAGGTTAGTCGAAGTGGCAGGCGAGGTCATTATCGCACAATTAGACTAAGCGCAAGTTTATTTGTGAGGGCTAAGCAAGGCGGTTTTTCAATTTTTTTGGAAAAAACTAAAAAAAAACACCTAAAATCAATTACGCGTACTTCATTCGCAAAGTTTTTGTATGTAACGTTATTATGCTAAAAGAAGAAAAGATACGCATCGCTTTTGAGGAAATCCAAAAAGATGCAGACAAACGCATCATTTATACGTTCTGTATATTTTTGCCCACCTTATTTTTGATAGGAACTATCTACAAGCAACCTGTGCTTGCCCTTGCCGGCTGTATAGTGTCGGGTAGTATGCTTTATTTTGCCTTAGTGTATGTTGGTCATCGCAAGCGGCGCAATCTTTTTATAACACTGGCGTGCATGTTGAGTGTTAGCTTTCTGCAAATTGTTACAAAAGGGTTAGCTGAATCGCGGTACGCCTATTTTGTATTTTTGTATATGCTGGTGCTTTATCGTGAACGTACACCTATTGCGGTTTCGACTGTTATCGTGATGGTATATATTGTCGTAGCATACAGCATTATTTTGAGCGACAATGCTTTTGCTGCCTTAGCCAAAAACTATTTAATAGAAACTCAAAGTGTATCTATAGAAAAATTCGTCTTTGTATTGATATTTACAGGCTTGTGCAATTTAGTAGCCTTCATGGTAGTTGATACGCTGTATGCAGAAAGTATGACGGCTATTCACAACCAAATATCAAAAGAACAAGACTTACAAAATTATACACAAAACGCACAATTCGCTGATGAGATAGCAGCAGGAAACCTTGATGTGTCCTACAACGATACAACCATTGATGCACTTGGCAAATCGCTTATAAATATGCGTAGCAACCTCAAAAAAGCAGATGAAAAAGACGAACAAGAACGCTTCATAAGCGACACCACAGCCGAAATAGGCGAAATATTGCGTACACATACGCAAGACATGGACATGCTCACAGACCGAGTCCTTGCTACCCTCATTCAAAAACTATCTGCCACACAAGGCGCTATTTATTTGGTAGAGGGAGTGGAAGACATATATTTAGAAATGGTCGCTTGCTATGCCTACAACCGAAAAAAATACCTCCACCAACACGTGCAAATTGGCGAGGGACTTATTGGGCAAACTTTCTTAGAGCAACTTCCTACTTTTGTTACAGAAATTCCTGCGCAATACAAAGCCATTAACACAGGCATGGGGCAAGTAACGCCCAGCTGTTTATTTATCGTACCGCTAAAAGCCAACGAACAAATCGTGGGCGTTTTAGAAATCGCCTCCCTCAAAATATTTATTCCCCACGAGCTTTTATTCTTAGAAAAAATAGCCGACGACATAGCCTCAACACTCATAACTGCTCGCAATAACCGCGAAACACAACAACTTTACCAACAATCACAAATAGCTACTGAAGAATTGCGCACCCGCGAAGAGGAAATGAGGCAAAATATGGAAGAGCTAAAAACTACTCAAGAAGAAATGTTACGCGCTCAAACTGCCGTGCAGGAAAGCCAGATGAAAAGCCGCGCTATCTTTGACGGCTCTATCAACTCTATCATTATTTTCAATGAAGAGGGTTGGATTGAGGAAATGAACCCTTCCACAGAATCTATGTTTGGATATGACCGAAACTATGTAGCCAACATGAAAATTGAAAACCTATTCGCTGAATTTAGCGACGGATTCCAAAATTTTATCGGATTGCGAAGCCGAATCACCGCTAAAAAACGAAACGGCGAAACTTTCCCCGTCCAATCGTTCTTAAATAGGTTTATGATGGGCTCACGCAATATTATGCTCATTTATAGCCGCGATGCAAGCAAAGAAGTAGCGCGCGAAAATGAAGCGCAAATTAAAATAAGCCAGCTCGAACTCGCTAAACAAACAGCAGACGAACAAATATACAACTTGCAAAACCGCGAAAGTGCATTAAAAAGAGAATTGGAAACCTTAAAAAATGCAAATATTTAAAAATTTAGTCTTTTCAGGTGTTTAGAAAATGAAGGAATGATGTATTTCTATCATCAACATAAATTATAAATCCTTCATTCTCAACACCTGAAAAACAGCGCATATACAGTCATTTTCAGGTGTCGAAAAATGCTGAGAGGAAAATGTGCGTTGGTTATTTACAGTCCACAGCTTTTTTTGAACACCCGAAAAGGCGAAAACTATATACAAAGCCCAATTTTACCTCAAAAATGCAATAAATAATATCCCAAATTTGTCAGAGTACCATTTTTTTTCTACCCAATTTATCAATGATTTGGTGCTCCGACAATTTTAGTGGGGTAAGGTATAAATCACATAGAAAGATATGGCACACAGTGTTTCGGGCTATGTTCTCTATGTTTCTATGTGGTTCAACACAAAATTTGTCAGAGTACCAATGATTTTGTTACTACGGACATTATTAATCGAAAATAATGGCAGACGTATTGTAAAATGTCAAATAAAAGTGGTAACTTGGCAGACAGTTCGAGGCAGCGTAAGGCTCCTGAAAAACTTGATAGGTCAAGCATGGGAAACGTATTTTTGCTTTGGAATTTCAAATATGCGACTTTTTTCCTTTTGCTCGACTTTTTTCTTTTGGCAGATATATTGATACAAAGTAAGTAAACATCACAACCCCCCTTCAATTTGTATGAAAATGACAAGACTTTTTTCTATACTTTCGTTGGCTTGTTTTGTGCCTGTGTTCTCTCAAGCCCAATTACACGAAGAACTGCCTACATATAAGGCGATTGATGACATCATAGGTATTTATTGGTTTCCCCTGAGCGAGAAGGGCGTTGCCAACCCGCGCAAGGGCTTTATGGTTACATCAAGAAACAACTTGCGAGGCCATGATGGCTGCAATGCCTTCTGGGGCGACTTCGTTTATACACCCGAAAAAGGATTCAAAATCAAAAGCCTCATTCACACCGAATTGAAATGTATGGACAAGGACAGCCTATTTTCGGTTAGTTTTTTGTATCAAGCCTATAGTTTCGAGATGCAAGAGCAAGAAATCGTGTTTTTTGATAAAAACAAGCAAGAAATCACACGCCTCTTTTCATTCGTGAACGTGAAAGAAAAAAGTGAAACCTTGCCTACAGGTGATTGGAAAGTAGTGGAAAGCAATGTGCCTGACTTCCAATCCGTAAAAGAGGTTGGCAGAGAACCTTACCTACGTTTGATGAAAGGTAGGCGTTTCACCGTAAATTACAACAAAGACAAACAAAATTGGACAAAATTAAACTATTTTTCAGGCTATTGCAATATGGATAAAGAAAACAGAAACATACACTTTGTTGTCAATGCTGAAGCAGCTTCTCTCGCAATGCCTAATGGTGAAGATTCACAAGTGGCACATCACTTCAAAATGGCACAATACTGGGAACTGAAAGACAAGCAACTTATCATAAGGTCAGGCGAGCATTACTTTGTGCTTGAAAAGCTGTAGGATAGTAGCATTTCAGCCTTGCCTACACACAAGTAGGCAAGGTAAGGTGGTTGAGAACCTACGCAATTTATGTCATCAACACACATCATCGTTCATTAATTTTCAACCTGAAAAGGCAAAAACACTTGGTGCTCCGACAATTTTAGTGGAGCGAGGTATAACCCACATAGAAAGACACAGCACACAGTGTTTCGGGCTATGTTCTCTATGTTTCTATGTGGTTCAACACCAAATTTGTCAGAGTACCAATTATTTTAATTTCGCCTGTACTCCCGTCCATTTCTATCGTGTCGCCTGTTTTCAATGTTTTGAGCAAACCTGTAACGCCGACTATGCAAGGTTTGCCCATTTCACGCGCCACGATTGCAGAATGGCTTAATAAACTTCCTCGCTCTACGATGATAGCCGAAGCACTCGGAAAAAGTACTACCCAACCAGGGTCTGTGCTGTGTGTTACCAAAATATCACCATTCAAAGAACTTGCCTCCATTGGGTTCAAAATAACACGCACCTTGCCTACCACGCGCCCAGGGCAACAGCCAATACCTTTCAAGTCGCCTTCCATTGCTTCTACTTTGTCGGTGCTAAAAAAATCGTTGGCATTGTAAACCGCACCGTAAGTAGCAAATCTTTCGGCAGGGGCAGGCAAGTTCTGGTATTGTGCAAATTCGGCTTTTCGCAAAGCAATCAAAGTTTTTATGTTTTGGGTAAGTGCTTTGCCTTCTATATAATCAAAAACTTCTTCTTTGCTCAAATAAAAAATATCTCTCGCATTTTCTATGATGCCATTAGCATAAAAATTATTGCCTATTTGCGTAAATATTTCGCGCACAATACCAAAAGCGCGCGTGCGTTCATAGCGCAAATTTTCGCGCGCGCTCACGAGTTCTCGGGCTTTTTTGAGCGTATTATTAAATTTCCATTGTAGCCAAAACTTGCCTGCCAATTTTTTACCCACTTCTCGCATAGCTTTGCTTCTAATTTCATCTTCTATCTTACCTGAAGCCTTGTCTGCTGTGATGTTATTCTGCACATAAGATTTCAAAATTTTGATAAATTGTGTGGGTTCTTGCGTATAGGAAATTGTTTCTAATTTCAATTCGCCCATACAGCGTTCTCCAAAATCGTCTATATATTTTTCTACATATTTCAAAACGGTAAGTAATTCAGAGCCTTGTTCTTCATGCGTATCTGATGGTGGGGCTTCATCTTTGCCTTTATTTAAAGAAAAGTGCAAAATACGCCAAATTTCTTGTTCATTTTTGCTCAAAAACAATGCTTTCAGAAATGGATTTTGCAAAATATAAGTGGCTATTTCTATCGTTCTGTGAATGGGTTGTGTAGAAATAATATCGCTACTTCCGCACAGCAAATCGTTGTGTATATTGGGATTAGTGGCATTAAGTTTGTGTTTTTCGCAAAATTTCTGCAATCTTCCAAAATAAATCATGGCAAAAAAATCATTTAGCAAAGGCGCTTTCCATTCTTGTAGCAATGTTTTTTCAAAATCCAGATACAGTTGCATTAATTCGTGGGCAGTTTTCGCATTATAATTTATTGATTTATAGGTTTTTATTGTTTCATCTACTAATTTTACAAACTGTTTACGTTGGGTAGGCAAGGCGCGTAATCGTACAATCATTTGCACAACTGTCTTGCCTATTTGCCACCACGCGCTACTTTTGGAAATAAAATAAGAAGGTGGAACTTCAAAGCGTTCTTTTACGCCCATCATTTTTTCCATGTAGCCTGCATTTAGGCGGTAACTCGGCAACATAGCCAACATATAATACCATGTTTTGAGATTGTAATAAACTCTGCCATTTATTAAACCTAAAGTATTCGAGAAAACACGTTCATTTTCTTTAATCATTTGCTTGCTTACGCCCAAATATTGCGCAAATAATTTATATGCACCTTCATACGATTTGGAGATGAACGAAAAAGTTAAAGGCGTTGTAATATTGGGGTAAGATTCTATGATGTTGCTATTGTCCCAAAGTGTATAGGTTTCGTTTTTGTCTAATATTTTGTGTAAGTTGGTGATAGGGCGCGTTTGCAAAAGAAACAACTTGCCTCCCCTCACCGCGAACTCAATATCTTGTGGCTTGCCATATAATTCGAAAAGTTTATCTAAAATATCGGCAATTCTTTCGAGCATAATCCTACTTAAAACAGGCACTTGCTGTTTTTCGGTAGGCAAGGCAATCTTTTTTGTGCCTGATTTATTTTCAAAATCAAAAACTATTGAATGTGTTTTGTCGGCTATAGTTTGTGCTGTTATTATTCTCTCCGTTATTTGAAAATTATCTGCGTCTAACTCGCCTGAAACTAAGCCCTCGCCTAAACCCCAAACGGCACTAACTACTTTTTCGCGCTTATTGCCCGAAACAGGATTGATGCCAAAACCTACGCCTGCCGAATCTGCGTCTATCATTTCCTGCACAATAACTGCCAAACCGCCACCCCTAAACCCTGAAGAAGGAATACCAATTTGCTCTCCCTCTGGAGACTGACGGGCTTCGTACACCCTTACCCTTTCCGCGTCTGCGGAGAGGCAAACGGCTTGTATTTTCTCTAAAAGCTGGTCTTTCGTAACGTACAAGTAAGATTCATACAGTCCAGCAAAAGACTGTTCCGCGCTATCTTCTTGCACGGCAGAGGAACGCACAGCCCAAAATTGTGTATTGGGAAATACCTGCAAAATCTCTTGCAAAATCTCTTGCAAAGTCGCTTTATGTTCAGGCGCAAGGACTTCTTGTGGAATGACAATAAATTTTGGCACATTAAAGCCCCACTCAACAAGTTTGAATAAGTTGCTTGCCTTGCCTCCTATAGTGTGTTGAGAGGCAAGTTCAGTTGCGGCAGTGAGTATATACATACTTTATAGTTTTTTGTAAATTCTTATTTTCTTATCTTCTACTAAAGTATATTTTTTTGCCAACAACGGGATACGCTCAAAAAGAGGCTTGACTTTGCCATTTTGGTCTATGATAAAATCGGGCAGGTCGCGTTGAAAATTATAGTAAATGGTAGCCAAGATATTGTATTCGCTCAAATTGGCGAGGTGTCGTTGTGCCAAATACTCGTTCAGGTAAGGCGTAGCAGGTTTTGCGTACTTATAAATGCCTAATTCATAACCACTTACCCATACTTTTTTGCCTTTGTATAGGGAAGCATTTTCTTGGTTTTGAGCTAATAAATTTTTTGCGGGTAGTGTGATTCGCCAATTCGCCCATTCGAGAAAAGGAATTTTCACATATATAGCGCGCTGTTGTTGTGTTGTATAAGTGAAAAACAAAGCATAGCTTATAAATGTCAAAAATATAACTTCGCTCACCCACCGCAAAGAAAATTGAAGGCAAAAATGCGTAAATGCAAATACCACAGCAAGCATCATAGGCATGAAACTAAAAGCTGTCAATTCATTGCTCAATATAACATTCACCAGCCCCACCCAAAACCAAATATACATAGCCGTTTGGCATCTGTCTTGATAATTATTATAGTTGTGATAACGCCCTGATTGCCTCCAACACAACAACAACAACAATACAAATGGTAAAATCAACGTCAAAAGCTCGCCTATACTAAGATACGTGTAGCTGTCGTGTTGCAAGTGCGAATAAAAGAAACAGAGCCAAAAATCGTACTCGCTATTGGTAAGAAAGAAGGCCAAAAATGCTATCCCAAGCGTAAAAAAGAACGCCACCAACATCAATAAGTAGTCGCGGACAGGAGTGGGCGTGTATAGCAGGAAAGTGAGTATAGGCACTATCAAAAAGGTAAAACTTGGAAAATAAAACAAAGTCGCGATGCCTGTGTACGCGCCTATCTCGAATACTGCATTGAACCGCCGCTTTTCCGAAAGATGCAAAAAAATGTAGTGCACCACAATCATAAGCACTGTATTGGCAAGCAAGGGCGGACTGACCACATAGAAATCAATAAACAAACTCATGAAAACTACATACAGCACAGCAGGCAACATAGTACGCTCATTATATACTTGCCTATTGCGCATCATTTGATTAAAGAAAAGTGCTTGCACACCTATTAAAAAGGTCGCAAATAGGTGGGAAGCTATGAAGTTATGCCCTGCTACCGCGTATAAAAACCAATAGACAAATGCCGCTAACGGAGGCATATTGTCCCAAATATCTGTATAAAGAAAAAAGCCTTTGTGCATCTGCTCGGCTACTATCACCCACTTAAGTTCGGGATTGAGTATAGGTATGCCCCCCAATATTACAGGCAAGCGCAAGGCAAGTAATAAAAGTAGCCAAAAAACATATTTATATACTGTGCTAACTCGAAAAAAACTAATCATACATTATCGATGCAAGGTTGAAGTATAAGCTTCATGCAAAACTATACAAAAACAAAGAACCAACCAACTAAAGCCTGCTAATACAATCAAAAAAATGTAAAACTAACCCAAATCAGCATTTTAAAAGCACTTATAGGTCTTCAGAAATAATCGTTTTTGTAAATTTTCCGTTGCGAAGTGATAACGCAGTTTGATTTAGTTTTCCATAAATTTACACCCAGAGCTGTTAAATTCTCCAAAAAGCCACCCTCTAATCTGAAGGAAGGAGTGAATTATTTAGATTAAATATTTGGCAACTTGCCTGCCCAGAACGATCACTTAACAATTCTATGGCAGGGAGTGAGGTCTTAGAAACACTTTCGCAAGAAGACTATCATTAATTCACACGCACTTGTTTCAAGTATTTTTTGGCTATTTAATTTTTTTTACGTTATTTTGCATCAATATAAATTTGGCATTATTTTTAAGGTATTACAGATGTAATAAAATAATGCTTACCGCAATTTTCACACTTAACCAAACCCCTTCATTATGAAAAACACCCTTCTACAACTTAGTACAGTCCTTGTTTTAATGCTCTCTGCTTGCGGAGAAGGAACAGGCGACGGCTCTCTAAGAGCCAAGATAGACAAAGAACATTCTGTCTTATTGGCTGAACACCGCGACCTTCAAGCCGAACACGACAAGATGGTGAAAGATTTTCGCAACATGGACGCGAAGTACAAACAAAAGGTAAAAGAGCCTGACAGTACTTACAACAATTTTGTAAAAGCCCATGAAGAACTTCTTCAAAATCACAACAATATCATAGTCAATCATACAGGATTGCTCGAAACGTTGGAACACAAGGAAGATGAAAAAGAAGCAGAACTTCAAAAAAGCCTAGACCTTGTACTTTCAGAAGATAAGAAAATAGAACAAACGCATAAGGAATTGAAGGGGAAACATGATAAATTCAGCAAAGAACACAGCGAAATGATGAGAAATATTGATAAAAAATAATCCTTCGGTCTTCAATTGGGTGCATTTCAAAACCTTTTCTAAGACCGCATCCCTCCCCCCTCTCCAATTTGGAGAGAGGAAAAAGGACTCTCGCAAGAAGTCTAATAACGTAAGTTATGTTACTTCAGCCCTTCAGATATTTCGCTAAAAATAAGCCCAAAGTGCTGTTTTGGCGAAATATCTGAAGTGCCGAAGTTCTATCTTGAGCAATAAACAATAAACAAGCATATTCTAAAAGTAGGGCGTATTTCAAAACCTTGTCTAAAACCTCACCCTGCCCTCTCCAATTTGGAGAGGGCTATATGGAAACTTGCCTGATAATCCTTGATGCTCAAACATTAAATATTTTAGATGATGAATATTTAGTGTCATCTATAGTTGATAGCTCAATTGCAACTAAATATGTATTTCTTTTTGATGAGATAGAACTATCCTCAAAAAGAGATACAAAAGAGCTATACGCAGAGGCATAGGATAATTTTTCAAGTGGAATTCTTGCCTTAGAAGAAGAATACGGATATGATGACGA